>Ga0115000_10001365_pt1 | contig 21800 bp, 12 predicted proteins | sample ArcticOcean_MG_C_6_FD_89690 | JGI IMG/M metagenome (GOLD analysis project Ga0115000, IMG submission 89690) | Marine microbial communities from western Arctic Ocean - ArcticOcean_MG_CB8_128 | ecosystem: Environmental > Aquatic > Marine > Oceanic | place: Arctic Ocean: Canada Basin | collected... | reverse complement strand
TCAACACAGCGCAACATTACTTGGATGCGGCGCAGCTGCTGGTCTTGCTTCAGTCTTTAATGCTCCCATTGCTGGCATTTTCTTTGTAATGGAATTAATCCTACGAGATTTTTCATTAAAAACCTTTACACCTATAGTTATTGCCGCTGTGGTGTCTTCTGCTACCACACAAGGGATTTTGGGCGATGCTGCACTCTTTGACGTGGGTGATAGTTTTGTCCGTGGAGATTTGAAATTCAATGTGTTACAAATTCCAACGTTTCTCATTCTTGGATTAGTTTGTGGTCTCTTAGGTTCAATTTTCGTACGTTCACTTGATACAAGTGAACGGTTGTTTGCATCAAGCAGGTTGCCAATATATGTGCGACCAATGGTTGGTGGTCTTTTACTCGGGGTTTTAGGATTAGGCATCTATTGGTTCGTTTCGACGGGGAACATACCAAAATTTTACGGAAACGGGTATCCAACTATTGAAGCGTTGCTTGACCCAAACTTTTACTTCTTGACAGATGCCCACGAAGAGTTACATAAGGCAACCCCAATACTGCTTGCACTCATCGGGCTAGCATTAGTGAAGTTAATTGCCACAAGTATTACAGTTGGTTCAGGTGGCGCTGGCGGGTTATTCGCACCATCTTTGATGATTGGTGCTGCAACTGGTGGCGCTGTTGGATATGCAGTTCATGCGATTGGTTGGTTTCCTGGAACTTCCCCAGCATTCTTTGCCCTTGTAGGTATGGCTGCGTTGGTATCAGCAACAACTCACGCACCATTGACCGCGATTTTAATCGTATACGAAGTAACACAAAGTTACGAATTGATCTTGCCACTTATGTTTGCAGCCGTCGTAAGCACAGTCGTATCAAGGTTCGTGTACCGAGAAAGTGTCTACACCTTTAAACTATCTAGACTTGGAGTCCGACTAGGCTCTATGAGCGATTTGACTGTGCTTCGTCGTTTAACACCAGAAGATTTGAACGTGCAACCAGCAACATGTGTGCAGATTTCCGATTCTGCTCAACATCTAGTAGATTTGATGGAATCAACAGGCACTGCTGAGTTCGTAGTTAAAGATGACCACGGACAATATTGTGGCATGGTGACATCAGAGGATTTACGCTCAGCACTTGTGTACCGTGAATCCATACCCTTGCTTCAAGTGTCTGAATTACAACGGTCAGATTTGCCTACCATTACCAATGAAGAAACATTAGATATTGTTCTTGATAAGTTTACGAAGTCCGATGTCCAGTCGTTGGTGATTTTAAGCGACAAAGGTGAGATCATGGGTTTGATTTCTCGATCGTGTTTGATGTCTAGATATCAAATTGCACTAGATGAAGATACTAACCAATGACACTACGCGAAAAAATGTTTCCATTCCTTAGAGAAAATAGAATTACCAATACATCGGAATTTAACGCTATGTACTGTCAAGGTAAAGGAAAAACCGTTGGCCCCCTACTCATCCATCGTAAAAAAAATGAACTTGGCAGAACTAGGCTTGGGTTATCAGTTCCTAAAAAAGTTGGGAATGCGGTTCAACGGAATAGAGTTAAAAGAAAATGCAGAGAAGCCTTCCGCTTAACAATACAATTCTTGCCAACTGGAACAGATATTCTTATCACAGTACGACCTCATGCAACAATGGAATTAGAAGAGTACAAAGAGTTGATACTGAAGGGTGTTTCTTGTTGAGCGGGATAACGAAAATACCTTGTTCAGTGTGTATTTTGTTAGTACGAATGTACCAAGCAACTCTTCGGCCAATCATGGGTGGCCATTGCCGATTTAGCCCTACTTGCTCAGACTATGCTATTGATGCGTTACACAAATATGGTGCGCTGAAAGGCTGTACAAAAGCAATATATAGAATATTAAGGTGCAATCCATGGGGAGGTTGCGGTTACGATCCCCCGTAATCGGGCAGGAGTTACTTTCTATCAATAGTATTAGACGGGTTGTTGTTTTCAGCTTCGCCTCTTGCTGCATTTGCTTCGTTAGCTAATTTCTGTCGCCAAGCGTCAAGTCCAGGCGGTTCAGGAAACGCAACTTCAAAGGTACGAAGCTTACTTAGCGGATGCATCTCGTACTGCGCTTGTAATCGTGAAGCAATTCTATCGTAAACACGTGGTCGTAACCCTCGCTCTAATTTATCTACACCAGCCCATATTGCTAAACGCTCTTCAATTGAAATCGTAGGGTCGGTCATCAATTGTTCGAATGTAATTTGCGCACTAGATTCAAGTACACCAATAATGTCCTTAATTCTTCCTGAGCCAAATTTAGATGTATAGTTGTTGTAATCATTTTCTCTAAATTCTTTTGTCACGTTATTAGCAAAATTAACTGCTTCTCTGTATACGTCAGGTTTATTCTGTCCAATGCCAACACGGAAGGCGTATCGTAGTGCAGAGGTAACATCGCTAATAGCAACTGAGGGCATACGTTCGTATTTGCCTTTCGTTTCAGTGCTTACCCAGACATCAAGCGGTACTTTGTAAGCAGTGTTCGGCGGAGTCGCACCAGTACCGAAGAGCGAATCTAGCTCATCAAGTATGCTTTGGGCTCGTTCTAATTCTCCTTGTCGATACCACTCACGAACGGCTGACCCAAGGAAGTTGCGAAGAAAAGTAGTAAATGTATCACTGCCAGCTCCGCGAACAAAATAATGCTTCTTATATAACTGGTCAAAAAGGCCTTCCCGAGTTTCGTCGCCAATAATTGAATCAATAAATCGCGAGTCTGGAAAACGTCCGGGTACTTCTTGAGAAAATGGGTCGTACGAGATACGACCAGTTCGTGCTAGACCTTGCAATGCTTGAAGTTGGATACGGTCAACATTCATGACTCTGTAGATCTCATCGGCTTTGATTCGACCTTTGCCAACATTTCCGCCTCGTCTAGCCCAATAAAAAGCATGTGCTTGCGGGTGTCGCCAATCTAGCGGTCCTCCATCTCTTGTATATTCATACATAAGCTGAGGGTCCATATTGTATTCATCTTTAAGTACTTCTTTTCGCATTGTGGCTAATAGTATTTTCCAAGCAGTTGCATTGGCTGGGTCTAGAAATAGTTGCTCAAGAGTATTGAAATATGGAGACTGGGCACGCAAAGTATCTTTCATGCCAAATTCAGCTGCTATGAGAGAGTGCGATGTAATTGTTTCTAACTGTGTCACTTGTTGAAGTAACATTTCAGGTGTTAACACAGTGTTGTCATTATTAAACTCTGCATAGTCAGTTTTTAAAATGTCATACAGCTCTTTAACTTGAGGATTACTTTCTTCCGCTTCCTTCAGTGTCCTAGGTGCGTCAGCAATTTCTTTCATCATTGAGGTTCGCTCTGCCCATGAAACTGGTGGTTCGCCTAAAAGGTTATGCCAACGTTCAGCAAATTTTCTTTTGTAATACAAATGCGCATCATCGGAGTTACCGTTTAGTTTATGCATGAAGAAAAATGCAAGTTCTTTGTGCAGCACTAGGTCGTCTGGGTTTGCACGAAGACCTTTTTCACGTAGTAATCGGATTCCTTCGTTTACCCATTGCCAACGTTCTTCAATTGTGTGTGTTGCAACTGAAATGTTATACGCCATGTTATGTGCATGGAACACCCAGACTTGTGGAAACCGGGGTTGTAGTTTTGTAATTAAATCAGCATCAGCCATTACTTCAAAATAAAGGCCATCGCGCTGCATTTGGTGAATCTTGATCCAAAGGTAATCAACAAGCAAGCCCCGAAATGCGCCTATCGATTTCCCAATTGTGTTTACCCAACCCGGAGCGCCCTCCACGGCATTGTTTGTATACCTAAGCGTATTGTCCTCTGACTCTTGTAAGATTGCTGGAAGCATCAGACCGCCAACAGAAATGCTTGTGGCGGCAATTCCGGCAGCGATGAGTTGTTTTATGCGATCTTGTAACATGATTGATATACCGTACAGAACTGTGTTTTGTTCATCCCTTACCGCTGTAAATTGCTAATTGACGTTTCCCTAGAATAAATGTACCGATGAGCAAAATACCACCAGACCAGAGTATGCCAATTTTGAAGAAACTGTTGAGGACAGAGCCCCATGTAATGAGCATTCCGTTTACAAGTTGGTCAGTTGGGCGTTGTGAACCGAATGCATCTAAACAGAACACAATTGCAGTTGCAATTGCATGGACAATGTGCTCAAAAAACCATTGGATATACAAAGAAATTTCGCCTGCTTCAAGATCTGCCGTTGACGGCGGAAAATAATATTGAAGGGACTGTGAAAGGTACGGTGACATTGCTGCGCTTGCAAAAACGGTAAACGTAACTAGGCATGCAACGGGAAAACTTAAAAATGTCGATGCTGCGATTGCAAGTGCAGCCAAAAAGCCGAGTTTAATAAGTAACAGTAAAATTGCTCTGAAGAAGTTGCTTTCAAAATTGCCGACTTTATACAGTAGTTTTATACCGTCTTTATCAAAACTCATTCCACCCTTGTATTGATATTGTGGATTAGGTTCAAACAAGTTAAACACCGTGATTTTCAACTCGCCCCCTTCTGTTATGTAATTACTAGGAATGACTGAAACATGCGTCATCCCGGGCACATATGTGACTGGATGCCTTGTGTTGAAGTCTCCGTTGTATTCAAATCCAGCCTTGTAGGTTTCTAAATCGTCAACTGCACCGATATAAAAACGATAAGAAAAAGTTAATGAACCGCCTGTACTTTTTGCATCCTGCAAATTTGTAAATGTATACGTCTGAGCGCGTGGTTGTCCATCAACCATCGCAGGTATTGACCGCTGCTGTGCCAAGAATTGGTCTTGTACTTCTTCACGTAGTTTTTGTCGTAGTTGAATTTGAAGATGAGATTCATTGCGAATTTCTGTATCCGCTTCTATAATTTGTTCCACCCTAGCTGCAATTTGTTCGCTTGAAAGCGATTCAAACATGGGTAAAGATTCTACCCGAGCAGTTAGAACTTCTTCTTCAACCGCAAAGCGATCAAAATCGCCCTGAAGCCCTTCAGACACAGGAGCAGTACGTAAGTACTGCATATACATGAAGACGGATAAGCCCGCAATGATAAGAATTACAAAATTGAGCGAGACAATACCAAGCCATTTACCCGCGAGATAACTAAAACGACTTACAGGTTTTGTAAGTACTTGCCAAATTTGACGGTCTCTCATTTCGAACGCGACAGTAGCACATCCGAGGAATACGGTAAGAAAAGCTGCAATAGTAAAAGTAACCCCTAGGCTTCTACTTAACATAGTTTGCACTTGATGTCGTAATGGGGAATCCGAATCAAGCATTATTGGAATGACAGGCAAAACAACAAGCAGCAACGCAAGGAAGGCAAGTGACATTTTAGTTCTTGTCGCTTCAACAAGAACACCTCTGGAAATAGCAGCGACAGGTCTAGGCGATTGGTACAAATATCTAAAGCATTGAAGCAACAAATGGTAACTGTAGCCAAGAGCGCACATCCCAACTATCACCAAGGCTAAGCCATGCAACCCACATGCACGGAAAAAGAACCAACTGAATATTCCTATAGATAAGGAATACAAGAAGGTTACAAAAAGCCCAAGCCAAACAGAAATTAAACACCATGCCAGAAGAACAAGCCCAAGTGTCCAAATTAACCCAGGATCTCGCAGCAACCATGCAGGTATTTCACGTGGAACAGCACTACTGATAAGTAGTGAAGTTGCGTCAACAGGGTTGATGATGCGATTGTCTTCGTCAAGAATCTTGTACCCTTTTAGTCGTATGTCGCCAAAAGATTTACCATCAAGTGAAATAAAACCAGTTTCGAACAATTCATCAGCTAGGACTGTTTGTTCTGATCCAACGAGAGCATTGAATATTAACTCTCTGTCCTGATACAAGGTAGATGTTCTAACAAGAATAAATATGAGAGGAACAACTACCGCTAAGAATAAAATAGAGGATAAAACTATTCTCGAAGAAGTTTTGCCTTGCCATAATTGCAATTTATGATGTACTGCTTTTATAGGATTCACAGTTATTCCTGGCTATCCTTATCGTCATTATCGGATAAAAGCGAATCTATAATAGTTGAATCCGCATCAGTAGAGACTATTTGTTCAGTAGAAGCTTCAGTAGCGCGAGCAGTAGTTTCTTCAGAGTTAACTAAATCATCTAGGACCTGCACATCTTCTGTTTCAGTTGATTGGAGTTTTTTCAGCACTTCTTGTGCATTCTGTACTTGTGAATCGTTGTCGATAAGTTTATCGATTAATACTTCGCCTTCTTCATTACCTTTAAGGAACGGAGCAGTGTCACCCGTGTGCGCACCGCTTGTAGCAATTCGTTGCTCACGAGCACTTTCAACGATGTTAATAAAGAACGATTCTAAATTCTGTCTAGGTTGTTCGACCGACTCGATTGATGTGCCTTCATTTTGAGCAAGGATAGATTCAATTTGTGAAATCGTACCGTCATTGCGAATTCGTGGCATTCTAATGAGCGTGTGGTCAGAATCGACGAGAAGTTCGTCGGCTGTACCTTCTGCATGAATTTTTCCACCATACAAAATAGCCATACGGTCGCAGACATCTTCAACATCTGATAGCAAGTGTGAACTCAGCAATATAGTTTTGCCCCTGTTTTTTAGTTCAACAAGTAAGTCTTTAACTTGCCTTGTGCCAATTGGGTCAAGCCCGCTTGTTGGTTCATCAAGAATAAGTAGTTCTGGATCATTTATGAGCGCTTGCGCCAAGCCGATTCTTCGCATCATCCCTTTTGAAAACTCGCCAACCTGCCTGTGTGCTACTTGGGATAGACCTACCATTTCGAGTAACTCTTCAGACCTACGTTTTCGTATCTTTCTACCTATGCCATACAGCCTTCCGTAGTAATCTAGTGTTTCTGTACTATTGAGATAGGGATACAGGTAGGACTCTTCAGGAAGGAAACCAATGAAGCGTTTCACAGCAACATCGTGTGGCTCACGACCGAAGACAGTAAGCCGCCCGCGTGTTGTATTGAGTAAACCCAGAATTAACTTGATAGTTGTACTTTTCCCCGATCCATTCGGACCAAGCAAGCCGAACAGTTCGCCTTTTTGAATGTTGAATGTAATGCCATCGACTGCTGTTGCTTTGGTTCGCATCCAGAAGTCTTTGAAGATTTTGGTCAAGCCTACAGCATCGATAATTAACTCATTCGTGTTCGTTCTTTGTGACATACGAATTTGTTCCCTTTTACGGTTGTCTGCCTTGAACGGTTCCGCCATCAATATTTAGAGACCTTCTTGGGCCGTCCATATTAATTTCGCTCGCTTTTAATATCCAAGGGTTCATCAAATCGGCCTCAAGGACTGTTGTTGCTTCTTTTCTTTTCAATTCATTCCGATGTCTTAACTGTGCAATTTCATCAGAACCAGAAATCGCTAGTTTGATAGATTTGATATATTCAGGCACAAAAATTGATTCTGCATCTGCGTTGCCAAGAACTGTGGAGTACATATTTAACCACCTGCTACGGATAACAAGTTCAGGGTGTTCAAGATAGGTAGGCAACAAACTTTGGTACCGCTTGAAATCTTGCCCAAGAGTAGTTTCGATTTGTGCTCTGTATCCTTCAGCCATCGCAATTCGACGAGAAACGTTACCTGAAATATCATCGCCTTCTAGCAGAGAGTTGATTTTGTGCAAACTTGTTTTCTTTGCTGCTTGGTCATCGCTTTCAGTAGCCAATTCATATTCGCTAATTAACACGAGTAGTTCATTGTATTTGCTACCGGCTGCCTGAATAAGTGATTCGTGTGCTGCTGCGGTCGCCTGTTCAACACTTGTTTCAGCATTGATTCTTGAGCTATCAAAATTGTCGTACGATTTTTGCACATAGAGTGGAGGTTCAGGTTCACTTGGAACTGAGACGTCAGAAATACGAATGCCACATTGCAGTGCATTCAATGTGCTTTGCATGTCAAGCTGGACAATAGAACGTAATTCCTCAACTGGTTTGTCGAGTAACTCTTCAAGAGTTACTTGAGCAACAATATGCACTAATGTTTGTTCAAGAATAGTTTCTACAAGTGCGCTTCCCATTGCATCAGGAACAGTCTTTGAATATTGAATCGGGTCTACAATTTCCCACTCTACATTTACTTCAATATGCGCTAAATCACCATCTCTTGTTAAGAGTGAACCATCACGACCTGGAACAAGTCCATCGCTCGATTTCGCTTTTTGAATTCTCTGTTCTGGATTCAAGCGAGCATTCACAAGAGGTTTAAAAACTAAACCGATATCTGCTACTCTGTTTTGAGAGCTATAAATTTCAAAGCCGCCAACTGGTGGAGGCCAATTCATCTGTAAACCAGGCGATAGTGCTTCATTGTCGATGATTGAACCAAAGAATGTTCCAATGCCTGTCTGTGAATCTTCTACAGTTCTAAACCCTGAAACAAGATACAAAACAACAAGGACAATCATGACACCTTGCAGTGCACGGAAGCTCAATTGCAAAGAGTCTGCAAGCGAGCGATGAGCAGTTGTCATTGCGTCACGTAAATCAAGTGACGAATCATTTTCGTTGTTTTGTACAACAAAATTTGCTGAGGCTTCTCTTCGGCGTTCAGATTCAGGGTGTGGCTGTTGATCAGTCATTTGCTACTGTGACCCTTTAGGTGTTGGAATTGAATTATCTGAAATTTGGTCAATTTCTAAAAGATGCCAGGGAGCGACATCAGACTCTAGTACAAGCGTGGTATTTTTAGACAATGCTGTTTCAACAGCATCTAGCCAAGCGAGAAAAATAGCTAACTCTTCATGCTCACCCATGTCGCTCAGGTACTTAGCAGCATGCTTTTCGCCTTCTGCTCTAATTTCTGTTGCTCGTTGCGATGCAAAAGCCATAATTTTATCATGTTTAGCTTTCGCTTCTGCACGAATTGCTTCAGCATCAGCAGTACCTTTTGCTCTGCGCTGATCCGCTAATGTATTTCTTCTAGCCTGCATTCTATTTAAGACGGCAGTCGTAGTTTTAGGAGGAAGTAGCAATCGGTTAATGCCAACTGAAAGTGGCTTAATGCCGGTTTCACTTAAAAGGCTTAATCGATCTAAGATTGCCTGTTCTGCAGATGCCAGCTTGTTTGTTTCGCCAGTAAGTTGGTCGAATGAGTAGGAGCTAAGAACGGTAAGTGCATCACGAAATTGTGTATTGATTGCAACTTTTGCAGAATCTACACTTCCGTAAGAACGGTAGAAATCCAATGGTGAATTACCTTCTCGTTCCACTTTCCATAGCAGATACGCTTTTACAACAATCTGTTGTCCGTCTTCGGTTTGCAACATCTCGAATGGAGATTGATGTATTTTCATTCGAGTATCAAGAATTGAAATCGAGTCAGCAAAAAAGGGCAGCCTGAAGTGCAAGCCTGCATCTCGAATGATACTGTCTTCTGAAGTTTCGCCAAACCGACTTTGTATGCCGACTTCGTGGAACGATACGGTGTATGTCATGCTAAAAAGTAAGAGGATGAAAAATATAAATAAGCCAATAATAATAACTAATGGTCGTCTCATTTTATTGTGCTCCTTCTGTGTCTATGGAGTCTGAAAAATTCAGCAATGGGTTAATTTGTTGTAGTTCAACTTCGATATCTAGTCGTTCTGGGTCAATGCCAATAACATATTTTTTAATACTGGGTAGTTTTCGCGCAAGAACTGACATATACATGCGCTGCATATATAAATTTGGAGATGCTTCGTATGCTAAGTTTTGTCCACTTACTCTACTTGCACGAGACCAAGTTCCCATGAGGGATGTCCAGCGTCGCACTCTGGCTGTTCGTATTTGAGCAGCCGCATAGCCATTGCCTTCTTCAATAAGGTGTGAAACCTGTATTTCTAATTCATGCATTAGTTTCAATGATTTTTCAACAGAGGACTCACTTGCATTTTCCCATTCTTTGCGGGCATCGTTGTACTCTTGCAATGTTGAAATTACTTGATCAACTAAATCAGGGTTTCCGATAGTGCGTGTGAGCATTGCTTGAGCTTGGCCTTCGGCTGCCGAAGTTAGCAGTGCTTCTCCTTGAATAGCAACGGATAGTTCTTCGAAACTCCCTGCGGCATCACCAGATGGCGAAATTAAAGGAAGGTCCACTGCTACAACTTCGATACCACTCTGTAATGCATCTAAAGCTTTTTGGATACGCCTTTTTGCGAATGTGGAAAGGTTGGCTCGTTCTTTTCCTAAGACGGAATCTAACTGCAAATGCTGAAACATTTCAGTCAATGTGTTTTGTGAAACGGCTAAAATTGCTAACTCGCGGATTGTTTTTCTGCTGCGTCTCTCTTTATCGTCAGAGCCGAATTGTAGCCAATGAAGTAAGCCCGCTTCTGAAACCCTATATTGCAATACAGCACGTATATCAACAAGAGAAAGCAAGTCGTCGCTTACAGATTCTATTGCACCTTGAGCATCGTTCACTAGAAATGGCGAAGGCCTTGTCACTGCTAATTGGTTGTAATCATCGGTCCACAAAACTACTTGGCGATCATTTTTCCATGTAAAGGTCAACGGAAGTGTTCGAATAGTTGAAACATTTTCTATAACAGCTTTTTCTAGAGGCCACGGTAATTTGAACATTGGCCCCGGTAAATGTACTTCGCCGATGATTGCGCCTAGCCTTGTGCGTACAGCTTGTTCGTTGGGTTCGACTATGACAATTGAACTCATGAGTAGAAGAACAGCAACGCCTAACGAAACTAACCAAATGGCAGAGCGAACAAAAAGTTGATAACCCCAAGAACTTGTAATATCAAAACCAAACTGGTAATTGATAGCTTCATTTATTGAACGTACTACTGAGTCAGGAGATGCGAAAAGGCTGAGTGTTTTCGAGTCAAATGCAGGTCTTTGCGATTCGCCATGCAATCGTGGCCGGTATAAATTGAGTACGAAATTCACTAAAATCTCTGCAGAAACGGCAAACATGAATATTGGGATAGCCCAACAAATAGCTCGTAACACTTCATCATTACCAAAAAATCTAAATACTAAGCCAATTGAAAGTGCAAGCAGTATCGCTGCGTTGCCAACCATCCAAGCGGAACCACCCCTTAGGTTTGACCAAGCTTGGACTTTCGCCATGCCCGCAATAAACCGAGAGTAAATGAAGCACGTAAGAGAGAATGCCATAGTGGTTGCTAGCGCCCAACCTATATGAGGTGTTAGCTGTATGAACGTTTGTGCTAAATCATCTTGATGGTTGAGCCTATTCAAAAAACGAATGAGATACAGGCCTATGAGAATGAGAAACAATGCTGTAGAAACACTCAGGGTAGGCATAACCCATTTATGTATAAGTTTTAATCGTGACGATGCTGGGCGGACTTCGTCGCCGCCAGTTGCAAAGATGGAAGATTGTTCATCTCCGACAAGTTCAGATTCTTCTAGTGATTCAAGTGCTTTCATTTTCTCTTGATAAAAGAGAATGATGAGCCCGAACCAAACCAAGACACCTACCCATACAAACATGGACGCAAAGATGAATGCTGTGCTATCTGTAATTAGGCCGAAAACGAGCAAAATTGTAGCAACAGCGAACTGTAGAATTAAGCCGGTAAGCGAAGTTGTTGCTGCCCTTTGAAAAGCGTGGTGGTCAACTCTCATGGTTTCTTGATGTACCTTAATATAGGGTTAGACGAGATAATTGGTAGTTTGAAGAATATAAATGTACTTGGATACGAACTTAATCTCACTATCGTTCGTCCAAGTTTCGGCAGATTATCATGATTTCCCCTACCCTGCCCTCTTTTAGAGCATTTCTCATGTTTACACAGATTCTCGCCATAGCCAAAAACGCCTTTTTTGAGAGCATTAGACAACCAATTGTCTTAGTTCTTGTATTGGCAGCCACGTTGCTTCTTATTTTAGCAAGTCCACTTTCTGCATTTACCATGGAAAATGACCAAAGAATGCTCATTGATATTGGTCTTGCAACAGTTTTCATGATCGGCATGCTTTTATCAATCTTTGTTGCAAGTAATGTGCTTGGTCAAGAAATACGAAATAAAACTACGTTAACGGTAGTTTCAAAGCCTGTTGGAAGGCCAACGTTCGTCATCGGTAAATTCTTGGGGGCAGGTTGTGCGATTATGATTTCTACGTTGTACGTTGCATTAGTATTTTTACTAGTTGATTTGCAAGATGTTTTTCAAACAGTTCGAGTCCCCTTGCACATTCCAGTGCTTACATTCGGTGTCCTTAGCATTGTCATTGGAACTACAGTTGCAATGTGGTGTAATTTCTTTTACGGATTCGTATTTTCAAGTACTTGGATTTGTGTTACAGCACCCTTGTTAGCAATTGCATATATTCTTTCGTTAAATTTCTCAGCAGATTTTACAAGCCATCCAATATGGGTCGCTTTCCGTCCTGACTTATGGAAAGCAATCCTTTCTATCTTAGTTTCCGTGTTAATTCTTGGTAGCGTCGCAATCGCTTTATCAACGAGACTAAGTCAACTAGGGACGTTGTTCGCAACATTTTTATTGTTCTTCGTTGGGATGATGTCAGATGCTTGGTTCGGTAAACCTGCATACGATATTGAACAAGTTTGGCTTGACCGAGCGGAATTAGACGGTGGTGCTGAAACAATCGAACATGAACGTGTGATGCTGAAAACAAACGGCGATACCGAAACGGTTATTACAGAACGATTAGAAGTGCTACCTGGAACCTCGTTAGGTTCCTATGCCCAAGATTGGGAATATCCGAAATGGGTAAGTTGCAAAATAGGCAGCACTATCATTCCAAATTTCCAGGTCCTGTGGCTTACTGACGCGTTAACTCAAGAAAATGTCATCCCGCCACGGTATGTAGTAAGGACAAGTACGTACGGGTTTATGTACATCATTGCAGCGCTATCAATCGGCATAATTTTCTTTCAGCGTAGAGAAGTCTCGTAAATGGCAGGTCCCTCAAAATATATTGAGGTGATCGGCGCTAACGAGCACAACTTGCAAAACATTGATGTAACTATACCTCGCGACAAACTTGTCGTTATTACGGGTGTATCTGGTTCTGGAAAAAGTTCCCTCGCATTCGATACCATTTTTGCTGAGGGGCAACGAAAATATATAGAGTCCTTAAGTTCTTACGCAAGGCAGTTCCTTAATCAAATGGATAAGCCGGACGTCGAGTCAATCGAAGGATTGCCACCGACAATTGCGATAGCACAGAGGTCTAGTAGCCATAATCCCCGTTCGACGGTTGCAACAACTACCGAAATTTACGATTACCTTCGTCTATTGATGGCAAGATGTGGGGAGCCCCATTGTTGGCATATCGATAAGAAGGGAATTCCCTGTGGCAAACCAATACAGTCAACAACAGTTACGCAAATAATTGATGCAATCATGAAAACTACTCCGGGGAGCAAATGCATGATTTGCGCCCCAGTTGTAGTCGGCAAAAAAGGATACCATCGAGATGCCTTAGAGGACATGCGTGCAGGAGGATTTGTACGCGCACGAGTGAATGGTAAAATTGTTGATTTGCGCGAAGTCCTTTTGAACGAGGGCGAAAATCCCTTAGAGTTAGGTCGGTACGAAATTCATACTATTGATGCAGTTGTTGATCGAGTAGTCATTCAAGCAGATCAACGTGACAGAATTGCGGACTCAGTGGAAGTCGCTATCCGCCTAAGCGGTGGCTCAGTATTGCAGCTGGTAGAAAGCAAAAAAGAATGGGAAGAATACCGTTTTAGCGAACAGTTTTCATGTTCTGAACATCCCTCTTGCAGTTTGCCAGAGCTTGAGCCTCGGTTGTTCTCCTTCAACTCGCATTTCGGTGCTTGCAAACAATGCGATGGTCTTGGAACTGTGCATGAGTTAGATGATGCTCAAATAATTCCAGATGAATCATTATCTCTGAATAAAAAAGCGGTCGCCCCTTGGGTGCATTCTATGCCTTCTTTGAAACGCAAATACAAACGCAGATTGAAAACTTTCTGTGAAGACAACGGCCTTGATTTTACAGCCCCCTTTTCGTCGTACCCAAAAAACGCTAAAAAAGTTATTTTGCGTGGGGGTTCAATACAGGGCTCGCGTGCTCGATACACAGGAATTATCCCTGGTTTACAAAAACGTTTTAAGCAAACAGAATCGGACAACGTACGGCAATGGTTGATGTCTTATATGACGAAGATGGAATGTTCTAGTTGTAATGGCGAGCGGTTAAGGCCTGAAGCGAGAGCCGTAACAGTCTCTACTGCACGTAAAACATACTCTATTAGTGAATTGACAACTATGACTATTGGCGATGTGCTAGTAGTTATGCAATCTCTTTCTTTTAGCAAAGAGCTTCGACTTGTCTCAGAACCAATTCTAAAAGAGATCGTCGCTCGATTAACATTTTTGGTCTCGGTTGGCTTGGATTACTTGTCCCTGCACAGGACGAGTTCTACGTTGTCAGGCGGTGAAGCGCAGCGTATCCGTCTTGCAACGCAAGTAGGTTCTGGTCTCGTTGGCGTTTGCTATGTACTAGATGAACCAACGATTGGTTTACATGCAAGGGATAATGCGAGGCTCTTAAAAACGTTACGGCATCTTTCTGATATAGGAAACACAGTCATAGTAGTGGAGCATGATGAGTTAATAATAAGAAGCGCTGACTTTGTTTTAGATGTAGGTCCCTATGCCGGAATTCATGGTGGAAGAATTGTTTCTTCCGGAACAGCGAAACAAATAGAAAAAGATAAGGGGTCACTTACGGGTGATTATTTGTCGGGTAGAAAAAAAATACAATTGCCTGCTTCAAGAAGGATAGTAAAAAAAACAAAACAAGTGAAAATAAAAAACGCATCGCACAATAATTTGCGAGGCATAGATGTTTCGTTTCCAACTAATGTAATGGTGTGTGTAACTGGCGTATCGGGTAGCGGTAAATCTTCGTTAGTAAATTATTCATTACTTGAATCAGCACGAGCAGTACTTTCTAAAAAGAAAACTTCCAAGGCTATGTGCAAGAGTATTAGCGGTCTGCAAGATATAGATAGGATTATCGAAGTTGATCAGTCCCCCATCGGAAGGACGCCGCGTTCTAACCCCGCTACATATACTGGAATTTTTGATGGAATACGTACGTTATTTACGCAAACAAGGGAATCTAAAATTCGAGGATACATGCCTGGTCGATTCAGTTTTAATGTTAAAGGCGGAAGGTGCGAAGCATGCCAGGGCCAAGGCGTAAAGAAAATCGAAATGCACTTTTTGCCAGATACATATGTTACGTGCGAAGAGTGCAACGGTGCACGATACAACAACGAAACGTTACAAGTAAAATGGCGCGGTTTTACGATCAGCAATATATTGAATACAACAATTGACAAAGCTGTAGATATATTTGAGAGTCATGGAAAAATTGCACGAATGTTGAACTGTCTTCAAGATGTAGGTCTTGGTTATTTAACTCTTGGCCAGCCGTCTACAACTCTGTCAGGAGGCGAAGCGCAGAGAGTAAAATTGGCTAGTGAACTGGGCGTACGTACAAACAACCACACGTTGTACATTCTAGACGAACCAACCACAGGTTTACATTTTGCCGATGTAGAGAAATTGTTGCATGTCGTGCAACGTTTAGTTGACGCAGGTAATAGTGCAATTATTATCGAGCACAACACAGATGTTATTAAAAGCGCTGACTGGATAATTGACATGGGGCCGGAAGGCGGCGACAGCGGCGGGACAGTAATTGCAGAAGGCACACCAGAGCAGGTTGCGAAAGTAAAGAAGAGTTTTACTGGGCAAGAACTAGCTGGAATTCTTCCAAAAGAAAAAACTACTTCTCGAAAACGAAAAACCGTGTCATTAAAAAGTTAAAAACGATTCCAATTGCCGAGCCTATGCTAGCGCCGTACAACGCTGCGAGTGGAATATTGCCGTTTTCAGACGCGAAGTACAACGTTATAAAATAATTGCACAAAAGTGGAAATGTGCAAATTAGAACAAAACCAAGATACTGCTTTACAATTGAGCGATTTTGTGAATTCCAAAAAGCATATTTACGATCCCAGATAAAGTTCCAACTCATAGCAAGCCAAGCGGCAAGCCCAATTGAAACAGCATTTGTGGAGAATATCTGAGAAGTAACAATGTTAGCAAGGACGTAGAACCCCGCTCCGCTTAGACCGACTGCTGCAAACGTGAAAAAGCTTACAAAAGTTGGGTGGGTGAATCGAAGAAGCCTGATGATATGTTGCAAATATTGCCATTGCACATAGAGTGTTAGCTTGCTTTCGCCGAGCTGTCTTGTGCTAAAATGAATTGGCACTTCAGTTACTTTTTTACAATCGCATTTAACAATTAACTCAAGACCTATTTTGTATCCCACAGGGTTGAGTTGGTGCGAATTTTCAAAAGCAGTTTTACGAAGAGCAAGGAAACCGCTCATAGGGTCAAGAACTTTTGTAAATGGTCTCGCCATTACAGTTGCTACTTTGGAATTTAACCACCGCAAGAAACCCCAGCCGTCTTCCGTTGTGCCGCCTGAAACATACCGAGAGCCGACAGCAAACTCGGCACCATTTTGTAATGCACTTACCATTGCAGGGATAGCAGACGCAGGGTGCGAACCATCAGCATCCATCACTACGCAAAATTCCCCGTTTGCAGCATTCAGTCCCGCGATTACTGCAGGGCTTAGGCCACGGTCTTTTGTCCTAATACATAGTTCAACCCAGTCACGCTTCATTTCAGCAATGAGTGCTTCCGTACCGTCTTGAGAGTCATCATCGACAATAATTACTTGCAGATTTGGCAAGGATTCGGAACGGACTAGTTCAATCGCAGTTAGAAGCGACGGAAGACTATCGAACTCTTGGTAAGTTGGAACAATTACTGTAACTGTTGCGTTGTTCATGGGAATTAAAAGCGCTGATGGGCTGGGCGCCCCTGCTCACCTTTCGCGCCAAGTATAGCTCGTATGAGTTGTAGGTCTGCTTGCGTTGTCACTTTGATATTTCGGCTATCGCCTTCAATCAAGTGCACAGCTTCTCCTAGTTTCTCGACAGCTTGAGCGTCGTCAGTGCACTCAGAGATATCACTTTTGTACGCTTTTTGGAGGAGGGAAGCTGTAAAAATTTGAGGCGTCTGTAGTTCCCAGAGATTACTTCTGTCGATTGTTTCAGCAACTTTGTATGCTTGTACTTTGGTTTGGGAATTTGTCCCAAGAATTGAATCTGCTATTGCATCATCATCGCCAATAACAGTTGCATCGTTGTATGATCTTTTCACAGTTCCATGAATCGGTAATGCAACAGCAACGGCGCTAAAGTTTTTACTTGCAAGTAGCACATCATCAAACAACGAATTAGTTAATGCTGGACGCGCAGCATCATGAACAGCAATGAAATCTATATCATCAGAAACAACTTGTAATGCATTTTGCACAGATTCCCATCGGCCTTTTGTTCCGCCCGGCACAATAGTGACGCCGTGAAAACTTAGTGATGGACCAAACTTATTTTTGAATATGTCAAAGTCTTTTGAAGGGCCAGCAACAATTATTTCTTGTACTTCATCTCTCTTTGTAAAAAATTCGACCGTACGGAGTAATAACGCTCTGCCGCCAACGTCTTCTGAAAGTTTATCTTTCGGACCAAATCTGGTGCTACTTCCACCTGCGGGGATAATGATTGCTAATTTCATACTAGGCATACTATATAGTTCCAAAAAGTTCTAAAATACCGATGATGGGACTCGAACCCATACTCCCTTAACGGGAACCGGATTTTGAATCCGGCGCGTCTGCCAATTCCGCCACATCGGCTTTGTGAGGAATTAGGTATTTTAGCGTTGAAAAAGTTGCATAAGGCACCGTAAATCGTCTTTTTTGCATTGCTTTTACGCAACGACGCTCTACTATATATACACCACCATGAGTGGATTAGTACGTAACGTGCGTACTGAGGAGTTTGAGAGAAAGATAACAGGAGTGTATCACATGAATATTAGACGAATCTGTATAAGCGTCACCGCTTTAGCGTTGGCATCTTTTACCGCTGTGGAATTAGCAGATGCTGCACCACGTAAACATATTACGGAAAGAACATCATTCAGAATTGGTTCAAACCACTCTAGTGGTGATGTTCGCGGCGGAGGTATCGTTCATTGTGATGTTGATTCAATCCTTGTCTCAGAAAATGTAGATATGGGCAGCATCATTTCAGGCAATTCAGTGAACTGCTTTGGCGGATCTGGTACTCCAGGACATAGTTATGGAAGAAGCCACGACCTTTCGATAGGCGCAACAGCTGGCTTGCCACTTGAAGTAAATTGTGTTCATTTTGGCATGGCTAGTCTTTCTATGCCTGTGACTGCTACTGTAAAGATTTACAAAGATACAGATGGAACCGCGGGCCCGATGCCTGACAGCAGCGATCTTTGGCTACTGGGATCAACAACAATTGACCTGAATACAACTTCAAACGTGATGTATTCGGCAACTTTTTCGGCACCCGTACAACTAGAAGTCGACTCTCTTATATTTGTCGAAATTATTATTCCTGAAATGTTTCCTGGGACAAACGAAATCGCAAGTAATAATGCTGGCGAATTTTCAGCAACATGGCTAAAGACAACAAATGGCGACTGCGGAATTGGCTCGTGGGTAAACCCTGCAGCACTCGGTTTTGCGAATATGCATCTCTTAGAAGCAGTGGAAGTGCGTTTTCCTACAATTCCAGATCCTTGCGATGAAGCACTTCCTGCTTGTGCAGAAGATGTTGACGGCGATGGCACAGTAGCCGTATCGGATATCCTGGCGCTTATTGGTGCCTGGGGTGATTGTGGCGACGGTATGTATCGCCCTGCTGGAGACATAGCACCAATGCCAAATGGCGACTGTTGTGTCAACGTTCAAGACGTTCTTGCAGTTATATCCGCTTGGGGCAACGAATGTGACCCAGGTGGTGGCGACGGTGTCATTATTAACGAACTTCGTATTGACCACCCTGGCACAGATGACAACGAATACGTTGAACTTGGCGGTCCTGCTGGAACATCCCTTGATGGATACTCCTACATCGTGATCGGTGACGGAGTTGGTGGCGAAGGTGTTCTTGAAACAATCATTGACCTTACGGGTCTAGTAATTGCAGATGACGGTCTGTTATCACTTGGTAAAGCAGAGATGACAATTGCAACTCCAGATGTTGTGATTGATGGATTGAGTTTTGAAAACAGTAATACTGTTACACATATGATTGTTGAAGGATTGACAGCAATTCTTGGTGATGATTTAGATGCTGAAGATGACGGTATTCTTGATGGGAATTTCTGGTTAGAGGAAATAGACTCTGTTGGTTTGCAAGATGTTGATTCAGATGGCAATAACGTAGGTGTACTCTATACAAACACAATTGTAGGTCCGAATGGCATTTATCCCGCAGCGCATATTTTCAGCTGCGAGAATGAATGGTACATGGGTGTTTTTGACGGTTTCGATATGGATACACCAGGTGAGCCAAACATATGTGACGCAAGCGATCTTGATGATGATGGTGTATTTGATAATGTAGACAATTGCTATTTATATAACCCTGATCAATACGACTGCAACGATAACGGCATTGGTGATGTTTGCGATATAGCAGACGGCACTTCACAAGACTGTAATAGCAATGGTATCGCGGATGAATGTGAAGCTGATTGCGATGGCAACGGTATTCCAGATGAATGCGACATAGCTAATGGTGCTGTTGATTGTGATGGAAACGGTATTCTTGATTCATGTGAAGCTGACTGCAATGAGAATGGCGTTGTTGACGCATGCGACATTTCAAGCGGTACTTCGCTGGACGACAACGGTAACGGTGTTCCAGATGAATGCGAAGTAGGTAACTTGCTGTATACAAGCTTTGAAGAGCCGCTTATTGGGGGTCAGTACACAGACCTAGGCGATCCTCTCGTTGACCATCAACTTGTCAATAATGATGGCGAAGCGATGGTTGAATGGGTTTCCTTAGGTGCAGAAATGGGCTTCACTGCTCACTACTACAACACCAGAGATGGTGTTGGTCTTACAGATGGCGACTATGTAGGTATAACAAACTATGCCGGTACTGTTGGTGGGTTCCCTGATGGTATTCAAGGCTATCAAATGAGCGATTGCGATGGAATGATGGAGATCACATTTGACACCGCTACAAGTAGTGGTGCTTGGAATGTCTCACTTGACATCTTTATACAAACTACAGGATATGAATCCGATGATGCAATTATTGTTGATGTGCTAGTTGATGGAGGCGCTGTAATATCACTGCTTGATTCAACTGGTCAAGATATTAATGATTTAGGTATCGAAGGCGCTTGGTTTAATTTACTGGCAGATCTTGATGGATATACAGAAGCGACATTACGAGTGGCATTTGATTCAAACTCTGGGTCAGAAGCAGTCTATATCGATAATGTAGTATTTAGTTCAAATGCTATTGAAGATACTGATGGTGATGGAGTTCCTGATTCACAGGATAACTGTTATTTGCCGAATCCTGGCCAGTTAGACTGCAACAGCAACGCAATTGGCGATGTTTGCGATATTGCTGATGGCATGTCATTCGACTGCAATATGAACGATATACCTGATGAATGCGAAGCAGACTGTAATACTAATGGTGTTCCAGATGAATGCGACATTAATGATGGCACATCACAAGATGCAGATGGCAATGGTGTTCCAGACGAGTGCGAAGATGTTAGCGGTTACATGGTAATCACTGGTATTATTGATGGACCACTTCCAGGCGGCTCACCAAAAGCAATAGAGTTATATGTAATCTCAGATATTACTGACCTTAGTTTGTTTGGCGTTGGCTCGGCTAATAATGGTGGCGGTACGGATGGTCAAGAATTCACTTTTGATTCTGTAACTGCAAGTGCTGGCCAGTTTATTTATATTACAAATAATTCAGATGACTTTATGGCTTTCTTGGGTTTTGCTCCAGATTATGTGCACAGTTCTGCAAATAACAATGGCGATGATGCTATCGAGTTGTTTGAAAATGGGAACGTGATAGACACCTTTGGCGACATTAATGTTGACGGCTCAGGCCAACCTTGGGAATACCAGGATGGCTGGGTTTCCCGTATTGGTGGAACAGGCCCAGACGGAATTATGTTTATGCTTGAAAGCTGGACCTACAGCGGTATCAATGTTCTTGATGGTGAAACATCAAATGACACTGCTGTTACACCCTTCCCCGCTGGTGAGTATATTCACTAAGTCTATCAATTCAATTTAAATCCCCGCGGGGCCTGCTTTCGCAGGCCCCGCTTCTCATTACCTCTAAGTAATCCACCGAAGTCACCTCAGAGGTTGACGGTGATTGAAGTTTAGTGCCCAAATTAACATGTGAATAAATTTGTAATTTAGTGGATTTGGAGTCTAAAAAGAGCGATTAAGTTTTTGGTAACACCAATGGTAATAAAGGGCATGTGAGAATTAGTTCCAATAACCATTTTTCATTGCAAAAAGTGCAATGAATTACTTGACAAGAGCCCTGTTTTAGGGCAAATTAGGGTGTTGACTTCTAGTTTGACCGGTTGCCTATGCATCAAATGTTCCCCAACGATCGCATACGCTTCAATGATAACTAGTATTCAATGTTCTACTACTGCAAGTATTGCACCGCTTCGTCCCCCCTGGCATCGCAATACAAACAGTGGAAGAAGGTCGAGAGAAGGTTTGACAGACATCTTGAAGAGACTGTTTGTCATTTTTATTCTTAACTCGGTACCTTTTATTGTTTCTTAGCGAAAGCGCTAAGAATT
>Ga0115000_10001363_pt1 | contig 21806 bp, 20 predicted proteins | sample ArcticOcean_MG_C_6_FD_89690 | JGI IMG/M metagenome (GOLD analysis project Ga0115000, IMG submission 89690) | Marine microbial communities from western Arctic Ocean - ArcticOcean_MG_CB8_128 | ecosystem: Environmental > Aquatic > Marine > Oceanic | place: Arctic Ocean: Canada Basin | collected... | reverse complement strand
TAGTTATTATTTTTATTTATAAAAATAACTTTAGTAATAAAGAGGGAAATACAATATTTTTTAAAACTATAGAAAACAAACAACATTTAACAAGAGATAGTAAAACCAACGAAATCCAAATAAATACATTTAGTAATGCAGATAAATGCACAACGCTACAAAATGAAACTAAAGATTCTTTATCGTTTAATGATATTTTAACATATTTTAAAAACAGTAAAAAAAAGCCCAATTTGGGTGAAATAAAAGATAGTTGTAATTTGAATGATCATGGCAATACAGGTATTAAAGATAGTAATATTATTTCATTTGATGTAAATACAACTTTATTGGGTTCAAACAAAGCTGTTTGTAGTTCTACTAATAAAAAATTAAAAGGCAATTTATACTGTAAATATGGTGATGGTGATGAGGGGGGTATTGGCGAGTTAGAAATAATTGGAGATATTTCATGTGTAGATGTTAGTGATTTTATAGATGAAAATTGGTACAAAAATGTTGAAAATTATAGTTTTGAATATACAAATGATGGTTCAAAAGATATATTACATTATATTTGTAAAAGTGGTACTGGGATAAACGGAGTTGTTGATAACAGTGGTGGTAGTATAAAAGCTATTAATTGGGTGAATAAAGAAGAAAAAAAGTGTGAATGTCCAGTTAATAAGTTTTATTATGGTGGGGAATGTAATGAAAACCCACCACAAAAAAAAAAAAGAATAATATCTGACCACCCACCACCTGAATGTAAGGGTAAATGGTTGCAAGTTGAAAAATGTACAAAATTATCACCAACAACAAAACCAACCTTTAAAGCTAAATTTATTTACGAACAAGGTAATGGTATACCAAGTGGTGGTAGAAATGATACTACATGTACTGAGTCGGCTGCAAAAAAAGGTGTTTTAAAGGATTATTACAAAATTTTTGATTGTGATACTAGTTGTGGGGAATGGGTAACCGATAGTAAAGTTTGTGGTTCTAATTCAAAAATATACAAATATAAAGATGAAATAATAAATAAAAAAAATGAATGTTTTTTTAAACTTCCCAATATACCAGGTATTTGTAGAAAAGCTACTGTATCAATCGTAGGTGGTGGAAAGACTGTTACAACATATAGAACAATGTATTGATATTAAATATATAAAAAACTTATTTAAAATAATAATAGTATTATATAACAAATGTCTAATTTAATAAGTGGATTGCTAATAGGTGGCTTTTTTACATATTGTTATTTTTCAAAACATCCAGATAAAGCAAAAAAATTAGCTACAGATGTTTCGTGGTATGTTGTTTCAGGATATCATAAAGTATCAATGTGGTATGGAGATACCTTTGTGAGAAAAGAAGATGATGAAGTAAAAATAAAAAAAAAAGAAACAGAAAGGATAAAATTCCATGGATATAGTAATGGAAATATAGTAGTGAGAGATATAAATGTAGAAAAAGTGAAATATTTAGTAGAAAATTACGAAGTATGTTTTGTAGGCAAAGAAATTGATAATAAACTTTATTATAAAAGGTTTGAAAATGTAAACGATGATTTTGATGAAAAGGATAAAAGTGAAGAAGAAAATGGTGATGAGAAAAGCGAAAAAGAAAGTAGTGATGAGGAAAAAGAAAGTAATGATGAGAAAGAAGAAAGTGGTGATGAGAAAGAAGAAAGTGGTGATGAGAAAGAAGAAAGTGGTGATGAGAAAGAAGAAAGTGGTGATGAGAAAGAAGAAAGTGGTGATGAGGAAAGAATTCAAGATGCCACTGCAGAAATTGAAGAGGAAGAATCAATGGTACCATGTGTGCGTCATTTTTTACAAGTAGAATGTGTGATTGGGAAAGAAAAATATGATATTCACGAACATATATCAAAGTACTATGTTACAAATAATATGATAATGGATGAAATATTTATGAGATATTTTATGAAACATTGGTATGATGTAGAATTGGATGAAGATTACAAGTTAAAAATCATTGATAAAAATGTAAATCTATTAACTTTAGAAAAAAATCAAAAAATACTGTTAGGAAAGGATGATTATATAAAATTGAAATAAATATATTATAAAAATAATATAAAATAAAAAATATAATAAAATATTATAATGGAGTCTTCTAGGGTCGAATCATCCTCAAATGAATCAAAAACATTATTATCTGATAAATGGGTTCTTTGGGCTCATTTACCACATGATACGGATTGGAGTTTATCGAGTTATATTAAGGTGATGGTTATTACAAATTTAGAAGATTTGGTGATGATTCAAGAGGTTATACCTGAAAAAATGGTAAAAAATTGTATGTTGTTTTTGATGAAAAAAGATGTAAACCCAACATGGGAAGATCCAAAAAATAAGGAAGGAGGTTGTTTTTCTTTTAAGATAATGAATAAAAATGTGATAACTAGTTGGAATAAGCTACTTATAAAAATGGTAACAAATAACATATCAAAGAACGATGAATTTTTGAATTCAATAACGGGTGTAACAATTTCACCCAAGAAAACATTTTGTATAGTAAAATTATGGATGGACGGTGTAAAATTCCAATCAACAATATATTTGAATGAATCTGATTATTTAAACCCGCGCGGTTGTTTATTTAAACGCCATATAAAATAAATATTTTAAAAATTTATTATCTATTTTTAAAATATATGAACACACAAAAAATAATACTTTTTATAGCAATTATTTTTTTTATTTTTTACGAAATATATTTGATGAAAAAAACTAAAGATAAAACGGAAAAAATGTTTTTAATTGTAATAATTTTAGTACAAATCATTTACTTATTAACATGTTTTTCTGGAATTTTTATTAAAAGTAAAATACTTATAACAATAGAAGAAATAGTACATTTCTTGATTTCTCTATTTTTAATATGTACCATATTTTTCAAATGTAAAAAAAATATAATAATGTTAGGTATAATGGGATGTTTATTTGCAATTTTATCAAGACTATTTTTTTATGATAAAAAGAAGGGTTCTGGTTGTTTATTTAGTTTATCTATAAATAAAAAAGGTAAATGGAAGAAGTTATGGGATGATGTAGTACCTAAATTAAATTTTGATTATATTTACTCAAGTTTGTTAATAATAAATATATATTATTATTATACATGTTAATTGGAAGGTAAAGCGGCTAAACAAAGTTTAATGGAGCCTAATGAAGCAACCGAATATTTAACGACTAAAGGTAAATCATTTTCGAGAAACATTTCAATAGAATTACACAAATTGGTACATTTAATGAAGTAACCTAAATTTTTCAAGGAAAATTCACCTTGAATAACTTTATCGTCTTGTTTTTGTAAAAATTCCATAATACCATCTGATTCGGATCTTCTAATTTCACACATTGCAAATGGTCCTTGACATTTAAAAATGAGTTCATTACCAACAGATTTAATTTCAAGTCTTTCAGAAATATTGGATAAATCTCTAATAATTTTTTGAAAATCGGAAGAAGGTAAATTAATAATTGAAGAAAAAGTAACTTCTGGTAAAACAAGTTCTTCTTCGTCTGGTTCAATAAGTTTTAATTTTTGATTCTTACATTGTTTAATATCACCATTTTCAAATTTTAATCCTAAATAATCAACAACACCATCACTATAATGCGATTCTTCAATATATATAGTTAAAGTGTCGTCATTATCAATAGAATTAATAAGTTTAAACAAGTGAAACATATTAACTCCAATAATAATTTTGGGATATTTACAAAAGAAATATTCAAATTTGCTAGCATCTAAATATAAATGTGCTAAAATAGTATGAGATTTGTCCATATTAATAATTCGTATACCATCTGGTTGAAAAGTAATATTTGTTTCTAAAAGTATATCTTTTAACGCGGTCATTAATGTTCTAAATGGTGCAATTTGTACTGTTTTAATTTCTAGAACATTGTTATTACTCATATTATATATTTTTCAGTAAAAATCTTTAAATACTTATTATTTTTATATGTAAAAAATAATAAATTAACATTTCTTGTATTTACCACGGGTATTGCGACATTTACGACGGGTTTTTCTAACACCACTAGAATTATTCCTTTTATTTGTCATACCTTTTCTCATAGCTTTGAATCCTCTTTTCCCCTTGTTTTTTCGAGCCATTTCAATGTATTTACCCAAGTTTTTATTTCTCTTGGCGGTCATGCTTCTAGCTTTGGATACAATTCTCCCATCTTTTTTTTTAATCAATTTCTTTTTAGTCATGGATCTTTTTCCATATCCAGTTTTGTATGCGGTTCCATTCCAAACTTGGCGAGGAGAACCAATAAGCATTGTGTATGTTTTTCCATTAGAACATCGATACGAACCATTTGGCATTCTTTTGCAGTTACCTGTCATTATATATAACAAAACGAAAATAAAATTTGCTAAATTAAATTCTTTATTTATTATCAACGAAGGGGCTACCCTGTATTTTAATAAATTGATTTGAAATCTATTTAAAAAAATGGGTTTAATAAATAAAAATATGGATACAAAAAAAGAAAATCTCGCGGAAAAATACCAACAAAAAACCGATATCGAGCATATTTTAGATGCTCCGGATACGTATATCGGTTTGGTTGAAGAAGATGAAACACGTGGTTATACTTCTATAGAAAGCAAAGATAATATGATGGAACTTTCCAATAAAGAGTTTAATTGGGTACCAGGTCTTTATAAGCTTTTTGATGAAGGAATCGTAAATTGTCGCGACCATGCTATTCGACTAGGTGAACTTACAAAGAAAAAGGAGAAAAATATAATACCTGTAAAAAATATTGAAATTACGGTTGATAAAGAGACCGGTGTAATTACAATGATGAATGACGGTAATGGTATTGATATTGAAAAGCATCCCGAAAATGATATTTGGATTCCTGAAATGATTTTCGGTCATTTGAGGACATCCACAAATTATAAAAAAGATGAAAAGAAAATCGTAGGTGGTAAAAATGGTTTTGGGTTTAAATTGGTTTTGATTTATTCGGAATGGGGTGAAATTGAAACAGTGGACCATATTCGTAAAAAAATATATACCCAAAAATTTCTAAATAATCTGGGTACAATCGAGCCACCAAAGATTAGAAAATCAAGTGTCAAACCTTACACACTTGTACGTTTTAAACCTGATTATAAAAGATTCGGTTTAAAAGGTCTAACGGATGACATGTATAATTTGTTTAGAAAAAGGACATATGATATAGCAGCAGTTACAACCACTGATGTAAAAGTAAAATTCAATGGTCATCATCTAAATATTAAAGGTTTTGAAAATTATATCGATAGTTTTATTGGTAAAAAGTGTGAAACAAAAAGATTATATGAAAATCCAAATGTAAGATGGGAATATGCTGTTTGTGTATCACCATTTGACGAATTTAGACAAGTATCGTATGTAAATGGTATTAGTACAGGAAAGGGAGGTAAACATGTAGATTATATTTTAAATCAAATTTTAAGAAAGATGGGTGATTATATTGAAAAGAAGAAAAAAATTAAAGTTCGTTCAGCTTCTATCAAAGAACAACTCATGTTGTTTATAAATTGTGTTATAGAAAATCCATCTTTTGATAGCCAAACGAAAGATTATATGAATATTCCAATTTCAAAGTTTGGATCAAAATGTAATGTTTCGGATGTTTTAATTGATAAATTGGCAAAAATGGGTGTTATGGATACTGCTCTTAGTTCAACACAGTTGAAGGAAATATCTGGTGCAAAAAAAACGGATGGTAGGAAAACAAGAAGTATTAGAGGTATTCCAAAGTTAATTGATGCTAATTGGGCAGGTGGTGTAAAATCGAGTCAATGTATTCTAATTTTATGCGAAGGAGATTCAGCCAAAGCAGGTATTGTATCGGGTTTAAGTAGAGAAGACAGAAATAATTATGGGGTGTTTCCTCTTAAGGGAAAGTTATTGAATGCTAAAGATGCCAATATCAAAAAAATCAATGATAATGCCGAAATAGCTAATATTAAAAAAATCATGGGATTAGAATCTAATAAAAAATATACAGAAGAGGAAACAAAAAATAAACTAAGGTACGGATCTATTATGATTATGACCGATCAAGATTTGGATGGTTCACATATTAAAGGATTATGTATTAATCTATTTCAATCTCATTGGAATGACTTGATTAAAATAAAATCATTTTTGGGATTTATGAATACACCAATTCTTAAAGCTAAAAAGGGGTCAAAGGAACAACAATTTTATAATGAGGCTGAATATGAATTATGGAAAAAGGAAAATAATGATGGTAAAGGGTGGAAAATCAAATATTATAAAGGATTGGGTACAAGTACCGCAAAGGAATTTAAGGAATATTTTGCAAAAAAGAAGGTGATTACATTTAAGTATGAAGAGAATTGTGATGACAAAATTGATATGGTGTTTAATAAAAAACGTGCAGATGATAGAAAAGATTGGTTAGTAAAATATGACAGAAAATTGGTTTTAGATACAAATAAAAAAGAAATTACATATGAAGATTTCATTGATAAAGAAATGATTCACTTTTCCAAGTATGATAACGAAAGGTCTATTCCAAATATGATGGATGGACTGAAAACTAGTTTAAGAAAGATTTTGTTTTCGGCATTTAAAAGAAATTTGGTAAATGAAATTAAAGTTGCACAATTTGCTGGTTATATTTCCGAACACAGTTGTTATCACCATGGTGAAATGAGTCTTAACAAAGGTATTGTTGGTATGGCGCAAGAATTTGTAGGTAGTAATAATATCAATCATTTACTTCCAAAGGGACAATTTGGTACAAGGTTAATGGGTGGTAAAGACTCAGCTAGTGAAAGATATATTTTTACAAATCTGAACAAATTGGCGAAAACAATATTTAAAGAGGAAGATATGGCGATTTTAAATTATATGGATGACGATGGTACTCGAGTTGAACCAGAATTTTATTTACCAACAATCCCTATGATTGTTGTAAATGGTGGTAAAGGTATTGGAACTGGCTTTAGTTATGAAGGCCTGAGTTATAATCCTAAAACAATTGTTGAATATCTGAAGTGTAAAATAAAAGGGAAAAATACATCAAATATTTCATTTGAACCTTATTACGAAGGTTTCAATGGAACTGTTAAAAAGATCGCTCCTAAAAAATATCTAATCAAGGGTGTGTATCAAATGATTAACTTCCAAACTGTTAGAATTACTGAATTACCGATTGGTACATGGACAGTTGATTATAAACATTATTTAGAAACATTGATGGATGATAAAAACAAAAAATCAAAACCACTAATTAAAGAAATTGTTGACTTATCAACAGATGCATTGGTAGATATTAAAATTAAATTTCACAGAAGTGGGTTACAAAAATTAATCACAAAAAAATGTGAAAATGGTTGTAATATGTTAGAAAAGAAACTTAAATTGGTAACAACTAAATCCGAAACAAATATGTGGTTGTTTGATAAAAACCAAAGATTAAAAAAGTATGATACTATTAAAGAAATTATAGATGAATACATTCTTGAAAGATTTGAAGGGTATAAAAAGAGGAAACTTTATATGATTTCTGAATTGCAAAGACAAGTTACTCTATTGTCAAATAAAGCCAGATTTATCGATGAACAATGTCAAGATATTATTGATTTGAGGAAAAAGAAAAGGGATGTTGTAGTTGAATTATTAAAAAGTAGAAACTATGATGTAATTGATGGAGACAATGAATATAAATATTTAAGACAAATGAGATTGGAAATGGTAGAGGAAGAAAACATGTTAAAACTGAGAAAAGAAAAAGACGAAAAAATGAAAGAATTGGAAATATTGAGGGAAACATCCGAAAAGAAAATGTGGCTTAGAGATATTAAAATGTTTGAAAAGGAATATGAAAAATATTTGATTGAAAGAAGCGATAGATTATTTGGTAAGAAAACGAAGAAGAAAATTAAAATTAAAAAAAAATAATTAAAAATAAACACATTAAAAAACCATTAAAAAACCATTAAAAAACCATTAAAAAACCATTAAAAAACCATTAAAATCATTTAAAATGTAATAATATTTTTTTACAATATTATAAAATTTTATAGATTAAATTTCTGTTCAATTGGGTCTTGTATATTTCTTCTTATTTCTACATCACTAAATATTCTTGGTTTTACTTCTACATTATTATTTCTAGAAGGTTGTTCAAAATGACCTCTGAATTCTAAAGTTTGATTTGTATAGGTTGATTGTGGTCTATCAATTGGTGTAGCTAAAGTTGAAATATCTTTTTTATATTTTAAGTATGAATCTAATTGACTTTTAACACGTTTTGAACAGTCATCGATAACTAATTTATTTAAATTTCCAACTTGATTTGTTATATTATTTGGTAAATGTTTAGCATTTTGAAAAAATATACTTCTCATTATTATTTTTATAATATCTATCGGTTGTTCTTCAATAATATGTTTTTTGTTTGTACAATTATATACTTTACTTCTTATTCCATTTTGAATAATTTGAATATTTTCTTTACAAAAAAAAACTTTTGATAATGTACTATTTTCCATTGTACCATTCAAGGCTTCTCTAAAATCTGAGGATTCTTCTACTGGTATTTTATCTTGCATCGCAAATCTTTGACTAACCATATCCATTTCATCATTCATAATATTTATAAGACCATTATACTTACTATCATATTCCAAATTTTTAAATGTTTTATCGTTTTTTACACCAAATTCATTTAATAAACTAGAATTTTGTAACAAATCATTTATTTTCCACTGGCTTCCACTTTTATCTTTATCAAAATTGTTGTATTTTTTTAAACCGGTAAAGCCTTCTATTGTATTATTCATTATATATATTATAATATAAATTATAATATAAATTATTATCTATTATTTTTATATATATATATGGGTTTCCAAAAAACGGTTTTAATAATAGCTTTAGTAATATTGTCAATTTCTATTATTGTTTTATCAATTTTTATATCTAGAAAGGATGATGAAAAGACATGGCCACCTGAGTCATCAACATGTCCTCCGTATTACGATATTAGTAACAATGATACTGGTACGTTTTGTATTGACAACAATTTTGATTTACATCCACCAGCACCCATAGTTGATATAGCTGATGTGGTCGGTGGTGGTACTTGTGGAAAATTTTATGTTCAAGCGAAGAACGGTACTAAAATGAATTCAAAACAAAAATGTGAATTTGTGCAAAAATGTAAAGTTAACTGGGAAGGGTGGTGTGAAAAACCGAGTTATTCTTATTAATTCCTAAATTATTCTTTATTAAATAATGAATTATTTATAAACATAAAATGATTTTGGAATAAATATTATACTATTGGATTAATGAGATGTATAAAAGATTATTACAACATAATACCTTAAAATGTACTAATAGAAATAAATTTAATATATATATTGATAAAAAAATAAATAATTCATTGATATATAAAAAATGGAATACAAACGTATTTTAAAAATATTATAAAATGTGATAATTACTTTGTTTTTATAAAACATAATTAGCAAAGATGTAGAAAAGTTTTGAATAATATTTTAAATGTATATGGATATGAAAAAAAAAGAGTTAAAAAAATAAGGTTAAAACATAATAGATGGAGCAACTAAACTTAGTTCATTTATTAAATAGAGAAAATGAACAAAATAAATTAATAAAAATATTGAAAGATTTTGAGAAAAATAAAACAAATTTATCCTTTTCAAGAGGTGTTTATTTATATGGTAGTCCTGGTTCCGGCAAAACGTCTTTTGTAAAAAAAATATTAAAATCATTAAATTACGATATTATTTTTTTTGACGCAGGCGATATCCGAAATAAATCGGTTATTGATAACATAACTAAACACAAAATATCAGATTGCAATATTTTATCTATGTTTTATAAAAAAAAACAAAAAATTGCAATTTTGATGGATGAAATCGATGGTATGAATAGTGGTGATAAGGGGGGTATTAATACATTGATAAAATTAATAAGGCCTAAAAAAACCAAAAAACAAAAATTAGAGGATCTTACGATGGTTCCTATTATTTGTATTGGGAATTATCATGTTGATAAAAAGATAAAGGAATTGATAAAGGTATGTAATACAATTGAGATTAAAAAACCAACTAATAATCAAATAGAAAACATACTTACTTTGATAATGCCGAACATAGATTTTAAATTTAAGGAAAATATTTCGAGTTTCGTTCAAGGTGACCTAAGAAAAATAGAATCAACATATAAAATTTATCGAAATCATCAGGATTTTTTGAAAAAAGAGATTATACAAACGATGTTAGAAACCAAAAATTATAATGAAGATACAAAAATTGTTACACGAAAATTATTAGAAAAAAAATTTAAACTAAAGGAACATAATTATAGTATAAATGATACAGATAGAACAAGTATTGGATTGTTATTTCACGAGAATATTGTTGATTATTTAAAAGATATTGATAAACAAGAAGCTATTAATATTTACCTAACTGTTTTAGATAATATTTGTTATTGTGATTATATCGATAGAATTACTTTTCAAAAACAAATTTGGATTTTCAATGAAATGAGCTCTTTAATAAAAACCATTTATAATAATAATATTTTTCATAAATTTAAAAAGGAAAAAAATGAAAAAATAAAACCCATAAAAAATGAAACACGTTTTACAAAAGTATTAACAAAATACTCAACAGAATATAATAATATGATATTTATTAAAAATCTTTGTATGCAATTGAATATGGATAAAAAAGACATGTTGATATTTTTTTCGCATTTAAGACAAAAACATTCCGTAGACGAAATAATAGAGTTATTTAATAATGACAATTATGAAATCAATAAATTAGATATTAATAGAATTTATAGATTTATAGATTTTAAATATAATGACTAATTACAGTTTTCATTACAGAATGCTACCAAAGAATCAACGTCTCTTTCACCAGAATATTCAACAACCTTTTTATTATTTTCATCACATAACATAATTGTTGGAAAACCACTTACACTATTTTCACTTGTCTCCGAATCCTTAGAATCTATTTTTCTACAGGTTTTAATACAAGTATCACTTTGAACTTTTTCTTTGACTTCTTCCCAAATTGGATTAAATTTTTCACAGTAAGGACATCCCTCCATACTATAATAAGTTAAATTGGTTGCTTTACCAACCATACCTTCTCTAACTTTTAACGCATCTAAAAGATTTCCAGATAAGAAATTTTTTTTTGATATTAAATTATAAATTCCTAAAGCAATAACAACTAAAGTGACAGCTTGGACACCAACATGCATTTTATTAAATTTATTCATAACTCTTTTTATTAGTCTTTTAAAATTACCCATCATTGTATATATACATTAGAAAAAAATTTATACATTCATATAAAATTCTAATAGTTTTTTATCTTTCACAATTGAAGACGGCATCATATTTAAGGGTTTTACAAATTTGGGATTAGGATTAACCAATAATTTATTTTTATCAAATGTATTTTTGTCGTGTGCAAAAACCAATATCGCCTTTTTTGGATTTAATTGGACAAGAGGTATTTCATAATTTTTCAAAAATGCTTTTTCTTCTGCTAATTCTGCATCATCGTCATACTTTGTTTGTTTTAATAATTCTCTTTTAAATGCAAATGTTCCGGCTGTTGCGTGTCTCGGTCCATAAGGACCGAATTCATACATTTTTTTCAGATTTTTAAAGTAAATATATACAGCACTACTACCTGCAGCCAATGCCTCCGGTCTACTTCTCAATCTATTTACAGCATGATTAACCCTATCTGGTGGATAATAATCATCATCATCCATATAAACTAATATTTCCCCCTTTGATTTTTCATGCATCAAATTTCTTTTCCTTCCCAATTTCATTTTTTCTTCGTATCTAAAATATTTTACACATTCAATACCTTTGAATAAATCTTCAACTGAATCCTCACCATCATCTATTACAATCCATTCCATTAGTTCTTTTGGATATGTTTGTGATTGAAAACATTTTATTATATAAGGTATAAATTCTCTACGATTGTATGTTGGAGTACATACGCTAACAAATGGTTTTCCATTTTGAGAAACAGTCTTTTTCTTTTTTCTTTTACCCATATATTATTTAATAACAGTATTTTATTAAATAATATTTTTTAATTAATTAATAATTGTTATTTAATCAATTTTACATATAAGTGTTGTTAAAATAACAGAAATAACACAAAATAATATTGGTGTTAAAAAACCGTTTCCATTTGTGAAATCACGAAAAATTAAACCTAACATTACTCCTAATGGTGCTGCTTTAGCCAATACATCCCTCATAAAAATATTCAAAAATGGGCTATTTGGGTCATAAGGATAATATGTATCAATTGCTATTTTGTTTATTAATAATAATTCAAACAATATATATAACTTATTTACAAAAAACATTTTTTTAATCCAAGTCCGACCATATTTGGTTGTGAAACTATATCCAAATAACACATGAAACCATGTCTTAAAGAGAATAATTAATGGTACAGTAATTAATGCTACAAAAAAAGGTACTCCTGGAATTAAAAAGAATAGCAGACCAAATATGCAACCACCGATTGGCAAATTTCTTAATAAAAGTGACCCGAAATTGAAAAAACCATCAAAAACCACAGTCATAGCGGCGGGTCCACTATATTTTGACATAAACGCATATTTTAAAATCCATGCTAAAACAATTATAAAGGGTGCTAATAGTATTATATTTTGATTCATAAAAAAAGATATTATAGAGAAAACGTGTATGACCATAAACATTTTGGTTGCTACACCATCATAATTCGTTTCGCTCTTACCAATAAAACCTCCCATTTTTTTAAAAATTGTATTAAAAATTATATTAACAGACCTTGTACTGTTACGCATAACATATGAATAAAATTGTTGGAATCTTGGACCACCTTCTCCACTGTGCATCCAAGTAGAAGCAGCATCTGGACCTTTTGAAAAGAATGCATACGGTCCTGCTTCAAATCCCCTCTCCCTTATGTTTCCGGATTTTTCGTCAATTGTGTCTTGTGTTATTCTATATCTTCCACGTTCACTGTAATCCAATGTCATGCCAAAACCTGGCTTCGAACGTAACTGATTTACACCCCCCGGCTGATCTTTTTCCTCTAACCCTACACTAAAATCTTTGTTTTGGGGGGTGGGAGGGGTGGGAGGTTTGTCAGACGTCAATCTCATAATTTTTTCAATGTCACTTGTACCATTGGCCCCCGCCTCAACTGTATCGGTTGCAGGAGTGACCGACCAACGCTGCCCGCCTCCGCTTTGTATTTTGTTATCAATATTATTTTCTAAAAGCTTAAATAAATTTTCAAGTTTATCTTTTCCACCACCCCCCATGACGATTTCTGCCGTCTCATCGAGTTCTCCACTAATGTGAGCCATTTTTTTTTCTTCTTCCTCGTTTTTTGCTTTATTGACTCCACTACAATCAAACATTGTATATGGTGGACAATATTTATTTGTTGGAAAATCATATTCACGTGATTTTTCTTTTCTACTTCTTAAAGCCAATAATGTAGCATTTACACCAAATAACCAAGTTAACATAAGTATCAAACTTCTAGTAAATAAAAATGTGGTATAATGGCTTAAATCATTGACTTCAACATAATAACTATCCTTTTCGGCTTTTTCTTTAGTTATACCAGTTTTAAAAAAAGGCAAAAACCAAAATATTGGTTTTGCGTACAATGGATTTACAGCAATACCTGGAAATTTATTATTAAATTCTTTTTTTTCACTATCGCTCATTTTTAATAAATCAACATTTGGTCTTTTTTTAGGATTAAGTATATATTCGCTGTCGTTATCTTCTTCATCATATTTAATTAATAATCCAATTTTTTTATTTTCGAATAAATCTTTTCTTGAATATTCTTCCATAAACTCCTTTAAATTTTTAACCGACATGTGTTAATATATATATATAAAAATAATATATATTTTTCTTATTTTAAAGGATATAAAAAAAATCCTTTATTAAAAAATATATGAAGATTGACAATACACCACAATTTGATTTTAAAGACGTTTTAATTCGTCCTAAAAGAACGATTTTATCATCAAGGTCAGAAGTTAATTTAAATAGGGATTTTAAATTTCCTAATACAAAAACTAAATGGAACGGTGTACCAATTATAGCGGCTAATATGGATACAACAGGGACATTTGACGTATATAATGTATTATCAAATCATAATATTATTACATGTTTTCATAAGTTTTATGATTTACAAGATTATAAAAAAAAAATGGAGGATGATGGGTTAGATTCTAATTATTTTATGATATCAACAGGAATAGATGAAAAAAATTTACCTAATTTAATAGAAATAGTAAATATTACTGGTGCTAAATGGTTATGTATTGATATAGCAAATGGTTATATTAAAAAGTTAATAGATTTTTGTGCAAAGTGTAGAAGTTTATTTCCGGATATGATTATTGTCGCAGGAAATGTAGCAACACGAGAAATGGTAGAAGAACTAATTATTAACGGAAAGGTTGATGTAGTGAAAGTTGGTATAGGACCTGGTGCGGCATGTTTAACACGATTAAAGACTGGTGTGGGTGTACCACAATTAAGTGCAATTATTGATTGTGCAGATGCTGCCCATGGTTTAAATGGTTCAATAATAGGAGATGGTGGTATTACATGTCCTGGTGATATGGCAAAGGCTTTTGGAGGGGGTGCAGATTTTGTAATGTGTGGTAGTGTTTTTGCGGGACATGATGAAAATCCGGGAGAGTTAATATTGGAAAACGAAAAACATTTTAAAATGTTTTATGGTATGAGCAGTGACCATGCTCAAAATAAACATTATGGTAAAATGGAAAAATATAGGTCAAGTGAAGGACGAGTTTTAAAAGTTAAGTACAAAGGTCAATTAGTTAATACAGTTTTGGATTATTTAGGTGGTATAAGGTCAACATGTACTTATATAAATTCAAAATGTATAAAAAACATGCCTAAGTGTACCACATTTTTATTAGTTGGTCAACAATTAAATACTCATTTGGTAAAATAATATATTTTATAATTATATATGTTAAATAATTTTATTTATTTGATAGTGGTTTTAATAATACTTTTTTCATTGTATTATTTTATAAAAGAAATGTTTATAATTTTAAAGAATTGGTGGTACAGTGAAAATATTTTTACAAAGGGTTATGCTATGTTAAAACAAATTCAATATAATCTTTTTTAATCAGCATACATTAAATTAATATTACCACCAATAATATTAACTACATTATATCTTTCTTCAAATACTTTCAAATCAAAATTATACTTATTGATATCCTCCATATTCTGTCTAATACCATAAGCTTCACCATCTACGTTACATAAATATTCAACATTCACACCAGTTTCACTAAATGGTGGTTCGATTGTATTAAATTCAAATGTAATTCTACCATATTTTGTCATATTCATTGAACCACTTGGTTGATAATCGCTTAATTTTGAATTAATACAGAAATTATAATGATACAACCCTTCTTTCATTGGTCCAGAAGTTCTTGCATATTTTTCAATTAATGAAAAGGCATCAGAATCTAATGTATTTTCTCTATATTCTCCATCAATTTTCAAAGCGAGGTCACTTAATATAACTTTATTATTAATAACTTGATTATTGCTTAAATCACGTGTTTGGTAAAACCAAACTTGCCCATTATTGCTATAATCAGTAATAGGTAACGGTTTAATATCTTCAAAATCCCAATTTGTATAATTTGACCATTCATTTCTATCTTTTATATCAGATCTTCTAAATCTAAACATATAGTTGGATACACAACTTCGTGAGTTTATATTTAAATTTCTACTTCCGGTAACACTAAAAAAATCATGTTCTTCCACCTTTTTAATTAAATAAGATTGATTTTTTTTGGCGATTTGTTGTCTCTCATTTTCTTGTAAAAATATATAATTTACCATCAGATGTACATCCCAGTTATGAGATTCATTGTTTAATGTTGGATCTGATAGAGGATTCTCGGATAAATCTAATTTTTCAGGTCTTCTTAAAAACCATTTAAAATGATGTTTGTCTTGCGAGGTTAATGGTGCTACTCTATTTTTTTTCAAACTTAAAACAGAATCACCACTCAAACTTGGTCTAATATTATTTAATGTATATAATTCTTTTATTGATCTAAAGGTAATAGATACATAAGTTTCTTGATATTGTATTCCGACAATGGGTAATGCAGTTTTAGTACTTTGTGTAAACCACGATTCTAACGGAATGTATAATAATCTTCCATTTATGGAAGGAGCAGGATTATTATTATGATGCAAAAAACTTGCGGATGTTGGATATTTATTATCATTACCAATAGCCTTGGCTGGGTCATAAAGTTCTTTAACATGTCCTGTCATTTGGTTAAAAACGGATTGTTTGGTGAGGTCTCTATCTCTATGATTAACACATTGAATATATTCCCCAGAATATTTAGCTAAAGTTGTTCCCCCAGCCCATATTTTTATCTCTTTTATCATATGTGTTCCCAAATTCTTTATCCATTTGAATTCATACGGATAATATTCTTCGGACCCATTATTATCTTGATTCTTTATATAAAATCCACTATATATTGTTGGTAATTTTATACCAATATAAGTATCAGAAATTAAGTCACCAGTTCTATCTAGTTTAAATTCAAAAGTTTGTTCGGTATTAAATTTTAACGTTTGTTGTTTTTTTTGTTCTAATCTTATTTTTTGCATACCAAAGTTAGTATGTTTTGCATATGTTGCTTTAAAAAATGTTTTTTTAGGATTACCTTGCAATATTACATTTTCTGTACCGTATGATATTAGATTCATTAGACCTCCGGTCATTCTATTTAAAATATAATAATAAAATTATTTTAAATACTATATTTTTTAGTAAATTAATAATATTAATATAAATTATACAATGGATAATATAGAGACTGAAAATATTAAAAAAAATATAATGAATGTGGTAGGAAATTTAAAAGATAAACCCACGAGTATGTTTGCAATAAATATTTATTTGGGTATAATGATTTTTTTAGTATCTTTTTATTTTTTTTATTATATAAGTTGGGATATAGGTAAAAAAAGAATTACAACATGTAATAATGTTATAAATAATATAAAAAAATTTTCTGAAAAAAAAGGTCCTCCGGATTATTATGTTTCTGAACCAAGACTAACAATGAATTATGGAAATTATGATGCTTGGAAAAAATGTAGTGAAGCGGGTGCAGGATTAGAAACTAAAAATAAAGACGAAGAAGGGAAGGAAGGTAATGATTATGTATGTGAAAATATTAAATTAAAAGACCATTTTTTCATGGGTTGTTATAATGCGGCCGGTTGTGGTGATGAATGGCAAAGTTATGTTGATAATAGAAAAACGGTAAAAGGTGGTACAGTATTAGAAACAGTATTAACCTCGGGAGTACGTGTAGTAGATTTTGAATTATTTTTAAAAAAAAAGGGAGATGGATTAGTGGTTGGTAATGGGATACCCTCTGAAAAAAATAAATATTATTTTAAGGGTTCATATAATGAGATACCATTTTCAGATATATTAAAGACATTGAAAGAATTTATTAAACCAGATGGAAATGATATTTTTCAAAATCACCCGTTATTAGTTAATTTAAGAATAGGTTCGAATGATCCAAATATTTATAAAAAATTAGGGGCACACCTTAATGCTGCTGGATTATCCGAAATTACGCCCTCACCTCACCATCTATTAAAAACATTAATAAGAGAAAATGGTTCCACAGATAATGGAAGTAGTTATAGAGACATTGTTGATACACCAATTAAAGAAAACAATGGAAAAATTATTTTTATATTAAATGATAACCCATTGAATCAATTCGGTAAATACATTGAAAATTTAGGTACAGAAATAGAATCTGATAATTTATTAAATTACATGTGTGTGACTGATTCGCAATATGATAAAATTGGTAATGCTATAGTTTCTTCTAGTAATAACATTATAAATGCTCATAATAAAGTAGAGGTTGTAAATGGGTTTAAAAAATATTTAGGAATAGCAATACCAGATTGGAGTAGTATTATAAAAAACCCAGACCACATTAAACATATGTCGATGGGATGTCAGATTTCATTATTAAAATTTAGTTTAAATGATGTAAATTTGAGAGATTATTTTGATTATTGGAATGAAAAATCAACTAGATTAGTCATAAAACCACGCAATAACTCTAAATTTATCGGAACAAGCGAAGATAGCAAGGATATTATTGAAATAAAAAATAGTGCTCCTATGACAATACGCCAAGATAAAAAGATTGATCCTAATTCACAAATTGATGATCTCGGAAATCAACAATTGAGCGGTCGAGCTGTTCAAGAGGCAACAAGAAAATATTAATAATAATCTAACTATTTATTAAATGGTTAAAACATGTACAGATAAAATGTCTTTTAATGAATGTGAATTAGCAATATTAAGAAGTGCGGTAGAAAATATAGAAAAAAAAATGGGAAAGGAAAAAATAGATAACCCAGAAGTTAGTATTATTATTGGTATTACCGAAGATTTTATACGTAAAAAAAAAAGGATATGTTATGGTGGAACCGCAATTAATAATATATTACCTGAAGCCGAACAATTTTATGACAAAGATGTAGAATTACCCGATTATGATTTTTTTTCTCCAAATCCTATGAAAGATGCAAAATTATTAGCGGATGTATATTTTAGGAAGGGGTTCAAGGAAGTTCTAGCAAAAGCGGGCGTTCATGAAGGAACTTTTAAAGTTTATGTTAATTATTTACCAGTTGCAGATATTACATATTTAGTTCCCGAATTATATAAAAATTTATTAAAAAAAAATATAATTTTAGGCGGGATCCGTTATTGTCCACCTAATTACTTAAGGATGTTAATGTATTTAGAATTGTCTAGACCAAAAGGTGTCCCATCAAGATGGGAAAAAGTATTAAAAAGATTAGTAATATTAAACAAAAATTATCCATTGGAGGCAAAAAATTGTGATGTAGATGATATACAAAGAATATTTGAAAGTGGTTATAAAGGAGATGCTGGTGGTGTAGTTAATGAAAATAGTCCTGAAAAAATATTTTTAATAACTAGACAAACATTATCAACATTGGGATGTATATTTTTCGGAGCATTTGCGAATCGTTTATATTTAAAAAATACAAAAGATTTAAAAAGGAAACCTATACCCAAAATACCCGATTTTGATGTATTATCACTAGAACCAGAAAAAACCGCTGTCATATTAAAAGAAAGGCTCGAAGTCGAAAATATTAAAAATGTTAATGTACATAAAAGGAAGGGTCTTGGTGATATTATTGCACCACATTATGAAGTTACTATAGGTCGTGATACTGTAGCCTTTATTTACGAACCATTGTCATGTCATAGTTATAATTATCATATTATAGGTGGTAATCAGTATAAAATAGCGACATTAGATACAATGTTGAGCTTCTATTTGGCTTTTTTATTTACAGATAGACCTTATTATAATGAAAAAAGGATTATGTGTATGAGTCATTATTTATTTAAAGTACAAGAGGCCAATCGTTTAAAACAAAAGGGTATTTTAAAAAGATTTTCTATCGATTGTTATGGTAAACAACATACTTTGGAAGAAATTATTGAAGGAAAATCAATAATAAGTAAAAAATTTAATAAAAATAAAAATTTAAAAATAAAAAAAAGACCATACGATTGGTATTTTTTAAAATATATACCTTCTAAAAAAACAGTAAAAGGTAATTTGAAAAAAACAATAAAAAAACAAAAAAGAAAAAAAAGAAAAAAAACACGAAGATTATTTAACTTTTTATAATTATTATAATGTCAACATTTTTTGGTTTTCCATAAATGTTTCTAACTCCTTAAAATAATTAATCTTTTCATCATTATACATTTTATCTATTGTATGTACGGAAAAAGACATTAGATTTCTATTTCTCATTATTTTACACAATAAATAAACTATTATATTTTTATCTAATACATCATCATTTACTTCTTTGTATTTTTCCTTAAATTCACTATATAATGTCATATACATTATACTTGATTTTACACTTACCCAATTATCCATGTACTTTTCAAAAAAATTTTTAAATTCTTCGTTTTCCATTAAAGAAGTTAAATCACGCAAAAAAATATTTTCGTTTAACATTTTATTTCCGAATTTTATTGCATTTTCTGATGTACTAATTATACTCATTTATATTTTTTGTTTATATTTTTCTATATTGTTTTTGTTATAAAAAAATATTCTATATATATATAATGGATCATTCAAAGCATATGTCATCTGACAAAACAAACCCTTGTACGGATATATTAAGCGACGAAGAGTATTTAATACATATGATACCACATCATCAAGTTGCTATAGATATGTCGGTTTTATTGCAACCTAAAACGACTTCGGCTGATATGCAGATTTTGTGTAGAGAAATTATAAGAACACAAGCATATGAAATATTCGAAATGAAAGGTATGCAAAAATATGACGACAATCGATTAAAAAATGACATTATAGAAAGGAAATCGGTTGCAACAATTTCGGATGTATATAACCCAACTCCTGCAAATTCCAAATGTAATCCTTTGTTTTTTAAACCAAACGATCATTCCAAACATATGGAGACTATGGAAATAAATGACACAAGTTATTTAGAACACATGATACCTCATCATCAGGTTGCAATTGATATGAGTAATCGTTTATTGTTACATACAAATAATTCTTATTTGGTATATTTTTGTAGAAAATTAATTATTGACCAACAAGGTGAAATACTATATATGAAAAATTTATTGAAGAGCCATTTGTATAAAAGCAATTTATTATGGTGACTTTATTTTAAATATTTATCACAACCAGCAGCATGTCTCAATGTTAGTATATTATTAGCACTTTTTTTCCAATCATATCCAGTTGCTTTTTTCGACATAGAATAAATATCCCCATTTTTTAAATCAAATATACATCTTTCTCCAATTCTTTGTCTATTTTGATACCATTGAAAATGTAAAGGAAACCCACTTTCATTATCTTCACCAATCCTAGTCCCGTATACATCCAATCTTTCACTATCACCATGAAACCCAATACCGGTTTTCAATAAGTCATAATAATAATTACCTTCACAATTCAAATCTTTTTCACCAAAAATAATTTCAAATTCTTCTCTTACATACTTTGTTAAAGGTAATCTATTAAACGAGACAACCGTTCCCTTTTTGTTTTCATAATCCGGTTTTTGGTCATTATCTTTAAAACATAAATTATGTCTTGCATGTTTATTTAATACTTTTTGTCTCCTAGTATCAAAATACTTTGTATCTTTTTCCAATACATCATGTTCATTAAACAAATCAACTGATGTTTTACATATTTTTCTCAATATATGATTTACACCGTCTTTAAATACCAAAACACCAGCTAATACTTCGCAATTTTTACCTTCTGGTAAATAATCATTTAATAGTTTAACGTAACAATCGGCTTCGGGATATCTTTCTTTGATATTTTTAGCACATTGTATCAACTCTTCTACGGTTTTACCTTTACCCTTTGTATTATCACCCAATATTTCCATACCAACATGATTTTCAACTGTATGACTATATGTTAAAGTTGCCCCTTTTTTACCCTTTTTCTTTTTACTTTTCTTTTTCTTTGCAACTTTGCTCTGTGTTTTTGATTCAGCTTCTGT
>Ga0115000_10001361_pt1 | contig 21815 bp, 24 predicted proteins | sample ArcticOcean_MG_C_6_FD_89690 | JGI IMG/M metagenome (GOLD analysis project Ga0115000, IMG submission 89690) | Marine microbial communities from western Arctic Ocean - ArcticOcean_MG_CB8_128 | ecosystem: Environmental > Aquatic > Marine > Oceanic | place: Arctic Ocean: Canada Basin | collected... | reverse complement strand
TCTTATTTGGTATAAATTCTTCAACTTTAGAAATTTCATTCTAAAGTTCTTTGTGCTTTATTCTCTCAACATTTTAGTGATAATGGCATTTCTTTCTGAAAACTTTTCTAAATTATCAAAAAAATACATAACTCAAATCTCTTTTTGATTTAGCTGGTTAAGGGTTCTTTTAAGGCTTTGTAAAATCATTTTTTACTTTCTAAATTCTTTATTAATGATAAATAGTACTAAATCCAAGATCAAAAAACTTATAATATAAATTTACCTAACTTAATGATACTTTGTAATTTTTTACATTCAAGATTGTATTTTATAATAGAGTTAGAGCAATATACATAAATTTAAATTGAAAATATATTACAATTAATATGAATGGAAAAATTATATTTTTTTTTACTTGTGCATTTATTCATTAAAAAAAAAAAATAAAAATCTTTATTTCATATATTAAATATTTTTTTAAAGAATTATTAATATTCAATATTCTTAATAACTTTTTTTTCAAAACAAAAAAAAATATATTTAAATCTAGAGAATTTAACAGTTTTATTGATAAAAATTCAAAATTTTGGCAAAAAAAAATTAATCCTAATAAAAATTATGCTAAAAAAATTCTCGTAGAAAATTTTATTAACCAACCAGCTTATACAATGTCAAATGCCGTCATTGCTACATATATAAAGAATATTTTTAATTATAATATTGTTGGCCTTTTAAGAAAAGGTGATTATACCGGAAAAGCAATTTTTGAAAGTTATGGTATTAAAGATATTAATTATTATAATAATATAAATATATTTCAAAGATTAAGTGTACTTTTTATTTCTCTAAAACTTATCAAAAATTCTAAAAAAATTAATGACTTTTGTAAAGTAAAATATAAAAATATAAATGTTGGCCTTTCAGCTTATGACGCATATGTAAGATATACGGGGCAACCTTCCTTAACATTTATTAATAGTGAATTAGTTTATTTTTTATCTGACTCAATAGCTGCTTGTATTTTTTTTGATCAATTTTTAAATAAAAAAAAAATTAAATTTAGTGTTCAGGCGGAAACAGCTTTTTCACCTTCTAATAATCTTTTTCAAACTTGCTTAAAGAAAAAAATTAAAGTTTTTACAAGATTAGGAACTAACACTTTCACAATTAGAATTTATAAAAAATGGAGAGAGAGATACACTTATAGGGCAACTTTTGAAAAGAAAATTTTTGATAAAATTTACTCTAGACGTAAAAAACATTGTGTAAAAAAATATGACTATTTTCATAAGAAAGAAATTAAAGATCGTAAATTTGGATTAGACGTAGCAGTTCAAGACAATATAATTAAGACTAAAGCTGTTACCAAAAATAATATAAAAAAATTATTTAATTGGGATAATAAAAAAATTGCTGTTATTTTTTTACATCATTTTATTGATGGAAATTTTCACCTTGGACCAAGAAAAACTTTTATGGATAATTATACTTGGGCCAAATTTACAATTAATGCTTTGTCAAAAATTAAATCTGTTAATTGGATTATCAAGCCTCACCCTAGTCAATATGTTTATAAAACTAAAGACAACCTTCAAAAAGAAATAGAAGTTCTAACAAAAAATAACAAACATATTAAAGTTTTTCCAAGAAAATTTACTCAGTCATCTCTTCTTAATATTACTGATTTTGCTATAACCTCACATGGAACTGCTGGTGTTGAGTACCTTGCACATGGAATAAATACTGTTTATTGCGACAATTCTTTTTATTCAAATCTGAAATTTATAAAAATGTCTGAGGGTCCTTCAAATTATTTAAAAACTTTAAAAAATCTAAATAAACTTAAAAAACCTACAAATGATATGGTAAATAAAGCTAAAACATTTTTGTATATTAGACACCATTTGTTTAAATCTAATTGCTCTCTTTTATCACAACATAGTATATCAAGAAAAATTAATAGAAAATTATTTTGGAATCAGAATTCGGTTAGGTTAAACAAGTTTAGTTTCGATAATGACGAGCTTTACAATATGTTTAAATTACAACTCAAACATAATTGGCAACATACTATTAATTTAAACGAGTTAAATATTAAAGATAATACTCTTTTTTAAACCTACATTTAATATTAATTATATGAATAAAAACTGATGTTAAAAATTAAAGATAATACAATTTATTCTGTGATGTATCATTATGTTAGAGAGACCCAAAAAAGTGAATATCCAAACCTGAAAGTACTTAATCTTAATGATTTCAAAAAACAAATAGAAAATTTTTCAAAAAAATTCAATTTGTTAAAGTATGAGGATTTTTTAGAAATTTTAAGTACAAAAAAAATCCCAAAAAAGCCTTCAATACTTTTAACTTTTGATGATGGTTACATAGACCATTTTAAATATGTTTTACCCATTCTAGTAAAATATAAAGTTTCTGGAATATTCTATCCACCTATATTAAGCATGGAGAATAAAAAAGTTTTAGATACAAATAAAATTCATTTTATTTTAGCAAAAGAATTAGATAAAAATAAGATTCTTAAATTTATAGAAAAAAATACAATAAAATACCTAAATAAAAGTTTATACCAACTAAAATTAAAAAATATTAATTCAAATAATAGATGGGACGATGGTAATACCAGGTTAATTAAAGCATTGTTGCAATTCCATTTGCCAGAAAATATTAGAAATAAAATTATCAATAAACTGTTTAAAAAAATAATTAATCTAAGTGAAAAAGATTTTTCCAAAGAATTGTATATGAATAAGAAACATATAAATGAAATGGTACACAACAATATGCATTTTGGGATTCATGGCTATACACACCCTAGACTTGGTCTTTTGAGTTATAAGAAGCAAGAAATTGAAATTTTTAAATCAATTAATTCTTTTAAAAAAATTGGTTTAAGTACTAATGATATATCTATTTGTTACCCATATGGCTCATATAATAAAGATACATTAGATATAATAAAGAAACATGATGTTAAATTTGGATTTACATTAAAAGTAGATTCAATAGATAATATAAATATCAACAATAGGTTTGAACTTCCAAGACTCGATTGCAAGGATTTTTTATAGTTAAATTACTTTATTTAATAAACAAGTACTTAACAAATTTAAATAGAAGTCCAACCACCATCAACCATCAACATAGATCCAGTAATATAAGATGAGGCATCTGATGCTAAAAAAAGAATGGCTGATGCAATTTCAGTATTTTTTGCTAACCTTTTTAATGGAACTTTTCTATTATAATTTTTAATAAATATTTTATCTTGATTCAAGTCAGAAACTCCACCAGGACAAATTGCATTTACTCTTATGTTGTGCTTACCATAATACGATGCCATTTGCCTTGTAAGGTTGTTGATACCACCTTTAATTATTGAATAACTCATACTTTCCTTCATCTTTGTGCCTAAATAGATACTTAAATCTTGTGCTACAACTCCATAAATAGAGCTTAACTGAATTATATTTCCATTTTTTTTTGATTTAACCATTGAATCAGCAACTATTTTTGCAAGCCAAGAAAAAGAATTTAAATGAATATTTAAATTTTTTGCAAATGATTTATACTTAATTTTTTCAAATGAATTAGATTGCCAGTCATTTGTTTTTGGGTAGCTACTATTTATAAATATATCAGGTACTCCGTATTTTTTTTTTAAATTTTGATACTGCCTTTCAACTTTTTCTGGAAATGTCACATCAAATTTTTCGAAAAAAAAATTTACTTTTTTTTTAGTAAAATTTAATTTTTTTTTTTCTAACACTACAACTTTAGCTCCAGCATCTAGCATAGCTTTAGTTATTTCTTTTCCAATTAGGCCTGCTCCACCTAACACAAAAACTAATTTATTAGTTATTTTAAATTTTTCTAAATATGTCATTTTTCATTAAATAGCTTACTATTTTAAAGTCATTTTTTGTATCTACCTCATAGCCCCTATCTTCTGGCATAATATATATAGAGTTTTTTTTTACAAATAAAGAATCTGTTGAAAGAAGTGTTTTTCTTTTCCAAATATATATACTTGCATTTAAATCATAAACTTTAGGAGCATCCTGTCTTCTCTTTATGATATAGCCTAATGTTTTTAATGGTTTAATACTTTTGTCTTTCTTTACTTCCACTGAATTAAAATATGGGTTGATCCTTGAGTGATTAACACTAAATAATAAGTTTGATTTATTTTTAATAAACTGTTTAACAGCTAACTTTATATCTTTAATTAATCGCAAGGGTGAAGTGACATCAAGATCAATTATAATATCATATTTTTTTTTATAAAATTTTTCTGCTTGTCTTAAAGAATGTCTAACCACAGGTACTTTTGGGGATTTACTCGTAGATAAATGTTTTGGTCTCAAAAAAAAATTTTTAATTCCATATTTACTTGTTATTTTTTGAATTATTTTTGAGTCTGTTGAAACCACTATATCTTCAAAAATATGACTTTTTTTGGCTTGGGCAATTGTATAGTAAACTAGTGGCTTGTTATTTATAAGTTTTATATTTTTATTTTTAACAGTTGATGAACCAGCTCTCACACATATAGTACAAAGAATTTTCATTATAAATCGTTCATTCTTTTAATATGATCTAGGCTCCCCGCATCAATCCATTGATTTCTATCGATAGGATAAATTCCAACTTTATATTCTTTTTTAATTGCCTGGGTAATAAGATCGGTAAAGTCAAAATATTTATTTTTGGGTATTAATTTTAGTACCTTCCTATTAATCAAATAACACCCCGTATTAGCTAAAAAATCTATTTTTGGTTTTTCATAAATTTTTTTTAATTTTTGATCTTTTCCTATTTCACAAACACCATATGGTATTTCTAATTTATTTATTGAACCAATTATGGTAATATCATTTTTATTTTTTTTATGGAATTTTATAAATTCATTAAAGTCAGTTTTTATTATTGTATCGCAATTGATTACTATAAAAAAAAGATTTTTACTTTTTTCTATTAATTTGAGACTGCCAGCTGTTCCTAATGGTTTTTTTTCAATAAGATATTTTATTTTACAATCTAGATTTAATTCAGAGAAAAAAGCTTTAACCATTATAGATTTATAATTTATTGACACATAATAATCCTGTATTCCATAATTTTTAAATTCATAAATAATATGTTCAATAATAGCCTTTCCATTGATTGGAATTAAGGGTTTAGGTAATATATATGTTGATGGTTGAAGTCTTGTACCCTTACCACCTGCCATTATCACTACTGGTATATCTATTTTTTTTTGTATAACTCCTTCTCTAAAGAATTTTGAGTCAATAATCTCAATCAATTTATTTTTTTTATTTATTATTGGGATGTAAGGAAAGTCTCCATTTGTTATAATTTTTTTTATTTTATTTAATTGATAATTATTTTCATAAAAAAAGCATGACTTTCTATTTACAATATTGTCTATTTTATTAGTAAGTTTTCTATTTTTTAAAATCGCATTTCTTATATCGCCATCACTTAATGTGCCAATAAAATTATCTTTTTTATCAATTACGATTAAACACTTAATGTTGGTTGATTGTTGCTTTTGCATCGCAAATTCAATTGTTTCTCCCAAAAAAATTTTGTAATTCTCAAACATAATTTTATATATTTAGTTAAATTTTCTAAAAACTGGCTTTATTACATGCCCTTTTAAGTATTTTCTAACACCTAATTTCAATGCTTTTTTATATACATATAATGTTTTTTCTAAAGCCATTAATGTTTTTTTTAATGTTTTCTCGTTATGCCTATATGAAATAGATACCCAAGGCATTAATATATTGTATTTTAACATTTCTTGAATGAATAATGTTCTAAATTCTAAACTATTATTTTTATTATGATCTAGACAATTAAACAATGGTGAGCAAGCAATACCAGAAAAATTGAAATAATCTTGAATGCCAAGTTTTTTTGCTATTTTATTTGATTGTTTTATTAGTTTGGCTCCATAATTCCAGTTATGCTCTATAACATTATTTTTTTTTAAAAATTTTACCGTTTCAATGAAGGCTGCCAAACTACTCATTTCAGCTCCATGTGTGGTAGATAATAAAAAGACTCTTTCTTGATTCGTTTTTGTAATTGATCCTAATTCCATTATTTTTTTTTTCCCACATACTGCTGATACAGAGAATCCATTTGCCATAGCTTTACCAAAAGTACTCATGTCTGGTTTTACGCCATAAAAATGTTGAGCTCCTTCCAAGTGCCACCTAAAACCTGTAATCATCTCATCTAGTATAAATACTATTTTATTTTCCTTACAAATTTTTTCTACTTGTTTTAAAAAGTGATTTTCTTTTTTAAAATTTCTATCACATACTGCTTTATTGCAACAAGCTGAATCATTCTTATCAATTTTTGGACACTCTGTGCTAGAAGGTTCTAAAACAACACACGCAATTCTATTTTTAAATTTAATTATATTTTTTTTTAAGCTTTCGATATCATTGTAATGAAATTTCTTTGTTAATTTTCTAGTCACATTCGTAACACCACGAGGAACTTTGGTTGATCCTATAAACCAATCATCAAATGAAAAAAATGGCTGCTCCGCACACCTTAAAATAATTTCTTTACCCGTATAAGCTCTTGCAAGTTTAACTGCTGCTGTTACTGCGGTAGATCCATTTTTAGTAAATTTAACCATGTCTGCATGCTTTATTAGAGATGTAATTAACTCTGCTGCCTTTAACTCAATAATTGAAGGTCTTGTAAGATTGTTACCTTTCTTAATGGCACTAATCGCACTATTATTAATTGAGCTTTCAGCATACCCTATATTCACAGATCTCAACCCCATTCCATAATCAAGATACTTTTTGTTATTATAATCAAAAATATAAGTACCCTTACCTCTGTCTAATATTGGTGGAGCATTCTCTGGGAATGTGTCTGCTCCTCTTGAATAAGTATGAGAACCACCAGGTATTACCCTTAAAAGTCTATTAGTTATTTTATTTTTAAATTTCATCTTATTTATTAATTTTTTTTTAAGATAACATAATCTTGTAATACTAAGGTATCTAAACCACAGGTATGAAAAGTTCTTATTGCATCTGAAGGTGTCATAACTACAGGCTCTCCATTTAAATTGAATGATGTATTTAATAAAACAGGAACATTTGTTATTTTATAAAATTCATTAATTAAATTATAAAAACGTGAATTAAATTTTTTATTTACTGTTTGAAGTCTTGCGGTGCCATCAACATGAACTACTGCTGGAATTTTTTTTCTCCAATCGTTTCTTACTAAAACAGCCTTTTCCATAAAAGGGACTTTTGTATTTCTATCAATCTTAAAAATTTTGCTAGCAAACTCCTCCAACACAGCTGGTGCAAAAGGCCTAAAAGTTTCCCTATATTTGACTGCAGTGTTAACTTTAAGTTGCATTTCTAGCTTTCTTGGGTCAGCCAAAATTGACCTATTTCCTAAAGCTCTGTGAGTAAATTCCATCCTATCCTGAAACCACCCTATTAAATGTCCTTTAGAGATTCTTTCAGCAATATATTCACTAATGTTGTCTGGTTTGAAAAAAGTTAAATTATACTTTTTAAGTAAAGAATGAATATCTTCATTTGAATATCCTGGTCCAAGGTATACTTTGCAATCATTTTTTGATTTTTTACCTTGGTTGTGATTTTCTAAGTAGGCTCCTCCAATCGATACACCTAAATCATCTGGCCAAGGTGGAACAAAATTATTTTTATAAACATCTTTATTTTCTAATAATCCATTGAAAACACAGTTCATTGCTGCACCACCTGCAATAACTATGTTGTTAGATTTCCCCCCTTTTTCTTTGGTGATCTTTAATAAATGAAACACAATATGTGTAAATGCTCTTTGTAAAGCTCCTGCAATCTGATGATGCTTGCTTGAAATTTTTTCATTTTTTTCTCTTGGCTTGCCAAACAATAAAATTAGTTTTTCATTATAAAAATGAGGTTGTCTATCAAATAAGTAATAGTCAAAAAATGAAAGATCTAATTCAAATCCATTTTTTGTTAGTTTGTAGATTGATTTAATTTTTTTATCATATAAATTCTTGTTTTTAGAAAATGAAGCTAGTGCCATTGTTTTCCATTCATCGTTGTCTGGCTTAAAACCTAGAAAATCTGTAAAGGCGCCATACAACAAACCCACTGAGTGTGGGTAGGAAATAGAATTTGTATTAATAAGTTTTTTTCCATCATAATAACCAAATAAACAAGTTTCTTTTTCACCATGTCCATCAATAGTTAAATAATCACACTTTTTGTATGGTGATACAAATATTGCTGACGCTGCATGGCATTCATGGTGATTTAAATAAACTATTTTTGTATCGTCAAAACTAACTGTCATTTGTTTTGATGGTTTTGACTTCAATGCTTTCATCACATTGGAAGGAACGTTGCTTAGCATTTCTCCTCTCCATGAAATGTTACTATCCCATCTACCTGAAGCTGAACTTATATTTATACTCGGGTTCCACGGAACAACTACTCTATCAATATCTTTCCATTTAATATTAGCTTGCTCTAAGCACCAGTTAGCTGACTGTATTGGAAATTGTGTTGCCCACTTAACTCTGGTAAATCTTTCCTCTGGCGATGCAGCAACTAACTTTCCATCTATCATTAATGCTGATGACGAAATATGTGTCCAAGGATATATTGATAGTATTTTCATAACTTCAAATTAAATCATCTATATTATAATTTTTCTTAGATTTGTTATTGATATATTCGTAAATTTTAGAGGCACAGATTCCTGTACCTGGTCTCTTCGTTGTAATGTTTTCATAGGTAAATTTTTCTCCTTTATTTATTTTTTTTTTAGCCACTATACTTTTTCTTGCAACTTTTTTGTTTATTTTTTCGCAATCAAAGAGTTTTTTTTTCCCAAATCCATTCATTATTTCAAATTTCCTTATATTGCTAACCATAACCTTAAATTCACTTGGTGTTAAAGATGCAGAGTGATCTGGTCCATGCATCTTTTTACTTAGTGTGAAGTGTTTCTCTATTAATTTTGCGCCTTTAGAAACTGCAATTAATGGGGCAATAACACCCCGTGTATGATCAGAATATCCTATATTAAGTTTTAAATCTTTTTGTAAACTATTAATGCATTCTAAATTTGAATATTCATCCTCAACAGGATAGTCAGTTACACAATGCATAATTGTTAATTTTTTTTTAATTTTATGTAATTCTTTATTATTAATTATAGAAACAACATTACTTTTTATTTTATATATATTTTTTCTAGCAATTAAGTTTATACTGTTTATTATTTCCCTCATGTCACTCATTCCTGTGGATAAAATAACATTGTATTTCATTAAATTTAATTTTTTTAATAATAAAAAGTTTGTAATTTCTCCTGAAGGTATTTTTATTTTTTTTATTTTTAATTTTTTTTCTAAAAAAGAGATACTTTCTGAATCAAACACAGAGGATAAAAATTCAATTTTATAATACTTGCAAAATTTTAATAATTCAAAATAGTTTTCTCTTTTTAGTTCTAATTTTTTTAACATTTTGAATTGTGAATTATCATTCTTCGTATTCATAATCTGATATGGTGCTTTTTTTGCATTTTTTGTAACTAACTTTTCAGCAGTAAAATTTTGAAATTTCACTGCATCTGCTCCTGATTTTTTAGCTGCTATAATTAATTTTTTTGCAATAGATAAATTGCCATTATGATTTACTCCAATTTCAGCAATTATAAAAACTTTATTATTTTTTGATATCATAAAACAGTTTAGAGGTTTCTTTATTATTTTTTTTTAAAATTTTATTAATTTTTTTAAAAATGTTTAGAGAGGTATTTTTTTTTAAAAAAAGATTGTCATAATTAATTTTATTTTTTTTAAGGACTAACCTTTGTATAAGTTGTTCTATTGATTTTTTATCGTTTTTACATGTAAAAATACTTCTTGAAAATTCTCTACCATTTTGTCTATTACCTATATTTATAGTGGGTGTTCTTAATGCGGGTGCCTCCAATATACCACTAGATGAGTTTCCTATTACACAATCTACATTTTTTAAAAAACTTAAGTAATTTTGAGACCCCAGTGATGATATGATAGTTGAATTTTTATTTTTATTTTTTAAAACTTTTTTAACATAATATTTTCCATTTGAATCTGAATTATTATAAGTAAATATAAAAAAAATATCTTTAAATTTTTTTAGACTTGATAGAAAAATATTTATTTCATTTTTAATGTTACCTTTTTTCTTAGTTTCAGGATGAAAAGTTACTAATATTTTTTTTTTATCTAGTGGTACGTTAAATTTGTTAAATAATTCTTTTTTGTCTATTAATTGAGTATTTAAAGCATTTTCTACACCTAACGCTCCATAATTAAATATATTTTTTGGGTTTTCGCCTAACTGGACTAATCTTTTTGTATAGTTTTTGTGACATGAAAAATGATAATTAGAAAACTTAGTCATCGAATGTCTTAACCCATCATCAAATGCGCCTGAGGTTAGCTCTCCTCCATGTACATGTGCTATAGGAATATTCAAAAAAAAACTGGCTAAACAGAAAGAATATGCTTCATATCTATCACCCAATAAAATAACAATATCTGGTGATTTTTTTTTTAAAAACTTCGTAAAATTTGTAAGAGATTTTCCCAAGTAACTAACTACTTCGTTATCTCTTATTTTGTCTATTTTAACTGGACATGCATAATCGATAAATAAATTATCTTTTAAAATTTCTTTATGAGTATTACCAAATAGTTTTGAAAAATGTTGCGCCCCAGCAGCAATCAATAATTTTATAGAATTATCTTTTTTAAATCTATAAATTAAAGGTTTCAACAATCCGTAGTCTGCTCTGCTCCCTGAAAAGATTAAAACTTTTTTTTTCATCTTCAAAAATTATACAGGTCAGATTTATAATGTGATAAATTTTTTGGATTTTTAAACCACTCAATAGTTTTTTGTAATCCATTTTTAAATCCTATTTTTCCTGAATACTTTGGAGACCAGTTTAGAATTTTCTTAGCTTTTTTATTTGATGAGATTAATCTATTAACTTCACTTTTAATCGGTCTCATTCTCTCTTTGTCCTGAACAATAACAGCATTATTATTAGTTTGTTTTTTAATTTCGTCTAGAGTTTCTTGCATACTAAAATCAACACCCGTCCCAAGTTGTATAGTTTCTCCAATGCATTTTTTATTTCCAATCGCAGAAATATATCCATCTACTGTATCTGAAACGTATGTAAAATCCCTTCTTGCTTCTAAATTCCCTAATTTGATTTCATTTCTAGACTCTATTATTTGAGTTGTTATTGATGGAATAAAAGCCCTCAGTGATTGTCTTGGACCATAAGTATTAAATGGTCTGAGAATTAATAATGGTAAATTGAATGCTTTATAATAAGATAATGCCAACTGATCTCCAGCTATTTTAGTTGCTGCATATGGAGATTGTGCACTTAATGGATGCTCTTCAGTTATTGGAACAAATTGGGCGCTTCCATATACTTCACTTGTTGAAGTTTGAACGAATAATTCTGTTTTATTATTTTTTGCTGCCTCTAATAAATTAACAGTTCCGTTAATATTTGTACTAATATAACTTTGGGGAGATTTATATGAATAAGGTATAGAAATTAATGCAGCTAAATGAAAAAAAATTTCTATTTTTTTTGATTCTTTCAAAATTAAATTAGGATCACATATGTCACCAGACACAACCTCTAGATTTTGTTTTATATCTTTTGAAAAGCTATCGATCCACCCCCAAGAATTATCTATATTGTATGGTACTATAGTTTTAACTTTGTGACCTAATTTTACAAGTCGCTCAACTAAGTGAGATCCTATAAACCCCCCGCCACCTGTAACAAAAATTTTTTTTTTCATTTTATATCATCCTATAATTATAATTTAATCGTATTTAGAAATATCTTTTTTTATCTCTTCATATTCCTTCATTTTTTTTTCACAAAAGTTAACGCATATTTAGTTCTTTTCATTATTCCTGGTGCTGTCAAAACATAGATATAACCAACTTTTTTTTATTTTTTTAAAGCGGTTTATTCTAATAAAACCTTTTTTCTTTAAAGCATTAACAAGATAATTCAACTTTCCTAGGCTAAAACCCGGCTCACTGGCAAGTTTTCTCTGTGATGTATTTTTTTCTTTGTCCAAAGATCTTAGAACATTAAATTGATCTTGTTCACTTTTCATAGCATTGTAGTATATGTTCAAATATTGAACATACTATAGTTGCAAAAATTTCAACGGTAAAGAAATTAAATATATAAATAAAACATAAAAATATGATGAACCACCTGAAAATGTTATTTTTACAATAGTTTTAGATAATAAATTTAAAGATTATAAAAGATCATGACTTTGCTATCAATTTATTCAGCAATTAAGGTATAGTGAATTATTTAAATATTAAAATTAATAGAAAAATAATAATTTTCACAACTTCTCAAAAACTCATCAAATGTTTATTTCGCTTATATTGAATTTGGTCTATCAGCATCAACATCACCCTTAACAATACTTATTTTTTTTAAGTTTTTATAAGCTATTATAATATTTGTTTCTTTAAGCCCAACATATGGTTCAGTTAAAATGGGCATAATATCTTTTTCTTCATCTAACAAATTAAATCCACTTTTTTTAATCAAATTTTCATATAGTCCAAAATATAAAAATTCAATATGTTCAAAGTTATTATCTATACAGTATTTAGCTAGAGTGTTTCCCAAATTTATTTTGTTAAAGCTTCCCTCAAAATCTACAACTCGAATAAATTTACATTTTTTGATTTTAACAACTCTATAAATTAAAAAACAAGAAAATCTTTTATCTTTAATTATCATATATTTATAAAAAGGATGTAATTGGTATCGTTTCTTAATATATTTACGTCGGCATTTACTTTTAATTACATTGTAAAAATTAATATAACTCACTGATTGAATGAATGCGGTATCTGAGGGTTTCGTATATTTTAAATTTTTTGAAATTACTTGTTTTTTTTTTATTGAACAAATATAAAATTTTTTGAAACTCACTATATTAAATTTAAAATATTTATAATATTTTATAGAAAGTTCATTCAAACCTGTGGCAATAAATTTTTTTGTTTTAGATTTTTCTAAAAATTTTTTAAAAAGTATGCCTCCATAATTTTTAAAAGATTTATTCGAGCACCATAAAGCTAGTCCTATTTTTTTATTTTTACAATTTGTATAATAAAGATCAATAATACCTAAAACTGATACTATTTGATTATTGAGATAAACGGCAAAAAAATTAAGCTCTTTTTTGTTTTTTGAGTGCTGCCATTTTAATAATTTTTGAGATGTAGATAGTATATGTTTTTTTTTCCAATTTTTGCTAATAAAATTCATCAAATGTTTAATTTCTTTTTTTTTAATAAAAGAATATCGGTGAGATTTAGTATCCACCATCAACTTTAATTATTGATTTAGTTACATAGTATGATTTAGATAAAAACTCTATCGCGTTTATTACAGATTTAAAATCACCTTTTTTTTTTATTGTAGTATTGGAAATTAACATTTTAGAATTTTTAACCTTATTAAATAATGGGCTGTCAAAATATCCTAATGATAAATAATTTGATCTTACTCCAAAAAGAGAAAGTTCTTTTGCAAAAGAATTCATCATTCCAACTAATGCATTTTTTGATATTGAATAACCAGATATTCCAATATCTGAAGCAAGGCCACGAGAAGATCCTACAAATATTAGTGAGCTATTTTTTTTTTTAATTAATTCTTTTGATATTAATTTAGCATTTTCAAATACATAAAAAATCGAACCATCGAGTTCTTTTTTAAGTTCATCTAAACTTTTATTAAATATTAAATTATCTACACTAAAATTGTTAAAAAAAATAACTGTAGTATTTTTTTTTATGAATTTGTTAATTTTTTTTTCATTATCTTTGTAGTCTTTAAATATCTTAATATTTTTATTATTTTTAATTTTTAAATTTTTTGATATACAAATTATATTGTTATAATTTAATTGTGGTATAATTTTTTTTGATATGTAAGAATTTGCTCCAAATATAACAATAGTCTCTAAATCCATTTCACCAACAAAGTAGCATATGATAGGCCAACGCCGAAGCCTGAAATTACAATTTTATCATTTTTTTTAATTTTATTAAAATTATCCTTTAGTAACAATGGAAGACTTGTGGAAACAGTATTTCCTGTAATATGAAATGTGGTAGGCACTTTATTAGATTTAATTTTAACCTTATTAATAATTGTGTCTAATAAAATTTTGCTTCCAGGATGAATAAAAAAAAAATTTATATTTTTTGCTTTTTTGATTATTCTTTTAATTGTAATGGGTATATTTTTAATTGAAAACAAAAACACTCTAAATCCATCCATATTCAAAACCTCTTTTTTATTATCATTTATTACTTCCAAAGAATTAGAATTTTGACCATCATATCCAAAAAAATTTTCTAATAAATTTTTCTTTTTGCTATATTTAACTAAAGTTGATGATGCGGCGTCACTAAAAAGTAATCTAGTCTTTAAATCACTTTTTTTAATATAAGTTGAATATTTTTCAGCACATACAATTAGTCCCTGATTCATCTCTTTTGATAACAATTTGTTTGCGAGATACACGGCTTGAGCAAAACCAGAGCATCCTGATGAGATTGTCAAAACTAAGCATTTATTATCAATATTAGACTTATGTGCCATTTCTTCCGCACAAGATGGTAATCGTTTTTCTTGTCCTTGGGATACAAAAATTAAAAATTTTGGTTTGGCCTTATATTGCTCAATACATTTTTTTGTAACTACAATACCCATATCTAAAACACTTTTTTTCTGTTCAATATGAACTATTCTTGATCCAATTTTATTTTTTAGATCATAGGACTTGTCTAAAACAATGTCTTTTAAAAAAACTTTTTTTGCACCTAAATATACTATTGGTTTGCAAATCTGGATTCCCACAATGTTGATTATTTTTTTAAAAGTTTAATTATTTCTTTAACAGAGCTAACACTATCTAATTTTTGGATTTTACTAGATCTTCCTTTTGTAATTTTATCTAAAGAAGCTAGTATTTGTAATTGACCAAGAGAGTCCCATTTTTTGGTATTTTTGTGATTTGATGATTCTGTTACTTTTTGACCTAAGGCCTTACTAACCAGCTTGATAATTTCAGATTTGTTCATGCTTTGCTAATTTTTAATTTTTTTAAATCTCTTTCCGCATAAATGCCCTTGCTTATAAGTGAATATACTGGATTATAATATTTTTTGCAACCGTCGAAGTGATAATGGTAAACTATACTTTTTCTTGTTAGTTTTTTATTCTTTATTTTTAAAGCTCCATGCAACAAGTTAGCGTCCCAAATAATTACCTCACCCTTTTTGACAGGAATTTCTTTTATTAATGATTTTTTTTTAATATTTTTTTTTACTGCTTTTTCATAAGCTGTGTAATTTTTTTTTAATTCTTTTTCATTTGAGGGTATTTTAAGATTAAGGCTTTCATTTGATAAAATTGGAAATTTATGGCTACCACTAACTACCGCCAGTGGTCCTGCATCTCTTTGAATATCCTCTAATGCAATCCAAACACCAACCAAATAGTTATGTGGTAAAGTTGCAAAATGCACATAATCACTATGCATCGGTTGCTCTGTTCCCTTAAGAAAATTAATTGTTGAGAAGGGTATAGGTTTTCTGTTGTTCTTTAATGCTTTTAATAAACTAAACAATAACTTGTCGTAAGCAATTTTTTTAATTTCAGAAATAGTTTTCCATGCCTCTACAATTCTTGGACTTTTATTGTAATGAAAAGCTTTCGGATTTGTTTTAAAATCATCTTTAATTATTAATTTATCTATTTTTTTATTAATCTTATCAATTTTAGTTAAAATATGCGGTAGCTGAATGATAACATATCCATTTAAGTCAAATGACTTTTTTAAATTTTTAAGATTCATTTTTTTTTGCATACAACTACTATAGTATAACATAACCACATTCCATATTTCTTTTCAAAATCAATATAATTCATTTTTTTTAATTTTTTTAATATACTAATCTTTTTTACTAAATAGTTGGGCATTGGCCAATAAAACTTTTGTAATTCAACAATCTTTAAAAATTTTCTTAAAAACTTTTCAGCACTTTTAACATTACTTAATGATATAATTGGCAGAATGATGTGAGATTTTTTGTATAAATTTTTCTCAGATTGTACAATAACTTTTTTTAACAAAGAGATTCCTTCTTTTGTATTATCTGAAGGAGCATTTTCAAACCATTTTGATATCTTAACAATTTCAGAAGAAACTCCAGATACATCATTAATAATCAAATCAAATTTTTTCTTCTTCCATGGTTGAAGCAAGCTTCCAACTGCAAGCGTAGCGTTTATTTTATTTTTTTTAAGATTTGCAGCAGCTCTCTCTACTGCTGTGCTATCAATATCAGATAAAAAAAAGGATTGTTCTAATCTTTTTTTATGGAGAAAGTAAGAAACCACACCACCACCACAGCCTAGATCAAGGATTTTTTGCCTTTTTTTTAAATATTTTTTTGAAATGTTTATTAATAGTCTTGAAGTATCTGTTGGATAAAAAATTTTATTAAAGTTAAGTTTCTTTATTTTTTTCTGAAACGTAAAATTATCCATTATATAATATTAGCTATTAACATGGTTGTTTATAGCTATCGTTTTTAGACAATAATTCTGCATAGAGATTATCTCCACAAGTAGTATCATAATCCATACGACTTAAAGATCTTTTGTTTCTTTTAAAATCATCAATTTTTGGAAAAGCAGACTCTAGATTTTCATAGAAATCTTTTTCTAATAAATTTTGTATTTTAATATAAGGAAAAGGCTTTTCAAATTTTTCTATTTTACAATTTTTATTAATCATGAATTAAAATATTTTCTTCTTATTATACTTATAATTTTATCTGATCCCATCATTCCACTAGTATCAGACCTTAATTGTCCATTAATAAAATTATTATATTTATCTGACTTTACAATATCATCCAATTTTTTTAAGAATAAATCATTATTTATAATTTTATTTTCTTTTTGAAGATCGATTTTTAGTAGACCTGTTTTATGAGGATAAAGGTTTACTGCTTTTACCCAATGTTTACTCATTCTTTTATTTTCTATTGTAATGATTCTTTTTTTTAACAAAAATGCATCTACAATTGCAGCAGAATTATAAAATAAGATAATAAAAGATTTATATATATTTTCTTTAGTTTGATATTTTACCACCTCAAAATCTCTTAAAAGATTCTTGATTCTATTAATATCTACTGTTGGGTGTACACACACAACTACTTGTTTTTTAAATTTATTTGAAAGCATTTTTAAATATATTTCTAGATCTTTATAACATTTGTCATAAGTTTCATGATTTACACCCCCCCATTCTTTTAAAGCATCATGATGATTGATATTTGTGTCTACAACAACAATTTTTTCTTCTGATACTTTTATTTCATTTGATTTAAATTGATCATATGAAGTGCTATTTATTAGTTCATAATTTTTAGTATAAAAAAAATTTATATATTTAAATTTCTTGGAAACTTTATATAAAATATTATTAATAGCTTTTTTATAATGTTCTTTATTAGATAAAAATCTGAGGTCAATTTTTGGAAATACTTTTAAAATACTAAGCAATATTACTATTTTATGTGGAAGTTCATGATAAAAAATTCTAATTAAATTTGCTTTTTTTGATTCAGTGATTGAAGAATTCAACATTCCAATATCATGTATATAAATTAATTTTGCATTAATTTTTTTTAATAAATAATGAATTCGAAAAAATCTCCACAATCTTCCTACGTTACAGTAGATTATAAGATTCTTATCTTTAGAAAAGTTAATGAATTCCTCACTTCCATTTGGATCAATAATTTCACAATTGGAAGGAATTTTTTTTTTCAAAGAGTCAATGTTTGATGAAAACGACTCCTTTCCTATTTCTAATTTTGTAGAATTAATTAAATAAAATTTTTCAAACGATTGAGATATTTTTTCTATTAAAAATTTTTTTTGTGTTAATACATGTTCGAAATATTCAAAACCAAACATTATACAAAAAACTGCATCTTTTTTATTAGTCATTTCTTTAAATTAAATAGCTGTCCACCCACCATCAACCATCAGCATAGATCCAGTCATATACGAAGAGGCATCTGACGCTAAGAAAAGAATAGCTGATGCAATTTCTGTATTTTTAGCTAATTTTTTTAATGGAACTTTTCTATTATAATTTTTAATAAATATTTTATTATGGTTAATATCAGAAACTCCACCAGGACAAATTGCATTAACTTTTATGTTATATTTTCCATAATATAATGCCATTTGTCGTGTGAGGTTATTTATACCTCCCTTGATTACCGAATAACTCATACTTTCTTTCATTTTTGTTCCTAGATAAAGGCTTAAATCTTGTCCTACCACCCCATTAATAGAACTTAGTTGAATTATTTTTCCTTTTTTTTAATTTAGATATTTCATTCTTAAGCTCTTCATATTCAGCCATTTTTCTTTTCATAAAATTTAATGCAAATTTAGATCTTTTAGAAATTCCTTCAGGAGTAATTATATAAGCATATCTAAGTTTATTTTCATTTTTTTTAAATCTTTTAATTTTAATTAGACCTTTTTTAATTAATTCATTCAGAAGGTAGTTTAATTTTCCCAAACTAAATCCAAGATTGCTTGCAAGCTGTCTTTGTGAGGTATTTTTTTCTTTATCTATTTTTAGTAAAATATTTAATTGATCTTGATCATTTATCATTTTTGTTATATAAAATTTTAATCTAAATTGTTGTTCAATTGTTGAACAACAATATATTAAACGAGCTTGATTAAGTAAAGTTTTTTAAATTAAAAATGAATAAAATCGATACAAACTCATCAAAACCGGCCTTTTATTTTAATAAATGTGTTTATTCAAATCAACATGCTACTTCTTCTGCTAACTTGAATGAAATACGAAAAAATTAGAATTATCCCAAAGCTTGAAATAAAAAATCAGTATTTAATTAAAGGTATTAGATACGAGGGATTACGAAAAGTTGGTGACCCTATAGAGGTTGCAAAAAGATACTTTGAGGAAGGTGCAGACCAAATTAATATAAATGATATAGTTGCATCACTTTATAGTAGAGATAATTTGTATGAAGTGATTAACAAGATTACTGATCAAGTTTTTATTCCAGTTTGTGTAGGTGGTGGAGTAAAGTCTATAGAACATATTAGAGAGCTGCTTAAAAGTGGTGCAGATCGAGTTATCATAAACTCAGAAGCATTAAGAAACCCAAAATTTATATTAGAAGTTTCAAAAACTTTTGGTGCACAATTTCTATCAATATCTATTGAGGCAAAAAAAATTGGAACTGAATATTACTGTATGATGGATCATGGAAGAGAAAATTCTAATAAAAAAGTAGTAGATTGGTTAAAAGAATTAAAAAATTATCAAATAGGTGAAGTTATAATTAATTCAATAGATAATGATGGAATGGAAAAGGGTTTTGATTGGGAATTAGCAAAAATAGCTGACGAGGCAGAACTTAAATGTTCCAAGGTTATAAGTGGTGGAGCAGGTAATAACATTCATATTTATCAGTTATTAAATTCTATTAATTTTGATGGGATTTCACTTGGAGCATCATTACATTTTAATAAAATAAAAATTAATGAACTAAAAAGTTATCTTTTAAAACAAAAAATAAATGTAAATACTTATGATTAAAATTGGAATTATAGATTTAAAAATAAATAATATAAAAAGTATCAATAATGCAGCAAAACTTTTTGGTAACACATACTTAATAAATAGTCTAGCAGACTACAAGGAAGACACCAACGTTCTTATATTGCCAGGCAATGGAAGTTTTTTTCAGGGTATGAAGATTGTTAAGGAAAAATCTTATGATAAGTTAATTTTTGATTTTGTAAAACAAGATAAAAAATTAATAGGTATTTGTCTTGGTTTACAGTTGTTAATGGATAGTAGTGAAGAAGCAAAAGATGTTTCGGGCTTATCGTTAATAGAAGGGTCTGTTAAAAAATTAAATGAAAAAAATCTAAAAGTTCCATTACTAGGGTGGTACGATGTTAGTTTTAAAAAAGATATAAAGACTCAAAGTTTTTATTTTAATAATGGATTTATAGTTGAACCTATTAAAAAAGATCTAATTCAAGGGAGCATTAATAATACAATACCAGCATATGTTGCTAAAGAAAATATACATGGTTTTCAATTTCACCCTGAAAAAAGCAGTCATCATGGAGTGAAATTATTAGGAGAAACCATTTTAAAATAAATATTATTTAGCTACTAATATTTATAATATTTCAACTTTTGTTAGCCTGTCTTATAAAGATAATACTTGAACTTATTTATCGTGTATAGTTTAAATAAAAAAAATATATTGTTTTAGATATTAATAAAAAAGTTAAGTACAAACTTAAAAAGAAACCTAAGATATAATCAATTCAGAGTGTTTGGGATTCAGAAAATATTTTTTATCAAGATACAAATATCTCTAGAATAAGTAAATTAATTTATACTAATTTGTTTTTATTTAAATCTTTTCAAGACCTCTTTGTAATCATACAAGTTATCTATGTCTAAACTATCATTTTTAGTCATCAAATATTTTATAGAATTATTAACTGGAAAATTTTTATTTTTTAAAAACTCGGATACTGTAAATATATATATTGAACCGTTTGGCAAATAAACATTGGGTAACTTCTGTCTTGGTTGTGAGCTATGATCATTTTTAAATAAAGTCTTAATTTGATTTTTTTTTATAATTACTGATTTAAAAATTTTGCTGTCAAAACGCATGATACTCGTCAATGCGCTTCTCCCACTTTTTAGGACAATCTTGATCGCATCATCTATATGCTTGCTAGTTCTTAAGGGAGATGTTGGTTGTAAATAAACTATAAAATCATTTAATCTTATATCTTTATTCTTTTTCAAAAAATCAAAAACAAGATACTTAGACTCCACATGTCCTTTTGAGAGTTTCTTTGGTCTTTTTACTAATTTTATATCTAACCTTTTTGCAATACTTAAAATTTTTTTACTTTCAGATGAAATAAATATACTATCTAGGTATTTACTTTTTTTTGCATTTTTAATTGCTATAGAAACTAGTTTTTCTCCCCTTATTTTTAATAATTTTTTTTCTTTAATTTCTTGTGATGTCCCCTTTGCAGGTATTAGTCCAAAAAATTTATTTTTTTTTATTTTAGTAGTACTTTTTTTTTTTAAATTACACATGAGAAAAATAATTTTATATACTAATTTATTGATAATAATTTTATATTAGTATAGTTAATAAACAATGATTAAAGATCATAATAAAATTTTTTTTTGTAAAAAATGTGTGATGTCAAATCAAAAGGTTTTATCTTCGCAACCTCTTGAGGATGATAAGGGGCATTCAAATAGAAAAAAATTGGGTTTTAAAGATGGAGTTTGCGTTGCTTGTCTTGAAGTGGAAAAAAAGTACAATCAAGATATAGATTGGGTCAAAAGAGAACATGACCTAAAAAAACTTTTAGATAAATATAGATCTAAAAATGGCTCGTATGATTGTATAGTTCCTGGTTCTGGAGGCAAAGACTCTGTTTGGCAGGCTCATATTCTTAAAACAAAATATGGAATGAATCCGCTTACAGTAACTTTTTCCCCACATATTTATACCGATGTAGGT
>Ga0115000_10001359_pt1 | contig 21830 bp, 12 predicted proteins | sample ArcticOcean_MG_C_6_FD_89690 | JGI IMG/M metagenome (GOLD analysis project Ga0115000, IMG submission 89690) | Marine microbial communities from western Arctic Ocean - ArcticOcean_MG_CB8_128 | ecosystem: Environmental > Aquatic > Marine > Oceanic | place: Arctic Ocean: Canada Basin | collected... | reverse complement strand
TAATTAATCAGAAAGGCGAGCACTGTCCGAACAATGTTCGAGGGTCGTACGAGGCTCGAACATTGTTCGGACGGTAGGGGGGGTGCGGAGGGCGAGGGCGCAGGGTGGCGTAATCGGCATTCACAGTTGGGGGGTCTTCACGCCCATTTGTTTTTTTCTTTATAGTAACAATCAATCAATTAATTAATTAATCAGAGAGGCGAGCACTGTCCGAACACCGTCCGAACAACGTCCGAAGGTCGTACGGTGCTCGGACGTTGCCGAGTTGTAAAGAACATGCATACTGTGCGCAAACTCCCCGATTTCCAACGTGCGTCTCTCCCGACCGTCGCGGGTGCGATAAAGATTGGAATTTTGACGATCAATTCGCGCGTAAGTATGAAGGAGATGCCGTTTTTTGGCGACGGAAATGGGAAGGTGCACTTCGACGCGACGTTTGGTGACGACGTGTGGAGAAATGGCTTGGGTGTCGACGGCTTCGCCGGCATGTGCCCCTTGGCTATTGCGTCGACGTACGCCTTCTTTGTGTCGATCTTTGGCTATGAAAAGTACGTCGATGGAGCTGAATTGTTCAAGCCAGAAATGAACGGGTCCGAATTCATCGAATCGGACGAGTTCAAAGACAACGCGCTTGTGATTTTGAAGACGGCGTTGTGTGCGACCAAGCAAATTTTCTCGCGTGAAAACACCGAAGAGTGCGAGGAGTCGCTCAACGAGAGGATAAACGACTCGTTTGGTGATTTTTGCGAGCTGCTGTCGGTGTATCTGGCTAAATCGAATGACTCGATTGCCCCTGTGAAACGTGCACTCGCAAAACTGGTGGACGAGAATTTTTGAACTGGCTTGTTTCCATGCACTGCATGGATATCACCACGCTGGTGGACTTGATGTAAGGAGGGGAAGAATGGCGCAGCAGCCGCCGCGATTGACGCGAATACAGATTGATTGCGGTGGTGCCCCGCAGCAGCAGCAGCACACTGCCCTCTTCGCGGGGCTTCCTTTAGGCAAGACGAGGGAGCATTCGACGACGGCGGAAAGGCAGGGTTTGTTGTACGCCAGCGATGTTGAAAAGACCGAGCACTCGTCGTGCCCGTTTAAAGCCGAGCGCATTGCTGGGGTATTTTTGTATGTGGCTTGTGCGCTTTTGATGATCGCCCTTGTGGTTTTTCTGGGGTTGTTTTACATGCGCGTCTCGGAAGCGGTCGCGTCGATTGACAACGCGGTCAGCATAAAATCTAGCACGGTCTCGATGATTCGCAATGTAGACTCGATTCTAAACAGAACCGCCGAACTCAGCAAAATTGCAAACCGAGTGGGCGCCGTTTCGCTGGAAGCTGCGTTAACAACGACACCCTTTTTGCACAAAGTCATGAACTTGACCGTCGACACTGTTCAAGATGTTCACAGCTTGATTCAAAAGCCAACAATTCACATCGGTCGACGTTGAAAAAAGTCATAAGATTTGTTTTGGCCGTGGTAGAGGGGCGAGGCGTTGGAAGAGTGTGTGTGTCGCCGCGTACACGGAGTTTGAACGATCGTGTGTGTGTGTCGCCGCGTACACGGAGTTTGAACGATCGTGTGTCTCCGTATATCTTGTAAACAATTCGCCTATGATGCTCGATTGTTTCGACGATGGTTTTTTGTCTGTAGACGAAGTCGACGGTGCAGTGTACCAAATACCAGTGGCGTCGCTGGCGGTGGCCTTGAGCTCGGGGATGCGAATGAATGCAGACAAGTGGGAATCTTCGTTTGTCCAAACACGGCGTGACGCGACGTGCTTTCTTAATGCCGAGACGATCTCGTGGACGTGCGGTCACCAAGCGCCAAGTTTGGTGTTCAAATCGGCCACGTCCGGTTACATTTACACGCAAACCGTCGAGGTCTCACAGCCGTCACCGGGTACGAGCATGGGCAAACGCTTCATCTGGCCGATCAGCTACCACGCGCATGACATTGTGTGGTCGAAGGTGCTCGATCGAACACTGCCGGTGCTGGTGGACTATCCACGGATGCAAAAATCCGACCCTGGGTTCAAAGCGATCCGCAGCGACGCACCGGAGCAGCGGCCCCGACCCCGGCACATACTTGGAGCAATTCGACTCGACAACCCAGGAATTTCAATGTCGATTTCCGATCGGACCTTCTTCCTGGACGCGATAACGGGCCGATTTGTCTTTCGAGATGCGACCGAGTGCATCGACAGTTTTGTACGGCACACGCGTAAACGAAAGGAGAACTTCCCGGAACGTATGCGTTTCAACTCGCAACTAAATCGCTGTAAGCAGTTGCAACGAGACGCCCATTGCGACGAAATGAAAAGGCGTGCCCGCGCCGACCCGCAGGTTTACCGCGACATCAAGCTTCGCGCGGTTCACGGCATGAGATTCCTCGCCTCACTGACGGCGGCGACAAAGGGCGCCGGCACCGCCGGCGCCGCCGCCGTCGAACCCGGGCATTCATCGCCGAGCATCCTTGACACGCTGGGACCGGACATGCTCGAGTCGATTCTTGAAAACGTCGTCATTTCGATACTTAAAACGCCAGACGCCAAGATGGCGGCGGCGCGGTTTTCAGCACTCGTCGAAGTCGACAAGGCTTTCCGAGCGATCGCCACGTCGATTTCCAATCGGCTTTTGTGTAGTGCCCACGACAGCCTCCGCGAGTTCATCCAAACGGGCCGTTTGAGCACGGACGTCGCCGTCGAACGGCTCCCGTGGCTCACGTACAGCCGCTTTTCGTGCTCGCCGAGTCTCATTCTGCGTCTGGTGGATCGGAAACTCGCGTACCGAGAGTACCTTTTACTGCGACTGGAGTGCAACCTCGAGTCGAACGTGTGCGTCGCAAGGGCGCACGCGCGCGGGGCGCCGTCGCCGCTTTCATTCGACGACGACGACGGCGACGACTGCGAATCCGAAAACGTCGTCGCTTTTAAAATGAAACCTTCACAGAGCTTTGAGTTTTGCAACCTGCATAGCACGGGCAGTCTACCGCTTCGGATCGCCCAATTGTACAACATCGCCAGTGGCGAAACGTGACTAGGCGGTGGCTCGATTTACAAGGTTGTATCTTAAAAGTGCGACTGCCAGCTGCTTTTGGAGCGTGCGTCTTGCGGGCTCGTCCAAGGAAACGTCGCAAGCGCGGTGCGAGAGCGACCGAATCGCTGCACAGCACGAGGCGCCGGTCAGTGCGCGCACGTCGTCGTCGCTTCCAATAAGAAGGTTATCCGACGCCACCGCCTCGTCCTCCTGCTCGACCAACGACTGCATACTGTTCGTTTCCGAGATGAAGGCGCTCGCCCGGCGTTGGGCATCGGACGACGACATTTCTATGAAGAGTGTCGATGGTCCGTACCACGCCGATGCGTGCCTCGGTGCCGCCTCCGACAGTGCGCGCTTCAGAACACGAGCCGTCATGGTAGCACAGTGTGCGTATGAAAGTGGATCGTCCGGTAGCGCCGACGCCAGCGCCCTAAAGGGTGGCACTGCGAATATGTACCGAAGCAGGCTGTACGGTGTTCCAACGTGTCGATCACACTCCCGTCTAACTCGATTGGCCGCATCGGTGCACGACACCGGGACAGCTCGCCAATTCCCCGCGTTTTCTCCGAGGTAAAACGACCTGTTGTTGTTAAAAGAATTTCCCCAACCGGCGCGCTCTCCAATGTACGTTGCAAAGTTCATGCTGTCGCCGTCGTCGCCGCCACCGCCACTCGAGGAGGGCACCACCAACTCGACGTGCGTGATCGAAGGCAGCGGCTGCGCCGACTGTACAATTGCATCAAGCAGTTTCTGCCACATGTTCCACGATTCGTTTGGCGCGTCTTGGCCTTCGAGTGCCAACACGAACACCAAAGACGACAAGTGCGAAGCGTTGGACGCTAAACTGCTGGGCGGGCAGTTGCCGTGTTTTCGGGTTTCGGCAAACTGTGCCCATTGCGACTGCGTGAGGTGCACGGACATTGCCAACAACGCGGCGGCGGCGGCGTGTGCGCGCGTGCGGCGGCGGTGCTGTAAAGGACAGCGTATTCGAGCCAACCTCGCAATAGACCGTGGGTGGTCATACGTTATTTGTTGTGTACGTGCGTGTGTGTGTGCCTGTTCGTAGCCATGTCTGAAAGAATGGAACATGTTTGCAGAGTCGCCGTCGACGCGTCCTGTCTTGAGCACACAATCTCGACGACCCTGAGCGTTTCGAGGTCAAAGGAGTTTGTCGACGTCGTATTTCGCGCGGTCGGACCGACACTTTTAAATCGACAGACGACGAACACGGTGCGGGTGACCGGTCCCGGCTGGTCGATCGTCTCGGTCGACGAGGCCGACATGCTCTCGCCCGAGCAGCGCGGCCGGTTGGTTCCGATCCGAAGCCAGTCGTCGCTTGCCATGATCACAAAGTGGTCGCCCGGTGCGCTGACCGTCGAGTTGTGCGACCAGGACGGGAACGTCGCCGCGTGTGTAGAAGCGGACTTCGAATCGAAGGTGTTCAACCTTCGGACGGAGCTGTCGGAGCTGCTGGGCACGTTCAAAATGGTCGAACGCGAGACCGGTACGTCGACGTTTGAAGATTTCCGACGTCTGCTCAACGTGCGATCGCCCATAAAAACCATCCCGACTGCGGCCTGTGGACGGGCATCTGTGATGGGAGCACCAGCAGCAGCAGCCGCCGCAGGGGGCTCGGGCGGCGGGACGGCGTTCGTAATGCCGGCGTGGGTTGGCGACATCGCCGTGCGCTGGCTTTCGCAGTGCTTGCGTGTCCACGTCATCCACCATGCATCTCTTCCCAACGGCGTTTCGAGGCCTCTGACGCTGAACGGGGTCTATCTAAACAAGATCTCCGCGGGCCGAAGCGATCGGTGGCGTCTGAGCATGGTCGTCCACGAATCGTCCTGTCGGTGCTTCTGTGCCGCGTGGAAAAAAGACCGCCGCGATGTGATGTCGCTGGGCACGCCGAGGCGCGTCTCCGTATCGATTGAATTCTGCGGGTGCGAAAAGGTCGAAGGCTTCTGCCTCCATCATCAGGAGACACCTGGTCGCTCGTTCAGCAATTTGGCGATTGGCAAGTTTTGCTGCAAGGGGTGCGTCATGCAGATGTCCTGTCGGCATGCGGCGTCGGCCGGGCACCAAGGCACCAACAGCGCCACCAAATGCCCCACCCAGATGACACTGCCCTGCAAAGATCTTTTTGTAGACGCTCTGATCGCAGTTTGCCGAACGCTCACCAGCATCCCGGACGAGGAGACCGAAGGAGAACTAAAGGAGTTTCTGGACACCTCGCTTGCGCAGACGATGCTCGACTACGCGACGACGCGCTCGGTCGACGACGATACGATGATGGAGCGCGACATGGTCGTTTCGGCAATGTTGGAAACGGGTCAATATTTCGTCGCGTCGAAGAAGAGAAATTCACCCCCTGTTCTGCAACAACGAAACGTCGCTCAAAGCGTGCCGATTTACTTGAACGAAACGATGCAAACGCACGCCCACCTGCTGCCTCGATCGTAAGCGTGGCATCGATATACTAAATTTTTCGACGTATTGTTATCACGCCAATCGATGTCGCAGCCAGACGCCCAGCTCGCCCAATATGCCGCGGCCGGGTTGACAGCGTGCGGTCTGCTGGTCACCGTCGGTGCGCGCTTCATTTTCCCGGCGCGCGTTCCACTTCACACAATTACGGCGAAAAATCCCGTGGTCTGGGCACCCCGCGGGTTCGGCGGTGTTGGGAAGGGCGGGAAATCGCCAGTGTTCGGAATCATGTGGGTTCTTGTTTACGGTGGGCAGCTCTTTTACACGTTGGCCCTTTTGACCGCCACGGCGCGCGGCGACGTGAGCAGCGACGTTTCGATGGTGTTCAATCACGCCGCGTGCGTTTACGCGGCCCTGCTCACGTCGTCGCTGTGGTCGGCGCTCTTCTCGGAGCAAAAACGGTGGTGCTTCGTCCTCGCGTCGTGCGTGCTCGTGAGCACCGCGCTCTTCTCGCTGGTCGGAGCGGTGGTCGCCAAGCCGTTTCTTTCCGGGCGTTGGTGGTCGGACGTTGGCGGTGCCGCGACGAGCTTCCTCGCCGGCTGGGCGACGGTGGCGGCGGGAATCGGGGTCGGAACAGTGACGCGCGTGTACAACCGCGGCGTCGACAACGACTACGCCGACGGCGACGAACGGTCGTTTTTCCCACTGTTTCTCAGTGCTGGGCTGGCACTCGTGGCGGTACTGTTCGCAAATCCCACGCTGCTTTTACCACTGCTAATTTCTACTTTTTTCATGCGAGGGTTCTTGAGTGACTGGCGAATTTGGGCGGCGACGCTCGTTTGCGCGGTGGGTATGGCGATTTCTATAGCCATGATTTTTGTGTATCGAGGCACCGGTTTATTTTGGTAAGTACAAAAATTAAGTGAAATTATCCAAAGACTTCAGCGGGGTTAACATCGTCGGAGTCGTCGGAACTCGTCTCGGCGTCAGAAAAAATATCTGCATTCGCGTCGTCTTCGTTTTCGACGCGGTTGACTTCGTTCGCGACAAACTGAAGAGTATACCCTGCATTCGCAACGCTCGCTTTCCATTCCTCAGACTTACTCATCCGTGCGTCACGATTCGTTTTCGAACTGGCAAGCAGTTCCTCCAGCCACTTTTCATTCTTCCGCACCGGCCGCGTCTTCTTGCCGCCGACGGGCACAAGCGGCGGCCCCGACTTCGTTCCACTCTTCTTGTTTTCAATATCGCGTTTTTTGCGCTCTTCGACGGTCATGCTCGTTACCAGTCCGCTGTCGGCCCACAAACCGTCGGAAATTATGCAAACTTCGTTACGAGCGACCTCGTCGGATCTCGCATCAAGGCTCTTGCGACCGCAGAAGCGCTGGTTGAAGTGGCCGAGTTCGCGGGTGAGGCGCTCAAGCACAGCTTTCAGCAGTTTTTCGGACCCCAGCCCGTCATCGGCATTCTCGAGCAGCATTTTTATTTTCTGACGTTCGAGTGGGTTTTTTTTAGACGGCGGCGGCTCCCCTCTTCGACCTCCAAGATCGAAGCGAAAGGCCGCTTCGGTGTGAACGTTGTTCTCGATATTAAGGGCGTCGGTGGTCGTCATGGACTTCACCTCACTCGCCCGTTTGTACCCGTCACCATCTGGGTCCAGAGCGTCCAACGCGCAAGAACAAGCTAGCGACGCAAGGAATTTTGTAACCTCGATCGATTTTTTTTCGTCGGCGCCGGCAGGCAGCCAAATAACCAACCTAACCAGAAATTTCTGAAACTCGTAAATGACCTTTTTTCCCGTAAGCGGGTCGATCGCATTCGAATCTTCTTCAAATGTCCCCGCCTTGCTTAAAACCACACCAATTTTGAAGGTGCGTCCCACCACACCTTCCACACCACCCGCAGCAGTGGATGCTGGTAGCGCCGACAGCAAGTTCGTGATCTTTTGAATCAAAGAAGTCCGGCTTTTGGCGAGTTTTTCGAATTTGCCGTAATTTCCCGCCCCCTGATTCAAAGCGATTTCACTAATTAATTTATCGTTCGCCATAGTCGCGCCTGCCTCAACAAGGAGGTACCGATGACGCTATATGCAGTGTCGCACAGCGCATTGGAAGGAATCTGCACAACCTGCAGGGTTTGAGCGTTCTATGAGTTTGTCGCCCGAAGACGTCGAAATGTGTGCACCCGGAGACGAGGAAATAATGGGCCACCAGCTCATGGCCGACCGCAAAAGATGCCCGACCGCGCCGGCGACTGCGCTGCCGCTTTTCGACCTATCGCCGGCTACCGTAATGTCGCCGCTCAGTACTACTGCCGCCGCGGGGCCAGCAGCTGGCTGGGAGGTGCGCGCAACAAGTGGACAGGTGAGCGAGATGGCAGCACAGTGGCCCATGGATGCCACAGCCACACTCGACAAGGAAATAGCCGACACGCGACCTATGTCGCCAGACGCCGAGATCAGCGACTCCCCAACGGAACTAGCAACCGGCAATACGGCTGCACTGGACGCCGACCTTGACCATACTGGCAACATTCCACCTCCACGCCTTCGACGCGGAGAGAATCCTGCTGCAAACGAGCTGCCCCCCTTGCCGAGCGGACGGTACTTCGCAGGGCATATGATTCATTCAAGTCTCGATGCTCCGGACGTAGCGAGCCGCTGCCCTTCTCGCATTCGTCGTATTCGAGACTCAAACGACCTTACTGGCAACATTCCACCTCCAAGCATTCGACGCGTAGAGAATCAGGACCTTACTGGCAACATTCCACCTCCACGCCTTCGACGCAGAGAGATTCTTGCTGCGAACGAGCCGCACCCCTTGCCGAGCGAACGGTACTTCACAGGGCGTGTGAATCACCTAGGTCTCGATGTTCCGGACGTAGCGTGCCGCTGCCCTGCTCGCATTCGTCGCATTCAAGGCTCAAACGACGTAGCATGATCGACGCTCAAACCGTTTCGAGTCGCAAATTGCTGCCGGGCGGGTGCTGCACGCGCGCTTTCCGGACAAGAAATTTCACAGCGCCTCCATTGGTCTCAGCGCGCGTGTCGCCTCGGAGGGAAAGAAGGCGGTGCGGTACGGCTGGGTGTTCGAGTACGTTTGAGTCAGTTGGAGTTCGCCGACGGTGGCGAGATGGCGGCGTGGCACACGCTGCGCGTCGCGACTCTGCAAAAAAGTGCTCTGGTGTCGGTTTTCTGTAGAAGTGCCGGGCGATTTGCGCTAAGCCGGCTGCGGGGTGTGGAGGGTTTGTGTATGTAGCGAAAGAGCGGTGGTGTGATGCCACGAGTGCGAGCCAAGCCTAAGATCGTTTCGTCGAAGCTGTCACAGACGAACTTGAGAAATGACGCGAAATTCGTAAATCAGACACACAATCGGCTCTGGGCTTGCACACGCGTGGCCCCGCTGTTCCTGCGCCGACCGAAAATGGTCGGCGTCGGAAAAAACAAAAGGCGCGCGACTTACGTCAACAAGCGTGGCGAAAACGTTCCTATCGCACAGACTTCTAACAGATGCGTGCGGCGCTTCCCGCTGCGCGTTTTGCTGTCTGCGGCCACGGCCAACGCGGCTTCGATTCTCCGAAACGAAGCTGCCCTGATGCGAGTTGACGTCAAGGGTGAGTCGGTGTCCGGTGCACTACCGCAAATTTCAAAAGGTGCGGAGGTCGAAATTGAGAACGCTCTGATCGCTTACGCGCAAACTGCATTCCAGTTTGCACTGGACATCAAAGACTCGATAAAGATGCACAAAAAAGTCACCGCCGGCGCCATGAGTGCGGCCACGAAGATTCTGAATTCGCAGCTCACGGCGTCGACCTCCCTGGCACCGGGGATGTATTTTCTCGATAGAAAGCCGTCGGTTAAACGCAAGGCAAAAAAGTCGGCGGTCGCGCCGGGTGATGATGTTGTCGACACTGCCGTCGACACTGCCGAGTAGCAGTGTCTGCATAAGCGACAGTACGGCCTGTATTTACTAGGATTGGTGGTGTGTGTGTGTGTGCGCGGCGTGTGCGGCGTGTGTTATGGACGATGCTTCCAAGGACGACGCGCCTGCTGCGTCGTTTGAGGCCGAAGAGGGTGTGTTTGCGGCGGTGGTAGCAATTTTTGTTTCGATTTTCGTAACCGCGCTGGCTGCCACGTTTCAGTGCTCGGCGCTGTACATGTGCGCCAAATCTGGCACGTGCACACCGCTCTCTGAAAACATGTGCTCGTTTTCCAATATCGTGTCACCCGTTGGATTCAGCATCTACAATTCTTCCAACGACGGCGCACTTGATGGGTTTACGCGCGGCGTTTGCGCGCCCGGCGAGCGCCAAACGGCCTCGACGGCCGGCGGAAAGCTGCAGTGCAGCCGATCCCCTGCGTTCCCAGACGGGTTTGTGTCGGAGATTGCCGATTCGGGAGCCGCCACCGAGCACGAACGCGGTTGTGGCCGGTGGATTGCGGCCGGCGGGCCCGTGGACGCCGTGCATTACTTCAGTTTTTACGACGCCCCGCGCGCTGCCGCCGATGTTGCCGCTTCGATAAAACTCGACACGGAACAAGTTCAATCGAGTTCCGACATTTCCAGGTTCGTGTTGGCTTGCCGAGCGATGATTGTAAATTCCGCTGTGCCGCAGTCTGCGGCGTTGGCACTGAGTTATTTGAAGCGTGAGCTGCACAGCGGTGACATTTCGTCGTCGACGGGCCAGGCGGGTGTGCTTCGCCGGCTTGGAAGGTTGGTGGTGCATTACTGTGACACGCCGCTGACGCTTGGGTTGGCCTTCGGCGGTGTTAAGAACGACCGATTCGTGGTGAAGGCTGGCGACGGCGCGCTTTTGACGGCCGACGAGGCCAGCGAAATTTTGTACTCTTTTGGGGAAAATTCGCAGACGCGTGAAGAAGTTCGGAAGTTTGCGTCCGAAATGCAAACGGCGCCATTTTCCATGCTGAATGTGCCTAGTAACGCTCAATTGGGCGAGGTGCTCGGCGGCGCACTCGAAGGTTCGAGCCTCGAAGATTCCTTGGGTGTGAACGCGCCGTTGCAGATTTCTGTGGACGGCACACTGTCGATGCTGTCGAAATTCATTTACGCGGTCGAAGAGACGTCGCCCAGGCACGCAAACGCCTACCTTTTGGCAGCCGCTTGTCAGTGCGCACTGTCGGTTCGGTCGGTTGTGACTGGTGAGTTTGGCACCAACGCGGCGGTCGAGAATGTCGCGGCTTTGATTCGCAAACGCCGCCGCGGTGCGATTGCGATAGGACGTTTTAGGTCGCCCGACGACGACGGTGCGGTGGACCGGTTCTCGTCGGTGAACGAGTCGGTGGCGTTCGAAGCATCGACGATTTCGTGGTCGATGCTCACGCGGCGCACTTCGTCGGTGTTGTACGCGACAAACCCGGAGCAATCGTCCAGCACCTGCTGGGACGCGGCGAATGTTGCTTTCGCGGACTCGCTCGATCGGCAGGTGTACAATAAAATGGTATCGGAGCGATTTGTGACGCGAATGCTCCCGGCGATGACAAATGTCTTGAAAGGTGCCGTCGCCGCCGAGATTCGCGGCGGGCGTTTATCGAAAATAATTTCGTCAGCAGGTGATCGGGCAAAATTAGCCGCCAGCGCACAAAACCTCCGATTTCGGATTGCGGGGGCGCGCCGAACGAGTTCGTTTGGCAGGAACATTGAGTTCGAGCGGCCGGTTCTCGAGTCGACCGACGGAGCACTCGTGATTATGCTGAAACAGGCCAAGGCGGTGTTCCTCGACCGCCTTCGACTTGTTTTGGATGGCAGCGACCTTTGCCAGCACCCTCCTATTTTTCCAAGCAGCTCAAGGAATGCGTACTTCTTGACGGCGTCGCCATGCGTCGTTTTGCTGCCTGGGATTCTGGTCCAGCCGTTTGTGAGCGATCGCTTCGACGAGCAGTCGTTGTATGGCCGCATAGGGTTCGTTATTGCCCACGAAATCGCGCACGTTGCGTCGAATCAGCTGCTCTGGGACATCCCGGCGGCAACGTTGATTCTAAGCGCGTATTCGCGGTCTACGTGGAGCGAAGCCGTCGCCGATCTCACGGCCGCGAGCGCAATTGTGGCCACGGGGATGGTCAGCAGCGACCAAGCGTGTGCGCACGTGTCGCAGCTGTGGTGCGCGCGCGTCCCCAAGGGGTATTTTTTAATGCCTTCGCGTAGCCACCCACCGGCCAATTCGCGCGGAGACAATATTTGCCGTTTTTTGAAGCAATCGTTTTGATTTAACACGCTTGTATAATAAACATAACCCTTGTGTTCAATGACATTGATATGCAAGGACACACACACGCCCGCCGCCGCCCACCCCCCCCCGTGCGGGTTTTTTATATGGCGGCTGCGGTGGACGAGGGGGGGTCATTTTTGAATGCTGAGATGGTCGAGTTTTGCGGCCTGAGGCTGGATCCTCGCTTTGTCGCCGAAGAAACCCATTTGTTTGCGGAAGATTACCAGCGTGTTGCAGGTGGCGGTGACGGTGGCGTCTCGTCGGCTTACAGCGTCGTCGACGACCTTGAATTTATTTTCGATTCCGGTATGGATGTTGTTGCTGCCGCTTCTGCCGCTGCCGCCGCTGCTGCTCCGGGCGGGGCCCGACCAACCAGGGCCCGGTCCAAAGAGTTGGCCAAAGGGCTAGCCAGAGAATTTCACAGTTCAATTTTTGGCGGGTCGCCGACACGCGACCTTCGTGCTGTGTTCGACGAAACCGTTCAAATGATTCGTCGCGACGTCGTTTCTAACATGTCAAGTGCGTTTTCGGGTGATTTTATGAAGGAATTTGTGGAAACCTTCCTTAGACAAAGCGTCGGAGGCGTACCAGCGTATGCCGAAAGATGGAATACTATGCTTTTTGGAGCGTTGTTGCGAACGGGCCCAAAAACGGACGGTTCTTACAATTTGATCAAACGAGACGGGCCGACAAACGCCATTATGTTCGACGATGTTGGACGACCGCTGTTTAATAAACGTGGCAGCTTTTCAACGACCTTCTCCGCTGAAAAGAACAAAGTCGGAAGTAAGAACCTCCGGCTCTCGATGCACTATACAGCGCAGTACGAATCGTACGCCGAAAGCATGTTTTTTGGGAGAAACGATGGTGCTGTGAACCCCGCCGTACAACTCGACATGCCACCGCCAGGCGGCTCCTCCTCCATGGGTGTGATTCTGAGCATTCACCCGAACTGTTACCATGCAAATGGGATCATCGCACAACTTAAAAACGTGGTTTACGCTCGATCCCAATTACGCCCTGGAAGCGATGAGCGTGATCCTGTCTATATTTTCGTCAGATACGACGTCGGTTCGGGCGAAGGCGAAGGTGGCTTCGACACACCAGTACCGCACCTCGTGATAGAAAGTAATAATTCGAGCCGTGTGGGTGGCGTGCGACCGCGTAGTGATGGTGGCCAGGGCGGGCCGCCTCCGCAGGTGCCTCGTTACGATAACGTTGTTCAATGGCTTGGTTTTGCCGACCAAATGATGGATACATCGAGCATTGCCGGCGTTCAATCCGACATAATGAATAGAAAGGCGGTGCCACCAACCCCTGCTGCACCTGTGAATCCATTTGCATTTCACGGAGTTCAGGTGTATCCTGCGAATGTCGATGCACTCGACAAGCACGACACGGTTGCAAACGTTTACACCGAGTTCGACACCCGGTCGACGCTTTACATTGACAAGGACGTTCCCAAACCGGCGCGGTTTTTGCAGGGGATTTTCCTTGAGGAACGGTCTACTGGTGACGACGGGCAGGACGTTGTGTATCGTAAGAAGAGGAGCAACCGCGGGAGGCAGATTCCCTACGAATGGGGTGACTGTGACCGCCCCAGTTGGTTCCGGTCGACAAACGGCGCCAACTACGTCGAAGATCTTGAAGTCGCCAGCTCTTGGAAGCAGTCGAGTGACAATACCGAGCAGCAAAATTGGACCGTTCGCGCATACATTTCTGTTTACAAAAAGAGCGATGTCGACGCTGGAATTACAAAGGTGAATGATGTGCTTGCAGCATTCCTCCTTGAACATCCACACTTCGCGGTTTACAAGGACGTGGTTGGTGTGGTTGGTGTGGTCAGTGCGGACGCCGACATGAACGACGCCGTCGCCGCCGAGTCGCCAGCAGCAGCAGCCATCGCCGAGACGGACGTCGACATGAACGACGCCGTCTCCGTCGCCGCCGAGTCGCCAGCAGCAGCCGTCTCCGAGCCGGACGTCGTCATGAACGACGCCGTCGCCGCCGAGCCGGAGTTTGTGTTCCGTCTCAAGTCATTCGGGTTCGAAAGTGACAATAATTCGTCGACGTATGTCCTGCCGTCGTTTAGAAGTGCGGGGAAGAGCGACGAAATCGACGCGTTCGTGTTTCAAAAACCGGTGTGGCGAGATTCGCTGAGTTGGGTCAACGACACAATGCGTGTGGGCGATAATGACCAGTTTGCACAAGGACTCGGCAGCGATGAGTGGACGAGTGCATTTGCACAGCGAATTGACATCGACTCGTTCTCCGCTGAGGTGGCGACGTTTTCGATTCGTATTCGTGACGAGTATCTGCAAGTCGACAGGGCGAGGAAATCGGCGGCATATTTGGGTTCTCTGAAGTTCATGATCGACCGGCAAGTGCCCATTCTTCTCAGAAACGACAATACTCGAAGCGCAATGCTCACCTTCTTGTTGAGTGCATGTCTTCTTCGAGAGTTGTTGTTTTTAGAAAACCACGTAAAGCATCGTGGGGAAGACAACGACAAAGTCTACATTAGAGCGTCGGTCGCTTCCGGCGCGGTCGTGGAAATGCTGCAGCTGCGGAACGTTTTCACGTCGGATACTACCGACGTAACGCTGCCTTTTGATCATGTCGTCGAAGGCGAAGACGCGGCGGCAGCGGAGCGTCGAATGCGTGAAGCGTACAGTGCAATGGCCGCACACGAGTTCACAGACGATCAGAAAGACGTGGTTTCACAAGTGTTGAACTACAAACCGAATGGCGATTGGATGTGGGTCTATGATATGATCGCGTATGTGCGTAGCCATTTAAAAAATGTCTGGAATGATATCGGCTACAGGACCGCCAACAGAGCCACCGACAAAGATATGTTTGGCCTCGAAGACGCAACGACAGAGGTGGAGTTCGATAGAAGCTTCGACAGATACAAAAAACTCGTGATTGGTGGCGATGAATCAACAATCCAGAGAAAAACACTTGCCTCCGTTTTCAGCGACGTTCCAGATATCATGCTTGCCGTGGAAAACTTCCAGCCGCTTTTAATCCTCACGGTGTTGAAAAACGGCCTTCTGCCCGTATCGGTCGCCACGACCGACGGGGCCGACGACGCCGCCGACGACGCCGACGACGCCGACGCCGCCGACGCCGCCGACGACGCCGACGACGCCGACGACGCCGACGACGCCGGTGGGGCCGACGACGCCGACGCCGACGCTGCCGACGACGCCGGCGCTGCGGTGGTGCCACCGGCCCCACCGGCAGCGGCGGTGGTGGTATATACTGAGCTTGAACTCCTTGAGTGGCTAAGAAAGACATTGTCCCCAGAATACTTGGACAATGTTGGATCGAGAAATGCAAAAAGGACCATTGTAGAGATTTTAGAGGAAAAGATTCAAGAGGTTATCGGGTCGAAAAAGGCCAACCAAAAATCGACCGCAACACAGCTGATCAACATAATGTCGGTTTTCTTCGGCGATTTAGGCGATTCTGCCCTCGATCAAAAGGATGCCAAAGCGGCCGGCGTTGAGAAAGCGGCCGGCGTTGAGAAAGGCAGAGTGGTACTGGAAGAGAAATTCAAGTCTGGAAAAGGCGATGACGGGACATTTACAGTTGCCAAATTCATGGGTGTGGAGCCACAACCTGATAAAACGAAGCCGCTGGTATTCCGTGATGGCAGCCCTCCGCCTCCCGCCGTAACTGCCTTTTTGTACAAAGCGGCGATCTCGCTCATTTGTTGGCAAGTCTACTTCTATGGAGCTCGTTTTCACGACCCCAAGGGTGGCGAAATTGAAAAGCTGACAAAAATACGAAGATTGGTGAAATTGCTAGATGATGAGGGCATTAATATCACAGAGGAGCAGTTTGCCGCCGCGCACAATGCTGCAAAAGGAGATGGCAAAGCGAAGAAAAGCAGAACGAAGTTTGCCGAATCACTTGTGCCACCGTCCGACGACCCGGAGGACGCGAGAAAACGAGAAAAGATATTTGAGCTCACAGAACGCATGGCAGTTGCATCATGGGAAACTGTTGATGCAATTTCTAAGACGCTCAAGTATGTCCTGAGCAAGGACAGTGTAAACTCTCAGTTTCGGGCAATGTACAAATTCCTAAGAGACAACGGGCACCTATCGACGTTCGACGTCATACGATTCATCGACCTTGTCGAAGACGTCGGCTTGTCGGTACCACCGCCGCCGGCAGGCGCGGGCGACGATGCCCCGCCGGCAGAGGCGGGCGATGACCCGCAGGAAGAGGCGGGCGATGATGCCCCGCCGGAAGAGGCGAATATTGTGGTCGAAACAACGCCGTCGATTGCGCACTTGATCAGCTTGTACAACTTTGTGTGGAAATCAGTCGGGGCAGTCGAGAGCGGCGAGTTCGAATTCAAAAACGACCATTTGAGCAGCTTCCCCGCCCACACAAAACAATGCGATGAAATGGAAACCGACAGTGCGCCCGACAGTGGCAACCAGGAGGTGGCCAACCAGTGGCCCAGCGATTGTGGGTACACGTGCAATACGCGCGCGTCTTCGATTCTGAGAGCCAAGCAGCGTATGAACATGTTCAAGAACTCACGAGACGTCTTAAACGGCCATCGGTACTACAATTGGATGGTTAACGAGGCGATGCGCCTTAAGAATGTTATTGGGTCATTTTCGAACACGTTCGTCTTCGACCGCACCGACAACTCGGACGGCTCACTATTTCATCCACTTAACACCAGGGAGATGTGCTTGCCATACGTTGCCGAAGACTCGCCGCGGGGCGACGGCGACCGCGCGCACGCCGTGGAACTCGCACGCTGGGCATGGATAATGAGAAGTGTAAACGAGCCCAACTCTGTCGTCGTTCGTAGAACGAACACCGGAAATGAACAGAGCCGGGTGAAAGACATACTGGCGGGCATATCGAACGAAACCAACCTCATTGTCTCGTGGACGGACACGGGTGCCAAACACATGCGCAGCTCGTCCGTTTTCAACAAGGATTTGTTTTGCCAGACCGACAGCTACAAGAGTGACCTGAAGAGCGTGAATTCGCGGAGAAGTGCCGATAGTCGGTTGACCACTGCCGACGGGAGGCGACGCAAGGCGTTTGACGCTGTGAAAAGGTTCCCCTTCACATTTGGAATCGAAACCGTTTCTGAGCGGCTGTTCGCCTCGAACGGCTTCCTCAGCGCCGAAGAGCTCGTTTATGCGACGAGAACCGCAATGTGTCGCGAGAGTGCCGTCAAATGGTGGGACGGTGAGATCGACATCGATGAAGACGGGGCTGACATGCCCATTGAACAACTTGACGAGATACGCATGTCGAAGGCCTCCAAACTGGCGTACGATTCGAAGCGTCTCAAATTTGAACAGTATGTCCGGGTCTGCCGAACGACCGCTTTCGTAGCAAGCGCCGTAGGCACTCCATTGGCGGATGGTGATGCGTCGATCGCGGCCGGCCTTGCGGGAAACCACGGCGAACAATCCGTCGATACTAATAAGATGAATGATCTCTCGCTCAACTTTGGTTCTGCGTTTCAAGAAATGCGATTCCTGCATTTTAGAGACCTCGCTTCTTCTCGCTTGAACAATAGGGGGTTTTGCCCTTACACGTACGACGACCTAACGCTGCATCTATCCGACGTGGCTGACCGCCACGCCGTTCTCAAGAATGCATTGTTGGGGTCTAGATGGGGGGGCGCGCGTGATGATTTACGTATGCGCAAAACGGAGAATATCAACGCTTACGAACAAACGCGGCAACAGGGCAGGAGTATTCAGCACATGTTGAAGGATCTCGAACATTTGACAAGTACGCTGGACGTTGTGATGGGCTCCATTTCGGCCATAAAAATGATGATTGCGGCCAAAGTCGACCCGGGTGTATTCAATGGCCTTCGACCCGCCGTCCCCGAAACGAACATATCGTTAGTCGACTGGGTTCTGGATTCGGACCGTTTGAATGGCGCGGAACTGACAGGTATAATGGAAAGGGCGTTGGAGACCGACGGGGTAACCGAGGCGATAACAATGCTCAACGAACACGCTGCAGAGATAAACGAGAGTTACGTTGAGATAAACCGCATTCACACCGAACTTGTGTTCCTCAAGTCGTGTGCAGGGCGAATGTTGAAGAAAGCCTGCGTCGGCACCGCGCAGCGCTCCAAGTCGTCGAACACTTCAGATCTTAATTGCTACGTACTGCGCAGTCGGGTGGCCATAGGCGAAGAATTCATGCCGGCGTCCGAGATGCACACTGCACCGTTTCAGCAGGCGAAGAAAACGTTGGGTGTTGGTGTCATGAGTGCCAGGACCGAAAACAAGACGGGGAGTATGTTTTTGGTCGGCGACTACTTCGACGACCGAATCTTCGGCACGTCAAGGGGTGCATTTTTCGCACAGGACGAGGTCTCCAAGGAGCCGTCGACGTGGTGCAGCTCGAAAATCGCACCAAACAGTAACATACAGTACGGCATACAGAAGCTCTACGCCGACTTTGTCGTCGACATGCAAAGGGGAGCGGGAGGTGATGCACTTAAGCTCGTTTGCAAAGACGCGACGACCGCGTTCAGTTCATACGGCAGATGCTTTGCAACGTGGATCGACGAACCAAGGATCCGACAAAACCTATTCTCCGGTAAAACAGCGGTGGACGCGACGATCGACCTGCCATCTTTCATGGACACGCTGGTATTTTTAAAAACAACTTTTAGAGCGCGGGGGAACGGAACGGTGTCGTTCTCGTCGACGTTCGACGCGCCAAACAACCCATACCTTCCGAGCGAGCGCATTTTCGGCCAGAGTGGCGTCCAAGGCGCCAATAATATCGCCGATGAGTTTCTTACAAAACTTGTGCATTTTAATGACAAACTGTCCATTCGACGGGCCGGCGGCAGTCACAGCGCGCTCGATCTGCATGCCATCGGCACTTTAGATGGTTCGGATTTCAGACGTCTGGCCGTACAGCCGTCCAAAAACGCAATCTTTGTTTTGGTCGAAAAAAAGGACGACACCGATCTCGAAAACATCATGTCTGGTTTGGATACCGTGGTACCATCGGATATCCCAGAGCCCCTACGACCGCACACAGCCGACGTGAACGCGGCGTTACAGGTCGTTTATTCAGCCGGGTATTCGAGCGTGACGAAAAACGACTGGCTCAGGTGGTTGAAGGTGTGTGGTGGGGAAAATCGCAAGCTCGGGGAGGCGGATATGCAATCGGCACGGGAACTCGGGTTGGACGAGGCCAATATCGAAGAGACTAATCTCGGCGACGACGACGACGACAGCGACGACGACGACGACCTTGGCGGTGGCGGAAGCCGCGGAGGCGGCAGCCGCGGTGAGGGCGGTGGCGGTGAGGGAGGTGGCGGAGGCGGCAGCCGCGGTGAGGGCGGTGGCGGTGAGGGCGGTGGCGGAGGCGGCTTTGGCCGTCCCGTGACGACTCCCCGCGACGCGGCGGCTGCGGCGGCGATGGGCCGCTTGAAAGAACCGCTTTCTCCCGATGACCTGCGGGCATTTTTGATTAAAGCAGCTGCGGACACGGCTCGAGAACAAGGTACGCCCATTCCCACACCTGACGAGGAAATGCAAACGAAACTAAAGAGATTTTACGAAAGTTACAGCAAGCTTGTCACCAAAGAAGAACTTGCGCAGGCGACACGAAAAATAATCGAAGCGAGAAGCACTGACGTCGCCGAGGAAAACGCAGACCCTGGTCCAGCCGATGCCAACAACAATGCCTCGAATTTGGAGCAAGTCTCCGTCGATGGATGCCCATCACGATTGCCACTGCCCCCCGCTACGAGGATAGTTGCAACCGACATTTTTGGCGACTGCTTTTACGACACAATCTACAAGCTGCTGCTGGAAATGAATCCACGGCCGAGTGGAACGTTCTTAAACGAAGTCTTTCGGCAGGGGACGATTGGCAGTAATCAGGGTGTGTGGCAATATATGCGCAATCAATGTGCGCACTTCTTAAGAAACGGAAGTATGAACTTCTCAACAGACCAAGATACCAACGCCGTCTGGAAAAGAGAGATGGTGACGCTCGTGAGAGCGATATGTATTTTTCCAGATGCGATAAGCGAATTTTTGGATAAAGTTCGTGGTCTCAAACAGGCGGTCGACGCATTGTATATCGCCGCCGGTCTCGTTGATCCCGCAAATGGCAGGCCCACGCCATTTCCTTTGGGTAATGACGATATCAGCTATGTCGACAAGGCGGCAATGTTGCTCGCGGCCGAAGGGTACGCTGGATACATTCAAGAGTTAACAAATTGGGCGACCAACACGGACATCTTCATCTTGGCGGAAGTTGCGCGCATTCGTATATGCGTTTACCAACAACAAAAAATCACTGTGCAAAATCGAATTGTGCTAAATCCATTCTACACACGCTTTTTGAGTGCGAACGACGACACACAATGGCCGCTATTTTGGGTCCTATGGACCGACTACGATGGCCCTGGAACTGTCGGCAAGTCCGCTCATTTTGAAGGAATGTATCTTGCATCCGAGTGATCGATGGAACGCGTTGTTGTTTTGGTTTCGAGGGGCGGGTGCGCATGTTGTGTAAAATGTACGAGATGGGTGTGCACCGGCCGGTGCCCACGGGACCCTGTAAATCGGAGTTGTTCGGATGAAAAAGTTTAAGTATGTAAAATCAAAATAAAAACCACATACCCACATACGAACGCTAGGACACCGACCTCTCTTTTTCGCAGCTCAGCTCAGTCGGTGTGATTGTCGCTCTACGCGCCGTCGTCGTCGCTGTCGCCGCTGATGCTGCCAAAGATATTGTCACAGAGCTCGTCTTCGTCGTTGGCGGCGGCGGCGGCGGTGGCGGCCGCGGCGGCGGCGGCGTTGGCGGCGGCCGCGGCGGCGGTGGCCATCTCGAGGTAGGCTTTCGCCTCCTTTGCACGCGTCTCGGTTTCTTGCTGAACATTGCGCAGGTTCTTGAACTTGGCGCGGAGTTCTTCGTCCACGCGCTGGCGCTCGAGCTGCGACGTTGCGAGAGAGAACGTTTTGCCGCCGTGGAGGGACGCTGCCACGCGCCGCATTGATGACATGCAGCGGGCGACGTTGCCGGCGCTGTGCATGTGAGTGAAATTGACCGGGTTGGGCTCGCTCGTGTTGTTCGTCTCCTTGGCAAAATTCTGGACGTCCTGCTCGAAAATGTCGTCAGTGGCCTTCTCGCGGCCGTCGCGCAGGCTCTCGTAGTGTGACTTGCCCGACTTGGAGCTGCGCTTGAACGTCGACGTGATGGCCAGCTTCTCCTTGCCGCTCTTGCTCTTGGTGAACGTAACGGTTTTGCTGGCCGAGTAGGAGCTCATTTTGTAGACGTCGAGGCAGTTTTCTTTTTGCTTGCTATACACTCAAAGAGATCCTCTCAGACCTTGTCGGGTTTTGCTTTGTTGGGCACCCATCGTGCTCGCCCCCCCGTTTTGGGTTGTTTTCTGTTTGAGCCGTGGCTGGTGCAGCCCTTTCCCGCGTTTGAACCGAGGCCCAGTGCGGCCCTTTCCCGCGTTTGAATCGAGGGCCAGTGCGGCATTTTCCCGCGTTTGAATCGAGGGGCCAGTGCAGCATTTTTCTAGACAGGGTTTGGTTTTTTTCTGCTTGAATCGGGTTACTCTATTTAGATCGACACACACACGTGTCTAAACGGGCATCGTCGAACGCCGGGTCGCCAGATCCAGCACGTCCGTCGAAGACAGCTCAAGGGTGACACACCCCAGTTGGAAAGAACGCGCCTTGACGGCCGTGCGCTTCGCAAGCTTGTGGATGAATGGGGCTTTGCATCGGCAATTAGGGCATGCAAACCCAGTATCGTACCCAATAAGGACCTTAATCATTTGCTTCCCTGCGTTCCAGTGTGATTCGTCGCTGTCGTAAAGTGACAAACTGTGAATTTCTTCGATCTCGGTCATCGCCTTCTGTTTTTTGTACTCGTGAAAGCATGATTCGTGGAATAAGTGAGAGCAGCTTGTCACAACGGTGTCAAACACGTCGTCAATTTCGTCGATGCAAATGGAGCAGGTCCTGTCGCCGTTATTTTTTACAATCGCCTGATTGACCTCGCGGCGGTGTGCTCTGATTTTTCTGCGGACCCGGCTCGCAATGGCCGTTGATTCGACTGTCGGATTCGCCAGTTTTTTATCACGTT
>Ga0115000_10001351_pt1 | contig 21881 bp, 10 predicted proteins | sample ArcticOcean_MG_C_6_FD_89690 | JGI IMG/M metagenome (GOLD analysis project Ga0115000, IMG submission 89690) | Marine microbial communities from western Arctic Ocean - ArcticOcean_MG_CB8_128 | ecosystem: Environmental > Aquatic > Marine > Oceanic | place: Arctic Ocean: Canada Basin | collected... | reverse complement strand
TTAGAATCGGTGATATTAAGGATATAAATAATTCCATTGCTCCTGAGGCTCTAAACATACCAACGGCTACAAGAATTGCGACAAGATAGGGAATGATTCTGAGGGAAATATCAAAACCCTCTTTAGCACCCTCAACAAAAGATTCATAAACCTTTACTTTTTTAATAATTAAGCCATAAAAAGGAATACCAACCAGTAAAAAAGGTATGATGTACTTAGACATTTGATTTGTAATAAAAATAACGCTTTCAGTCATCATTTTCCTCCCTGTCGCATCTTAAACCTGTTCATTTTAGATAAAAATTTCACAGATAAAATTGCAGCAATCGTTGACATAGTCGTTGCAAAAATAGTTGTAATAAAAATTTCACTTGAAGATGCACCCATCAGCCCAACTACCGTTGCAGGTAATATTATTTGAACACTTGAAGTATTAATGGCTAAAAATGTACACATAGAATCAGTAGCAGTATCTTTTTGATCGTTTAGCTCTTGGAGCTCTTTCATCGCTTTGAGGCCAAGCGGCGTGGCGGCATTACCCAGTCCGAGCATATTAGCAGCCATATTTAAAACTATTGATCCCATTGCTGGGTGATCCACAGGAACATCGGGGAATAGTCTGATAGTTATTGGTTTAATAATTTTCGCAATGATTTTTATAAGTCCTGATTCTTCAGCTATTTTCATTATTCCTAACCAAAGAGCCATGATTCCGATTAATCCGATAGCAATTTCTACTGCGGTTTTTGACATAGAAATAGCGGCCTCTGTAACTAAATCTATTCTACCTGTAATTGTGCCGACAACAACGGAAATAAAGATGAGGCCAAACCAGATGTAATTAAGCATAAAAACTATATCTCAACTGCGTTATCTATTATAGTAACCATTGCTTCCTTGTTTGTAGTATCTATTTCAGTAGTTACTGATATAGGAAGAGTTGATTGAAATTTACCATGACCACAAGGGAAGTTAGATATAATTGGAATATCTAAATCTCCACAAATATCTAAAATTATTTGGTCTGTAGTTCTTCCAAATTTTATTTCTTGGTCTTTTATATCCTTTAATTCTCCAAATATCAAGCCTTTAATATTGTCAAACATTCCTGAATTACGCATATGTATTAGCATTCTTTCAAAAGAATATAAATACTCATCAATATCTTCAAGAAATAATATAGTTCCATTAGTATTTAATTTATCAACTGAACCTAATCTGTTCGTTAGTAAGCACATATTTCCGCCCCATAAAGGTCCTGTCGCTTTTCCTTCTTTTAATATTTTTGGCTCAAGTTCATTGGGGCTAAATAGTTTAATAAATCTTTCGCCAAATAATACTCGCTGCATTAAGCTATAATTATACTCAATCCATGATTCTTTATAGGTCGTTAACATTGGGCCATGAAATGTAACCAATTTAGTTTTTTGAGTTATGGAGGTTAAAAATGCAGTTATGTCGCTATATCCAACAAAAATTTTGGGATTCTCTGCTATGAGTTTATAATCAAGGAGAGGGAGGACTCTATTTGCACCATAACCACCTCTAGCACATATGATGGCATCTATTTTAGAATTCTCAAACATACGATGAAAATCATCTGCTCTTTCTTGCGGTGTGCCTGCAAAAGGTCCCCATTTCAACTTATTACTTTTTCCAAATACGATTTTATAGCCAAGCTCTGAAAAATATTTTGATGTCGAAACTAAAATTTCTTCATCTAGCCAATATGAAGGGCTAATGATTCCTATTGTTGAATTTTTATGTAGAGCGTTGGGCTTAATCATATATTATTGCTTTTACAATTTGGTTTTGCAAACGAGTGTATTTTGAGGATGAACCTATATAACCATTCATTAGAATAGCAAATGCAACATCTCCATATTTTTTAGAGTTAATGTATCCTGCTAGGTTTCGGGCACCGGATAGCCCTCCTGTTTTTGCTCTAACCAACCCGGCTTCAGTTTTGAATCTTTTTTCTAAAGTGCTTTTTGGCCAGCCTCCTCCAGGTAAAGTATAAATGAAATCATCTTTATAGTCACTTTTATACATCCATTTTAGCAAGGCAATTAATTGAGCTGAGCTAGTTAGGTTGTAGCGAGAGACTCCGGAACCATCAGCCAGTCTGATATTTGAAGTATCTATTAGGACCTCTTTTGCTAAAAAAGATTTAACACTGTCTAAGCCTGTTTTCCAAGTACCTGGTAAAGTATCTAAAGCGCCTATTGATTTAATAAAAAGTTCTGCTGTTAAATTATCGCTTTCGTTCATAAGGTTTTTTGCCGATGAAAGTAGTGCATCTGACTGATGTCCAATTAAATTAAAATAGTCATTAGGCCTTTTAGAAATTGTTGATAGGTGTTTTACTTTAGATCCGTTTTTTTTTAAAAGCTCTCTGAAGATTGTTCCAACAAAAATAGTCGGGTTATTAATATTTCTATAGAATGTATCAATTTTAGCCGTATCCATGATTTCACCATTTATAATAAAATCATTTTTTGAATCGAGCCAATTCCGATCAATTTTAATTTTTTTAAAATCGAGTGTGTCGTTAACAGTTAAAGATTTATTTAATACAGTTATATAGGATGTTTTGGGAAAATAATTTACTGACGCATTTTGACCTAATGACCCTGGTTCTAAATAAAAATTAATACAATTATCATTTATTGATAATGCGCTAATTGGAGCTGCGTACCACCATGGTCCTTCATCCCACATCCAACCTTCCCCATAGTTTAAACTATCTAGAAAAGAATCATCAACGAATAGGGTATCGATGTTTTTATATTTTTTTGAGATTTCAATAGAAAGCGAATCTAGGTTTTCTATCTTTAAATCTGGATCAGCACCACCTCTCAAAATAAGATTATTTTTTCTTGCCAGAACCTGTGTTTCGAAGCGGTGATCTTTTCCTAAATAATACAGCGATGCTGCACAAGTATATAATTTGTTTGTACTAGCAGGCATCAAAAGTTTTTGACTATTATAGTCATAGAGCATTTTATCTTCATCTAGCGAGACAATTTGGATACTCATATTCAAATCGACTCCTGAATCCACAATTAGTTTATTTATTTTTTTTATTAAGGCAGTAGATCCCTCCATTCTATAGAGTGATCTTGGGGGAGAGCAAGAAATGTAAAAATTTAATAAAAGAATTAAACTTAAAGCATGAATTGATTTAATCATTTTAATGAAAATAGGTAGCTATCTAAAAGCATATGGCCGAAATCAAATGATTCTTGAATGCCGCTTGGTCCCATTTGATGCTCTTTCACAAATGAGTTAGTGGCTTCTAAGTGCGTCTGAAATCCCCATATAGGTTTATCCTCGCTAGCTATTGCTTCAATAGAAACCATATCACTAGATGCCAAAACAGTAAAACCAGGTGGTGCATTTGTCACGCCATCTTGATGAGAATATAGTAGTTGACCAGATTTGGGTTTACCCCATATCGAGCTTTCTTTTAAGTGGACGACTCTATTGCCCTGTTTTATTTCTCCATTCCACAAAGGTTCAACTTTCCCGCCAAAAACTTTACCTATCAATTGATGTCCGTAGCAGAGCCCTAGAATAGGAATATTATTTTTGGATGCATCAAAAATAATTTCGATAATTTTATCCTGCCATATATTTTCATCATTGACTGATGTGGCGCTCCCAAGGATAATAATACCCTTTGTTGAACTGTGATCGTATTCTTTTAATAAGCTATCCGCATTATAAAGTGCCGGTAAGTGGTATGTGACTGGGAAAGGCACTACTCTTGAGATGCGATTGAAGGACTCAATACAAGGAGTGATAGCAGCTGGGTCGATCACCATAAGATGTTGATTATTTTTCAATATAGTTAATTAATTGTAATCCTTAAGAGTTTAAAAGTAGTGTATTTTTAATATTTGTATGAACTTTTATTTATTTTAAAAGTTATCTTATTTAAAATAGAAGGTGCCAATTAGAAGTATTAATAAATTTATTACGAACCTCTTTTTTAGGCAAATTTCAAAACTTAAACTTTTATTTAAGGGGTTTGTTTTTATTAAAAAAGTTTTTTTAATATCATTGATGATGATCATTTTTCTAGGTGTTTGTGATTCTTTACGAAACAAGACTGAAAGCAAAGTAGCTATTTCTAGAGAGGTTAAAACTAGAATCAATGCGCTTATCTCAAAAAAACAGGTTCTGTCTGCTGAGCCATTTAATAATACGTTTCAGAGTCGAAAAAAATCAAATACCTACATACATATTGATTCCAGCAAAACTGGTATTAATTTTATAAACAAATGGGATCCTGATCCTCAATATAAAAATCAACTTGAGAATTCTTTCATATCCGCTGGTGTCGCAATAGGAGATTATAACAATGATGGGCTTCAAGACGTATTCCTTTCTAGGCAGCAAGACGGAGGGAGATTGTATAAAAATTTAGGTGGAATGCGATTTGAGGATGTTACAGAAAGTGCAGGTGTTGCTGACAATAAAATGTGGAGCACAGGAGTTTCTTTTATTGATATCAATAATGATGGTTGGTTAGACTTATATGTTTGCGGTTTTGATAGCCCAAATAAATTATATATCAATAATAAAGGAAGTTTTATAGAAAAGGCTAAGGCATATGGCCTAGACTACAAAGGGGCAAGTGTTATGATGGCCTTTGCGGATTATGATAATGACGGAGATCTAGATGCTTACCTCCTAACAAATAGATTGACCATGGATACTGACTCTGTTATGACAAAAATAACAGGTGGTAAAAATGGAAAACTTCAAATTAAGCCAGAACATAAAGAGCTTGGTTACTTTTTACAGCGACCAGGTACCTATCCAGCTTTAATTAATGCCGGTCAGTATGATTACCTCTATAAAAACGAAAATGGATATTTTGTTGATATAACAGAGGCGTCTGGAATAGGAAAAAATCCGTACTATGGTTTATCAGCAACATGGTGGGATTATAATAATGATGGTAGACCGGACCTTTATGTCGCAAATGATTTCATGGGACCAGATCATTTATTTCAAAATATGGGATTAAATGAAAAAGGTATTGTGCAATTTTTAGATGTAACAGATCAGGCTGTCCCTTACACACCTTGGTTTTCTATGGGGTCTGATTACAGTGATATAAATAATGATGGTAAAATTGACTTTATGGCTTCGGATATGGCTGGTAGTAATCATTATCGAGATAAAGTATCTATGGGGGCTATGACGGGACCTAACAGTGAAGCTTGGTTTCTTAATTTTCCAACCCCCCCACAATATATGCGCAATATGGTATATCTAAATACAGGTGCCAGTAGGTTTATGGAAGTTGGATACCTTTCTGGCTTATCGGCAACGGATTGGACTTGGACTGTAAAATTTGGTGATTTAGATAATGATGGTTATGAAGATGTTTATTTTACTAATGGCATGTCACGTGATTTTGGAAACGGGGATGCAAAAGATCGTTTTCGTAGTCAAAAAAGCAAATCAGTTGATAATTTTGATTTTTGGAATGATCAAGAACCCTATAAGCTTAAAAATATGGTCTTTAAAAATTTAGGAGATTTGAAATTTGAGGATGTCAGTTCAAACTGGGGCCTCGATCATTTTGGTGTAAGTACCGGCTCTGCTCTTGGAGATCTTGATGGAGATGGAGATCTAGACATAATAATGAATGGTTTTGATGAGCCAGTTCGTATTTATCATAATAATTTAATGTATAATAATTCTATACGGTTGGATCTAAGGGGGAAAGAGACAAATAGCCAAGGTTTAGGGGCGAGGGTAGAAATGCACTATGATAAAAGTTCAAAAATTATGACTAGATATGTCTCGAGTTCGAGAGGCTTTATGTCTTCAAGTGAATCTGTAATCCATTTTGGTCTTGGAGCTTATGAAAAAGCGAATAAAATCACGATACGCTGGCCTTCTGGGGTAGTTCAAAATTTAGAGAATGTACCAGTAGGGCACCTTTACACAATAGTAGAAAAAAATAATTCAGAAAACTTAAAACCAAAACATGAAAGAATGTTTAAGAAAAGTAGTAGTTCGTTATCGAAAGTTCAACATCGTGAAAAGATATTTAATGATTTCAAGAGAGAAAAACTATTGCCAAATAAATTGTCACAACTTGGCTCTGGAGTTTCGTGGGGAGATGTTGATGGTGACGGAGATGATGATGTATACCTGGGGGGGGCATCCGGTTCTGGTGGTAGAATTTATATTAATAATGGCTCAGGTGATTTTGAGAACAAACCGCAAAAAATATTTATAAAAGATGCTCAGCATGAAGATATGGGGTCTATTTTCATTGACCCGGATAATGATGGTGATCTTGATTTATATGTAGTAAGTGGCGGAGTGGAGTGTTGGCAAGGAGACAAAATCTTACAGGATCGTATATATTTAAATGATGGTAGCGGTAATTATTCGCGTGGGCTCTCTGGACTATTACCAAAAATGCATGATAGTGGTGGAATTATTTCTGCAGCTGATATTGATAAGGATGGTAGGCTCGAACTGTTCATAGGCGGAAGGGTCGTCCCTGGTCAATATCCTCAAAACCCTAGATCTTATGTGTTAAAAAACATAGGTCCTAAATATGTTGATGTAACAGACGACATTGCGCCAGATTTAAAGCAAAAAGGCATGGTGACTAGTGCTATTTTTTCAGATATTGACGGAGACAATTGGACCGATTTACTTATCTCTTATGAATGGGGCCCAATACGTTTTTTCCGTAATAATTCAGGTAAGCTTATAGAGCAAACTAATAAGGTCGGTCTTGGAGAAAAATTTGGCTGGTTTAATAGTATTAGCAGCGGTGACATCGATAATGACGGTGATACAGATTTTATTGTTGGCAATGCAGGACTTAACACAAAATACAAAGCAACTAAGGCAGATCCGGAATTATTATTTTATGGCGATTTCTATGGCAGTGGTCAAAAGAATATCATTGAGGCAAAGTTTGAACAAAACGTATGCCTACCAAGGAGGGGGCTTAGTTGCTCAAGCAATGCAATGCCAATGATCAAAGAAAAATTTCCAACGTACCATGATTTCGCTATTTCATCTGTTGAAGATATATATACAGAAGCACTATTAAACTCGGCTGAAAAATTTGTTGCTAATGAGTTGGCTTCAGCTATTTTAATAAACTCAAAAGATTCAAACGGTGATATTGTTTTTGAATTTCGCCCTTTACCTAGAGTCGCGCAAGCCAGTCCAATATTTGGATCTAGCTTGTGTGATGTGAATGGAGATGGCAATTTAGACTTATATGTCGTCCAAAATTTTTCAGGACCACAAAGAGAAACTGGATATATGAAAGGTGGTGTGAGCCAGCTATTGCTTGGTGATGGAACAGGGGTATTCACACCTATCTCTGCAGGTGAAAGTGGTTTAGTTGTTTCTGGTGACGCGACGACTTTGACCACGCATGATTTTAATAACGACGGGAGTGTTGATTTTTTTGTCGGAGTAAATAATGCTAACTATGAATTATTTATTAATCAAAAAGAGTCGAGGTCTTTTGCTCTAAGGTTGCCTGATTTTCCAAAAGGACGTAAGTATGCCGGGTCAAAAATCTGGGTCTATTATAATAATGATTCCATTCAGCTTCATGAGCTAAATATTGGTGGGGGTTATCTTTCGCAATCAGCTCCTGTAGTGTTTTTAGGAAATAAAAAAAATATAGAAAAAGTTGTAGTTCAATGGGCAGATGGTTCCAAAAATAATCTTGATATTGATAAAATCAGAAATAATATTAATTCTTTTGATTAAGTTTAAAGTCTCTTACAAATTATTTACTCTATAATTAAGAAAGATTAAAAAAGCATGAATAACCAGTTTCTACCCATTTTATTTTTAGTTTTGTTTGCGGGATGCTCGGGACCGAAAAACTCTCATATTACCTTTTCAGGGAATGTAGAAAACGCAGTTGATGAGATCCTTACTGTATCAAATTATAATAGCACCATGAGGGAAGACTTTCCCATTGATTCGTTGGGTAATTTTAAAGCAAGGGTTGAAGTTAATAAAGGTGGTTACTATTTTTTTAAAATAGGCAGGCCGTACTCTACGGTCAGATTTAAAAAAGGCGAAAATGTCCATGTGAATATTGATGCAGATAATTTTTTTAAAAGTCGTCAATATTCAGGGAGCTTAAGTATTGAAAATAATTTCAATGTTGAAAAATCTGCACTTAGATCAGAATTTGTCGGTGATCCAAAAGATTATTTTGTTGTTCCTCTGCCAGAGTTTCTATCCAAAATAGAAGTTACAAGAGATGCTGTTTTTGATTTAATTGATAAATCATCTTTGAGTCAAGAAGATAAGAAGCTAGAAAAAAGAATTGCTGAATACGATTATTTGCAAACGTATAACAATTATCAAAAGTTTTATAGCTATCATAAAAAGAGAGATGCCGATTTACCTGATGACTACTATCAGCCAATAATTGATATGAATATTGACGATGATGAGATGTTTAGACACAGCGGAGCTTATCGGAATTTAATTGTTGCAAACTATAGACATTCTTCTAAAAAGGCTATGACTGAAGACTCTACATTATCTGTTATTGAATTTGTAAAAAATAAAATATCAAATGTTGAAAGCGTAGATACTCGAGAAAAATTTGCTAGCATGCTGATGAGAAAGATGAAGCAGGGAAATAGTAATATTGATGATGATTATCGTCAAATAATGCCGCTTTTTAGTTCAGAGAGGATGAAAAGTAAACTCGAGGCAAAATATAAATCAGCCCTTGAAACTGTTTCTGGCAAAGAGTCTGTCGATTTTAATTATGAAAACTTTTCAGGCGGTGAGATATCCTTAAAAGATCTCTCTGGGAAATTAGTTTACATAGATGTTTGGGCAACATGGTGTGGGCCTTGCCTCAAGGAAATGCCTTCCTTAAAAAAACTAGTTAATGATTATAATGGTAAGAATATTGAATTTGTAAGTATATCAATTGACCATAAAAAAGATTATGAGAAGTGGAGAAAAATGGTGCCGGAAAAAAATGTTGGAGGACTGCAACTCTACGATCCTGAGGGTTTATCCTCCTCATTTATGAAAGCATTTAATGTCGGGCTTATTCCACGCTTTATGATGCTTGATTCTAAAGGCAAAATTATTACTGCGCATGCTCCGAGGCCTTCTTCTGACGAGGTCAGGGGTTATATTGACAAACATTTAAACGGCCCAGAAGTCATAAAATTTTCATCGAAATAAAAAGGGATATAACTTGAAGAAACTGTTAAGTGTTATTTCAGCTTTTTTTATCATATCAAAGTTTTGTGTTTTTGCAGAAGGTGCTTCTGCATTAACAGCTCCAGTAATTGAGGTCACTTGGGTAGGTACTTCAACAATGGATACGGTAACGGGCTATATCCCTTCCTGGTCTGAGGTATTAGTTGCCGTAAAGGTTAACGGAGGTACCGACAACGGTGAAGGCACAATCGAACCTGGAGGAGTTGTTCTTAATTGGCAAGTAAATAGTCAAACTGCAGGTGTTTTTATGAGGTCAATGCCAGTTCTTTATAACTTGCTCTACGAAGATTATCGATATATGAAGAGAATGGACCCATATGGAAGTGGTACAAAAATGTATTGGTGGGTTACTGCGCAAAATATTGATGGAGAAACTTCATCTACGGAAGTTGATTCATTTCTATTAGGAACACTTACTTTGGACCACGAGCCATTACCATCAGTCTTTAAGATTTTAGGTAATTACCCAAACCCATTTAATCCAATAACAAATATTAATTTTTCGGTTGCATACGCTGCTGAGGTTGATTTATCTGTTTATACGTTAGGCGGGAAGCTAGTTCGTCAGTTTCATTTAGGGGCGCTGCCATCTGGTAATCAAAGCGTAGCCTGGGAAGGGAAAGATAATTTCGGTAATGATGTTCCATCAGGTATTTATGTTTATCGCCTTCAATCGGAGTTTTTTTCTGAAGCCAGAAAAATGACGCTTCTAAAATAAGATTGCTTAGTATGTTGTTTAGGAAAATTGCGCTTTTTACTATTATCATTTCAAAGCTGATTTCTCAGCCAATTTCAGTATCGGGTATTGTAAAAAATGAGAATGGTGAACCCTTAGTTGGCGCGAATGTTTTTATTGAAGGGACTACACTTGGAGTCCCAACAGATGCCTCAGGTAAATACGAAATACAAAAAGTGCCGAAGGGTCGAAATTATAAATTATCGGCGATGTATATAGGGCACAGAAAAAAAACAAAACCCTTTACTACCAGCGAAGGGACTAATGTTGTAGTGGATTTTCAGCTTATTTTATCACTGGTTGATCTAGATGAAGTTGTTGTTGCGGCTAGTTTTAGCGAGAGAAAAAAGAGAGCCCAATCTTCGCCAATAACAATTATTTCACAAGATGATCTTAGAAGGCTTCCCGTTCGAAGCATTGATGAAGTGTTATCAGGGAAAGTGCCTGGCGGCTATGCAAATCTTCCTTCTCGTCCGGGTCAAAATAATTCTGCCTTTACAATTAGGGGTGGGACTAGCGGTTCAGGGAGGCCACTAGGTGATGTGAAGATATATATAGATGGGATTGAGTTATTAGGCTTTGATATGCAGTCTTCTCCTGGAATATCAGATTTCATTGATCCGAATGACATTGAGAGGATAGAAGTCGTTAGGGGGCCGATGGGCTCAACATTGCATGGCTCTAATGCTCAAAGTGGAATCATTCAGATTTTCACTAAGAAAGGAGCCGATAGAAATAAGATCAGAGTGAAAGTGAAGTTTGCTAGTAAGGCAACGGAAGCTCCAATCATCGATGAGATAGCAAATGGTCAAGAGGCTTCCTTAAGTATGAGTGGAGGAAGCGCATCAAATGTCAGCTATAATATTGGTTACAATAATTCCATCGATGAAGAAGTTATGCCCGGGAATGGAAAAGATATCGAACAGACAAAAATCCACGGCTCTATTAATGCTCGTATAGGCTCTGCAGTTATAGACGCAAAAACGTACCATAGCTGGGGAAAACAAGGCTTTATAAGTAACTTATATCATCTATTAGAATATAAGGAAGATCGTTCCTGGCTAAACGCACCTGCTCATTGGGATGATGCATTGGGCATAGACTCTACAATTGGCGGGACAAGTTACTACAAGCCTGGTTTTAGTCTTAATGTCACTCATAGTTTAACACCGGAATTGTACCAAAGTTTAGTTATTGGAAATGATTCGAAACGCTTTTTATACAAAAAATCTTTTCCAAGTACAGACCTAGCTTATCTAACTCAAAATTGGAATAGGTACACCCTAAACTATTTCTTGCATTTTAAAAATAATATTTCAAATGATATAAATGTTGATTTGACGGCTGGTACTCAAAAAACGCTCAGTAATCACACTAGAATTTCGGGAGATTTAGAAGAAGATAAAGACCAGTATTATTATGAAGATTTTGAAGATGTGTCTTTAGTCGAACAGAGTAATAAAAACTCAGGATATTATGCAGAGCTCGTTGTTGATTATAAAGATAAGCTTTTTATTACTTTTGGTGAGCGAGTAGAGCAGAATGAGTTTTTTGGTAAAGATTATGGAACACACTATAGTCCTAGAATTGGGTTTTCTTATGTTTATAATTTTGGTGCAATCATCATTAAGTCTAGAGGGGCATGGGGGCGAGGAGGCATCAATCCTCCTAAGGCAATGCAAGCGCTGCCTAGTGAATCAGATTATAGTATCAATTTAGGAAACCCTGACCTTAGGCCCGAAAGACAGTCGGGTTATGAGTTGGGTGGAGATTTATATTTTGGTGATAATTTTTTTGTTGAGGTCACTTACTTTGATCAATTATTTCTTGATGGCGTTTCAAACGATCGAAGTATCGATGACCTTTACACTGCCAAAGAAGAATATCGTTATATAAATCTAGGTAAAATCATTAATAAGGGTTGGGAAGTTGCCGCTAAAACTAGGATAGGGCCATTGGATATAAATGCAAACTTTTCGATTATAGATAGTCGTTGGGGCAAAGACAGCATAAGGCAGAATGATACGCAGTATGAGGGCTATTTTGATGAAGGGGTTCGCAGAAACGATGTCCCTCAATCTACTGGAAACATATCATTGGCGTACAGTATCCCTGGGTACTTTGGATTGTCAAAAAAGGGCGGATCGTTTGTTGTCGATGTTAATTATATAGGTAAGAAAAAAGGTCGAGATTGGTTGTTGTATTATGATGGTTTTTATAATCCGGAAATACCCGAAGTCTCTTACTATAGTAAAGACCTGGTTAAAACGTATGATCCATTTACATCGCTGCGATTAAGACTGAACTATTGGTTTACAAATAAAGTGTCTGCTTATGTTGATGTTCGAAACCTTACTAACCATTCTGATATTTCAAGATCCATAACTGAGCCAGCATTAGGAAGGCAGATGATTGTAGGCATTGATTTTGAACTGTGATACTGAAAAGTCAGTCTAATTAAAAATTTAAGTAAATTAACAAAAATAGTTTAATATTTAATGAAATAGTGTCTTTTAAATTTAATATTTAAGTATCTTAAGACTAAGAGTGTATCTTCTTAATAATTTTTTGCATTATTTTTCAATTAAATCTTGTAATTAATTGTACATACAAATTATATTAATTGATTGAAAATTTTAGATTAATCGCAATAGTGAGCTTTTAAACGTTAAATCTGTTGTGTTAATTATTTTCAGTTTATAACAAAAAAAGGAGTACGAATATGAGAAGAATGTTAACGCTTTTTCTTTCAGTTTTTATGGTATCGGCGATGATGGCTGATGAATATGAGGCTGGAGTTGATTTCCGAATTGACAATAAGTTAATGTTTCATGGTGATGCTAATTTTTCAGATTTTTCTGTTCTAGGTGCACAAAGTGTAATGGCTGGAATGGATTTTGATAATGATGGCAATGCTGAAATCCTATTTACCATGGATGAAACACTACCTCCAGGTGGTGCAGATCCAGGTAATGTCGGAGTCTTTTTGTATGAGTCTGATGGTAATGGCGGATATGCGCACGTCTGGCATTTTGTATCTCCTGAACCAGGAAATAGTTTACCAGCAATGACACATGGTGACATTGACGGTGATGGTAGACATGAGATTTATTTTGGTGTTCCCCCTGCTTCTTCAAATGATGCAACTTGGGGTACTTATATTTTTGAGCAAGGTGCAGATGGAACATTTCCAGCTACAGCGACACTTTTACACCGTTACGGATTTGAAACAGCGCAAAATTTTCGTCCAGCGGGATATGCATTAGGCGACATTGATGGAGATGGCAAAGTTGAGCTGGTAACAACAGATCGTGGCGAAAAACGTATGTCTATAGATGCCTTAACTGGTACGGCCCTTGATAACCTAGCTTCTTTAACCAACGAGTTTTTGGATACAGAGAATCTTTTAGGTGGAGGTGTTTACGATGTAGACATTGCTGATACTGATAAAGATGGAAAGCATGAAGTATGGGTCAATACATGGGATAATTTTAGTTTAGCTATATACGAAGCGACAGGTCCAGATACTTATGTACTTGCAGCAGACTTAAATGGCCTTTTCCCTGCAGTCGATGATCCTGGTTCATTCAATCGCACCGGTTTTGCTTTTAGCGACGTTGATAATGACAATGACCATGACGCATGGTTTCCAATGACCAATGGTAGACTTTATTACTTTGACAATCCTTCTCTTGACAGTATTGGTCCAAATGTAATTACTAATGGAGGCGTTGATGGAGGTACTACAGGTTGGGGCTTTCATCCTGATAATCACGGGATAACAGTTGCTACTAGTGGTGATACTTTATTATTTAGTATAGATACTACTACTTTCACAAATGTGTCTGGAGGTGATTCTGTTGTTTATGATACAACGCACATCTCTTTTGCAGCTTCTGTTGGCGATTCTGCTTTAATGATTCCTCATATTGGAGATGCTACTGAGAATAATGCGTTCTTTCTTTATACAGGAGACAATGCTTTATCTGAAGGGTTGCAGTTTTATGCATCTGCTCATGTTATAGTTGGGAGCCCAACTACTACAGCAGCATCGGGAACCGCAACACTTTTTGCGAAGTATTTTGGCCCTAATTATGCATGGATTAGTATGGATTCTAAAGATCTTCCAGTAGCATCAACAGCTGGTGCTCTAAATTCTTGGACACCTTTAGAGGTTCTTTGTAGGGTTCCTGCTGGAGCCACTATTGTTCAGGTAGGTGTATCGTATACAGGTGGTGCTGATGTTAGTAGCATTTTCGTAGATGAACTAAAAATGAGCCCTGTTGTTGGTAATGGAGTTGCTGATATTACGGCTAATCATTTTACTGAAGTTTTAGCGTTTGGTGGAGCTTCAAGTAGAGGTGCTGGAATGGGTGATATAGATGGTGACAGTAAGCCAGATATCATCGTTGGAACTGGAACTGGTGAAACAGTTCTCTGGATAGAATACGTTGGATCTGATCCAAAGGATGCAATGTCTTACACGACTACAACTATTCTTTCAAGTAAGGGTGGTCCATTAGATAGATATTATCCTCTTTCAATTCCAAACTCTGATTTAGATGGGGATGGACATCATGAAGTTGTTATTTCAAACCTTTATGCAGCAGAAGCTTCTCAAGCACAAATTTTAGTTCTTGAGCATGCTCCTTTTTCATGGAGTAACGATGGTGGGAATGAAACCTTAAATGCAGGAACTGGTTGGACAGTTGCCGGTTATGGAACTGCTGCTATGGGTGATTCTGCAACAGCTGCTGGTGAAGTCAGTTCGTACAATAATACAAGAGCTGTAAAAGGTGGTATGGATATGGACCAAGACGGCAAGCATGAAGTAGTTACTACAAGTTATGCTGGAAGAGTCTCAGTTTATGAATTTGATAGTGCAAACAATGCCTTTGACGTTGTATGGCAGTCTCCAATGCCAGATTCGACTCTTTACTCATACGGAACAAGAAGTGTGAACGTTGGCGATCTCGATGGTGATGGCAAGCATGAAATCGTATTTCCCGTTAGTGAAGCGGATGCAGTAGGATTCCATATTTATGAATGGGATGGTGTAGTTGGTAGTGATAACTACGGAACAACATTTTCTTCTGTAAATAGCCTTTATAACGGCACAGATAACAACAATAAAAATCTTCGTCACGAACGATTTGAAATTGAAGATGTTGATGGTGACGGGCAGCAAGAGTTGATTTCGGTAGTAAGAGATGGCTCTAAAGGTATGATAGTTTCATCACTTGCTTCAGGAGATGACATAGTTCATAATTCAGGCGGTAGCTTCGAAACATGGTCTAAGGAATTTCATAATGATTATAACGATTATGGTGGCGGATCTCCTTACCATGCACTTCCAGTTGATTTGAATGGTGATGGCCAAAAAGAAATCTTAGGACATACATGGAATAATTTTAATTTCTTTTCTATTGCAGTAACTGGAGCTGATGCCTACGATACTTCAGCATTCGATTCGTTAGGAGCTTTGCCTGGTACTTTCTTCATGGCTGCTAGTAATGACCAGCACTCGTTGAATGGTGGAAGTAAAGCAGACGTTGATGGCGATGGAAATGAAGAAGCGTACTTCGCAACATATGGCGCAGGTTTTGGTTATGCTGCTAATTCAGGAGAATTATATGTTGTTGATTATGATGCGACTGATGATGTAACTAAGATTGGTCCAGATCAAGTCAAGAGAGTTGGCTTTGGTGGTGGTAACATAATTGGTGGTATTGGTAACGGTTATGATGGTGGTGACAACCATCATATTTTTACTAGTTCTAATAGTAGTAGAAAACCGCAGGTTATTGCTCATGAGTATCTTGGGCCTGATCCTTCATCAGCTTCAAGTTATCTTCAGAAAGCTGTCTATTATGGTGAGCTTGATGTAGCGGAAAGAACAACTACAACAGATGCAACTGGTGCAGTAGCTACTACCTACAAAAGAAAATGGGGATTCCCTTTAAAGATCCAGACAAATTGGGGTTATGACCTTCTAGATTTTGATGGTGATGGTAAAAAAGAGATACTGATGTCTTTCCAAAGTAATCCAGATTCTTTGACACACAAAGATGTTACTTGGGATGCAACTGGTGACTCAAATATCGTTGTAGAAACGAAAGTTGTTAATCCGAAAAACTGGGAGTTTGTACTTCTAGAAAACGGTTCAGAACAGCTGGCTACAGATGACCCAATTACCTTTATTTCTCCTGAAGAATATCGTTTAGAACAGAACTACCCTAATCCGTTCAACCCTAATACGACTATTCAATACACGTTACCTATTAACCGTAAAGTATCTATTAAGATCTATAACGTTAATGGCCAGTTAGTAAATACTCTGGTTAATAACAAATTAGTTTCTGCAGGTACACACAGGGTAATGTGGAATGGAAAGAATAAAAATGGTCTTCAAGTCTCCACTGGAATGTACTTTTACAGTCTAGAGTGGGCTGGCATGAAGAAGGTCAAAAGCATGACCTTGCTTAAGTAATAAGCTTCATTTAATTACTTTATTAAATCAAACAAGGGAGAACTAGATAATTCTCCCTTGTTTTTTAGTTTTTAAAAATGAAAAAATTAATATTCCTCATACTCCTCTCAGGTTTTTTATTTAGTTCGAATGGTAAGCTAACTGGTACAATAACTCAGAAGTCTGATAATTCTCCTGCTGTAGGTGTGAACATAATGATTGTGGATACATACTTGGGTGCGGCTTCTGGACAAGATGGAAGATTTGGTATTTTAAACATCCCACCAGGAACGTATTCTGTTCGAGTTGATGCTATCGGGTTTGCTCCGGTTGTTCTCCAAAATGTCAGAATTACGACATCTCAAACTACTGAAATCAATATTAAACTAGACGAATCGGTTGTGGAAGGTCAAGAGGTCATTGTTGTTGCTGAAAGACCTTTAATTCAAAAAGATTTAACAGCTTCTCAACGAGTTACAACCGCTAAAGAGATTGCAGATATGCCGGTTGAATCCTTCTTAGGTGTTTTGTCAACTCATGCAGGTGTGAATAAAAGTGCTGACGGTGCTCTGCATGTTAGAGGGGGTAGAAGCAATGAAGTCGGTTACTATATTGGTGGCGTTTCTATGTCAAACCCATTTTTCACAAACTCTCTAGCAGTTGGTTTAAGTAATAAAGCACTGGAAGAAATGAAGCTTGTTAGTGGCGCTTTCAACGCAGAATATGGAAATGCGATGAGTGGAGTTGTGAATGTAAAAGTAAAAGATGGTGGCAAAGATTATCGTGCTAGTCTTTCTTATTATACAGGCGATTACAATTCAAAGGCAGACGATATATTTCCTAATATTTCAGATCAGTCTTTCACCGCAAATACTACCTTAGATGCATTTGTTTCTGGACCAGTAATTCCAGGTTTAGGTGATAAATTAACGTTTAATATTTCCGTAAGGAGAAATCAGAGTGAAGGTTATCTTAACGGTGTAAGAGAGCATTCTCCTGGAGATTTTGCTTATTTCCCGCCTAGTGGGAATTGGTATATCCAAATGTCTGGCGATAGTAGTTACGTGCCAATGAACCCTAGCGAGAGCAATAACTTTCTTTCAAAATTTACTTGGAGGCTTTCACCAAGGATAAAAATTTCTGCACAATCAATTATGTCCAAATCTCAAAGTAAGAGTTATACACATGTTTATAAATACAATCCTGAAGGCATAGCTACTGGTTACACAGAAAATAATAACCATTCCTTACAAATTAATCATTCACTTTCTGCAAAAAGTTTTTATGAAGGTAATGTCTTTTTTAGTGATACAGATTATAAGAACTATTTATATGCAGATACTTTAGATCAGCGATATGTCAATACTGATTACATAAATACTGAGCCAACAACAGCTACCTTTTTGTTTGGCGGCACGCAAATGGGGCATACGTATAGAAATTCAAAATCTGTTGGAGGCAAGTTTGACTTCACTAGTCAGGTAAGCTCTAACCATGAGATAAAAACCGGTTTTAGTTTTAGAAATGATAATTTAGTAGAGAGGAATCTTACTGTGCTTTATGATCAAAACTTTGATGAGCCAACAGTATTAGCTGAAAATAAATCTCCTTATCATATTTTTTATGATAAAGATGCTGTTCAATATTCAGCTTACATCCAAGATAAAATGGAATACAGCTCCATGATAATGAACATTGGCATTCGCTATGATGCATTTGTTCCAAATGACTCAACTATTGCTAATCTGCTTTATCCAGAGGCAGATCAAAAAGAAGCTAAAATAAAAACAATGGTCTCTCCTCGGGTTGGTGTCTCCCTACCCATAACTGATAAAGGTATTTTTCACTTTTCTTATGGGCATTTTTATCAAATGCCAACTTTAAGAAATTTATATAGAGAAAGTTATTTTGGCGCAGGTCTAGCGCCAACTGTTGGAAATCCTAACCTCAAACCAGAAAAAACTGTTTTGTATGAATTTGGTTTTCAGCAACAGTTTGGCAATCTAATTGGAATGGATTTTAATGTGTTTTATAAAGATATTCGAGAACTTCTAGCTTTACAGAGTATTCGATATAATAGTCCAAACTATGGTCCTTCAAATTATTCAATATATTTAAATAAGGATTACGGAAGTGCCAGGGGTTTGACACTATCTATGACCAAAAGATATGATCCCGTATCAAGAACGAGCTTATGGGTAGACTATACCTACCAGAAATCCGAAGGTAACTCTGTTAATTCTGGAGCTTTCTACTTTAGTGCTCTTAGCGGGGCAGAAGAAGAGAAGCTTATTGTACCATTATCATGGGATCAGTCTCATTTATTGAATACAACTTTGATTATCGGAGATCCATCAAAAACAACACTTGGTATCATTGGAAAGATATCAACCGGTTGGCCTTATACTCCATCCATTCCAAATGCGAATTTTATTCCTAAGCCGAATAGTGGTAGAAAACCTATTCAAAAAAATGTTGATGCTAAGTTAGAAACCAGGGTTTCTGTTAGGGGTTACAGAGTAGCATTATTTATCAGGGTGTATAATTTACTTGATATTCGTAATGAACGATACGTATTTGATGATACTGGAACAGCTAAGTACACATATGAATATCGTAGTAACCAAGAGTCTGAGCAGTTGATTGAAAATTATGGAATGTCCGGTCTTCATACATGGGAAGATTATGTTACAAGGCCGAATTATTATTCTGCACCTAGGTCTTTTAAAGTAGGCTTAAGTCTGGATTTATAGATTAGCATGATGAATAAAAAAATATTAATAATTTCTTTTTGTATTGCGTCTCTAATCTCAAATTTATATGGTCAATGGCCTTTTGGAAAAGATATTGAGTGGTATATTGATGGTCCTAAGAAAAACTGGACTAAGCGTGATCACGATCGGTACTATAGGTGGAGAGATCGACTTTCAGCATCCAGAAAAGCTGAAACGGCCGATGAGCAAATTTTACCAAGACAAAAAGCTATTTTAAACGGTAATAAGATAACTACTGAAATTTGGAATTACGGGTCAATTAGTAGTCCCGGGAATAGAGTTACAGACATTGTCTGGGAGACGCTAGGCTATGGATATGAGTTCGGACCATTCATTTGTGCAAAAGTTCCTTTATTATCGGATGACCACCAAGATGCATTTTATGAAGTATCAAATGGTGATACTACTTGGTATGCTAGAATGATTAGTGATGGTTTGACTTCTCTAGGAGGAGAGGTTTCGCCTGATGGATTAGAATTTTATGGGTGGGAGCCTCTAGCATTTAATGATGATTTAACGGTTCCTTATGGCGACCCCAATAGTGAGAATATCCCAACTAGTAATGATTTAGATAGAGATGGTGATGGCAAGCCTGACAGCTGGCCGTTTGGTTGGTATAATCCTAATTTAAAGGATTACGTGTGGCCCGGTGCACTTCGGCAAGGTGCCTCAAACTCCGATTTAGAGTCTTTCTTTGTAGTGGATGATAGAACAAATAGAGAATTTGACTATTACCCTTTTACTAGCGATTCTTCAAAGCGTGGTCTGGGGATTGAAATCGAATCAAGATACTACCAATGGGCTAACCCATTAGCTGAAGATATAATTTTTCTAATTTATAAAGTGACTAATAAAAGTGATAAAGACCTGGAAGAGGTTACTTTTGGAATGTGGGGAGATCCTCATGTGGGCGGTCCTTCTAACTGGCAAGATGATTTATCTTATTTTGATCGTGACCTAAATATGGTTTATTGCTGGGATGCAGATGGAATTTCTGATGTTTCAGGGAAAGAACCTGGCTATTTTGGTTACAAATTTTTAGAGAGTCCTGGGCAGCCATACGATGGTATTGACAATGATAATGATGGCTTACTTGATGAGAGGCAAGACAATGGCATAGATGAAGATGGCGACTGGGATGTTGAAAAGCATGATGTCGGTATTGATGGCATTCCAAATACAGGAGATGAAGGTGAAGATGATGGTTTGCCAACTCCTGGAGATCAATTTGATTTAAGAAAGCCAGGAGAACCAAACATAGATTGGACAGATTTAGATGAGTCTGACATGGTCGGTCTAACTGGATTCTCTTCTCCACCATTTACGAGTCAAAATAGAATATCAAATGATCAATTCATTTTTGAAAATTATTTAACACCTGGTGTCTTTGATTCTGCTAATTCTGTTCAAGCTGGAGACTATATATTTATTTATAGTTCAGGCCCTATTAGCTTACCAAAAAATGAGTCTAGAAGATTCAGCATAGCATTGATTGTCGGTCAAGACTATGATGATTTGACATTGAATGCGATCACAGCACAAGATATTTATGAAAAAAATTATCAATTTGCTAAGCCACCAGAGAAACCAAATGTTACTGTGGTTCCTGGTGATCAAAAAGTAACTTTGTACTGGGATGATGTTGCAGAGTCTAGCTTTGATCCAATTACAGAAACCTATGATTTCGAGGGTTATGTAATTTATAGATCAACAGATCCTTCTTTCTTAGATCAGCAAACAATCACTGATGCAAACGGCTCTAAATTTTTATTTGAACCTTTAAAAACAGTGGACGGAGCATCGGCTAAATTTGATTTAGTAAATGATTATACTGGTCTTAGTCAAATACCATATTCTGGAAGAGGTGTTAGCTATAATTTAGGAAGCAATACTGGCCTTCGTCATGTATTCGTTGATTCTAATAATGTTGTCAATGGGCAAAAATATTACTATGCTGTTGTTTCTTATGATCATGGGGATGCGGCACTAGAAGTTGCTCCTGTAGAATGTTCAAAAACAATTACAGTGAACCCTGAAACTGGGGAAATTCTATTAGATGTCAACACTGTAGCCGTTGTTCCAAGAACAATGACAGCAGGTTATGTCGCTTCATCAATTACGAATGATACTCCAAGTCAAGTTCAAGGTAATGGTACTGGATTAATCAATCTTGAGATCATTGATCCTTCTTCAATACAAGATCAAAACAGTTTTCAGATTGTTTTTAATGAAGAAGATGGGCTTAGTTATAGTGTATTAGATGAAAAAGAAGTATTAGATACATTGATTGCGCGTCCGGGTAATTATCACAAATTATCGTATAAAAACATAGATAGCTTAAGCTTCAAGCTTAGTGGTTCTAATGGTGCATTGCTTACTAGTGGTGTTGATTATGATTTATTGGATAATGATGGTCAAATTTTAATTTATGCCGATGGCGTGATAGCCGAATCAGAAGAAATAATTGCTAAGTTTATTTATTACCCCATTTTGAACAGTAAAAAGTTAAACTTAGAAGAAGGCAATGCAATTTTTGATGGTATGAGTATGTCTATTCAAAATCAAAGTTTGGCTTTAGAAAATCAAAAAATAGGTTGGAACACTAGTAGTCCCACTAATTGGGAGTCAACCG
>Ga0115000_10001350_pt1 | contig 21897 bp, 22 predicted proteins | sample ArcticOcean_MG_C_6_FD_89690 | JGI IMG/M metagenome (GOLD analysis project Ga0115000, IMG submission 89690) | Marine microbial communities from western Arctic Ocean - ArcticOcean_MG_CB8_128 | ecosystem: Environmental > Aquatic > Marine > Oceanic | place: Arctic Ocean: Canada Basin | collected... | reverse complement strand
TTTTTTTTTTTTTTTTTTTTTTTTTTTTTTTTTTTTTTTTTTTTTTTTTTTTTTTTTTTTTTTTTTTTTTTTTTTTTTTTTTTTTTTTTTTTTTTTTTTTTTTTTTTTTTTTTTTTTTCTTTCCTCCTTTTTTTTTTGCTAATATTTGTTTCTTTTTTTTATTCTGTTTAAATACTCGTTTTTGAAAATCTCTGATTTTAGGTTTTCCTTTCATTGAATTTGTATCCTCTTTCTCTTCATCAGATGAATTAAAGTAACCGTCTTCTTCCACGGATTGTATCGTTTCGTCGCGTTGGGCTTGTAGGGCTTGTAGGGCTTGTTGGGCTTGTTGGGCTTGTTGGGCTTGTTGGGCTTGTCGGGCTTGTTGGACTTGTTGGGCTTGTAATTTCAATTCATCTTCTAAAGTGTCGTACTCATAGTTCGTTCTGCAAATTTTAGAGCAAAACGGTTCGCTTGTTTTATATGAATGTTCTTGAAAGTCCTCCTCCTCCGGAATTATTTCTTTAAGTTCTCCAATTAATTTATTAGATTTAATTTGGTTGATTTGTCGGCCACATTGTAAACACCTTTTCCTATGATATAAGTTTTGCGGGCGCGCAGGTGGAAGATCATCCAGTTTATTCCCTTGAGAATCCTTTTTCAGTGTTTCAACATCTCTATCTAGTACATTTTTTTTTTTATTTTGATTTGAAGTTTGTTGATTTCCCATAATATATTAAACAACTATAATAATATAATTGTTTAATTAGCGTTTTCTTTTACGGGTCATTTTTTTTCTTTTTCCTTTTCTCTTTTTTTTTGTTCTCTTTTTCTTAAAAAGAGATTTTGTTCTCCGCTTGAAAAAACGATTGGCTTCTTTTGAGAGTACATCTTTTTGTGTCCAGTTTCCATTAAAATCATTCACTATTTTACCATCCTTGTATAAACGGATAGTTGGGTAACCATTACAATCAGTATTTATGTCTATTTGTTCTCTAAAATCAGAGTAAACCAAAGCTATTACACCATTGATTCCCTTCTTTTTCATCATTTTTACCATTTTCTTCCAAATGGGTTTCAAATTCTGACAATGTCCACACCATGTTGCCACAAACGCAACCATTACATTACCTTTCTTTGATATTTTGTTAAATGTTTTTACACTTTTAGTACTGTTTACGTTAATGATTTTCATATACAATAAATAAATATATTTTTATTTCAAAATATATTTATCTAAATAATATTTTAATTTATATATATATATATTATGAATTTTAATAAACCAAAATTATGTACGGTAACAATAATATTTTTATTTGGATTGTATTTTTGCGCAAATTATTCGCATCAAGATTTAATTGAAAATTTTGAAAATACGAAGAAGTCGGAAAAAAATATACCCGAAGATTGTCCAAATTTATTAGTACAAAAAGGTTCTCAACTTCAGTTATTAAATACCAAAAAAGCGATTGTACCTGGTGTTAACCCCATTATTTTTAAAGATTTAGGTGAATATTTAGAATATGCTAAATGGCAACAAAAAATGAATAACAAGTGTCCTGTTCTTTATTACCAACAAACATTTGATGTTCAAGGTAAACGCGGTTACAGACGTTTAGAAGATCCTTTAATGCCCGGAGGCGGTGTTGTTAGTGAATTATTACATAATAAAGATATTAAAGGGGATTTGGATGATGCTGGTAGAGATAAACCACCTTATAATGAAAACCAATTTGCTTCTTATGATAATCAAGACCAAAACATTGGTAGAAATACTATTTTAGATGAAAAATTTATTACTGGTGGTGGATGGAATCCAATGCAACCCGATTGGAGTGGTATTGACAGAAGCGAAGGTAAAGCGTTAGCTCACACGGCAGATAGAAGAGAACAACAGTTTAATGAAAAAAATACTGCATCCAGAATGGACAGAATTGCAACAGAAACACAACATATACGACCTATTTCTAGTCGTAAATTTAGTAAAAAAGAAAAAAATTTAAAAGATTTTAAAATTAAACAAGACAATGATGCAATTAAATCTGCATTATATACATAATTTTTTCACAATATATATTAAATGTCTGATTATAAGATAGAAAACTTAAATATACAAATCCCTAATAATACTTTTTTAAGAATTAATAGTACTTCTAAAAAATCTATAATTGGTGATGGTCTTTCATCATCTAATGAAATAAATCACGGTGCTTGGGATAATTTAATTGTAGATTTATCGGGAATGAATAATTTTGATGGAGAAAAAAAATTTGATATATTTTGGATATATTCTACCGTCCCTGGTTATTTTTACTATGACCAAAAATTATCAGAATCCTGTTCTTTCTGGAAAAAAACAATAACAATGCATAAAAATGAAGTAAAAAGTATTGAATTGGATTCTAGGTTAGCTTCAAATAGTTTTGATGCAGTTAATTCTATAAAAAATATTGAAAATTTACCATTAGGTTTATTTAAAACTAATGTAGATAAATTTGAAGGATTACATATGTACATTAGAATTGTCGAACATAGTACATTTTCTCCAGAAAATCAACAAGCTGTCACTGAGATGGATGCTTTAAAATTTACAATTAAAAGTGTTGGTGGGGATACACCTTGGCACAGTGTTAATAATGCTAGTGTTGGAGAAGTTTATGGTGATTTTCCACCTACCAATTTACAAATTTCAAAATCGATAATTTCCGGAAACTCAAATGTTAAAATAACATGGGAAGTTGATAGTACTGTGTCTGTCGGTGGACGTGCATATTATATTTCTTTAAATTTATTTAATGATAAAATGTTTGTTCAACATATTGTAAAATCTATAGTAGTTGCGGATTTATCTTATAATTGGTCAGTACCGAATAATTTAAATGGTACTTTTAAATTAAAAATAGAAGGTGGGTATATTTTTGGCCATGTTGGTATGACAGGTGGGTTAAACAATGCTGGAGAGACTGAATCTGTAAAAGGCACATTAATAGATAATGATGGAAAAATATATACTAGGGATTTTACAGATGGTGCAACTCAAACACATCTTAAAGAAACGTCCGAATTTAAAATCGTTTCTGTACCTATAATTATACCTTCGCATAATTTGATAAAAAGTTCGATAAAATATCCAGGTATTGAACCATTATCTTTTAGAATAGAAAATAAATTAGTAAATGTATTTAAAAAAAATCGGTTAAAAGGGTATGTAAGTTAATATTATTTTCCATTAACATATTATATGACATGTTATTGGGATTCAATTAGAGATTCTCTCACTTTGGATGATTATAATAGATTGGATTTTAACCACAAACCTAATTTACAACAATTTATATCTACACTAAAAACAAAAAATACTTTAGTAAATAATGTACTATGGCAGGGTAATGAATTTAGAAACCAAGAAATATCAGAACACTTTGAAGCCGTTAAAAGTTATAATACTAATGATATTCAGAACGGTCATTTAACATCTATTTGTGATTCATTTATACTTTTACTTTGTGAATTATTAGAAATATCTATAGAACATAAATATTTAAATAATGTTATTTACTATAAAAATAAAAAACATTCTAGGAAAACCTTACACTTTAAATCAAATAACGGTCATTTTGAAATAGACCATTATAAAAATCAAGAAAAACAAAGAAAAATTTTACAAATGCGACAATCATCACAACCCCATATATCACAACCCCATATATCACAACCCCATATATCACAACCCCATGTATCACAACCCCATATATCACAACCTCATTATATTAATATAAATAATAATGGTATTGGATTAAATTTTTCATTATTTAAAAATTAACTTTTACACCGTTAAATATTTTCTCAACTTTAACTGTCACCTCTCTCTGTTTTAATAATTTTTCAACTACTTTAAATTTTGAAGTATCGTTTTTGTGTTTATTGTCTAAATTTAACAATTCCAGAACAGCTTTTGCATTTAAGTTTTCAACTTCATATCTTAAATATTCCGAAACATCATCTTTTAAATCGTCAGATGCCGATTTTGATATACCAGCCTTATCTTGATTTATATTTTTATCATCCTTGGTTTTATTTATTTTTTTTTTCAATTCTGCACCCTTTGCTTCCAAATTTTTGAAACCTTCCATCGTTCCAAATCCTTCTCTTTTAAAATCAAATTTTTCTTCTTGTTCTTTCATTAAAACACCCAGGTAATGATTATTGGTTTTAAATACTGTAAATATAAAAAACCAAACCATACCTATTAAAAATATTATTCCTAAAAATTTTAAAGCGGATTCTGTATTTAACTTATTTGTTTCCATTTTATATTACAATCAGAGAAAATATATTATGTTTTCTACTTTTATTATGTTTTTTGATATAATAAATATTGATATATATTTTTAATGCTTGTTTTTGATATTCTTCTCTCTTTTCCATTTTTTGTTTTATATTTTAAATTATCTAAACATGATTGGTCCTCTTTTAATTTATTTAATAAATTATATAAACTACCAAACTGACCCATAATTGTAATAGATGTAGATTTACTAACACCTGGTATTTGATTTAATATAATTTCACCAATATTTTCAGGAGTTATATTATTTTTTTTTACTCTAGTTACATATGAACTATAGTTTTCCATCTGACTACCACCTTTGTAATAACTTTTTTTATCATTTTTTTTATTATCACGTATCATTTTATCTGTAAATCTTATAATATATTCTGCGGTTTCCATTAGGTCTTTTGTTCTCATTACGGAAAATCCTTTATAGTATTGGATACAACCCATTGTTACAATTAATGTTTCCTTCTTTATTTTTGTATATTTACTATTATAATATCCAAGGTCTCCTTCTATTAAATATATAACATTGTGATTATGTAAAGATTCCTTGTCCAGTCTATAAGATTGTTCCATATAACGTCCATCTCTTAAAGAAGATGCTAAATCAGATAAAGATTTACGTTCTATAATAAGATGTTCAATTACATTACCATCTGTATCATTACTATAAATAATTATATCTCCTAAATCCAATCTTTCAACTATTATTTCAATATTATAACCATAATCACTGTTTAATGCTTTTAATAAAGGTATTAATTTTTTTTCTCTTATGTCAACTTTAATTTTCATTTAATTTAAATAAAGGATTTTACTTAAATGCTTTATTTAATTATCTCATTTTTCTCGAAGTATTTCTTTTTCTAGATTTTGAACTTCTTTTGCGAGTTTTTCTTTTCTTTTTGGGCGCGCGCGGTGTTTTTGGTCGACTTCTTGAACGAGACCTACGTTGACTTCTTGAACGAGACCTACGTCTTCTTCTTCGCGTTGGTGTTACTATCCCCCTATATATATTACTTACTGTGTTTGTAATATCACCTAAAGCTTTTCTTATTGACATATATATTATGGTAATATTTAAATTATAATTAAATATTTAATGTTTTATAAAACAGTTTAAAAAAACGACACCATATATGGTTATAATAAAAAAATGTCTAGATATTCTTTAAACCAACAACTAGAAATGGGTGAAGAAAAAGAAAAGCCTCAAATTCCCCGTTCGGAAAGTGAAGAAAGTATTATGAATAGTCGCTGTTGTCATTTTACAGAGGCATGTTATTTTATATGTTCTAATTTTAATGATAAAATGAGTAGTGATTTATTAATGGGTACCAATTCTTCTTCTTCTTTACGTATATTACCAGAGGATAATATATGTAAACATGCATCACTTTTTATCAATGTTACTGACGATGAAAAAAAAGAAAGTATATTATCTGATCCTAGATTTGGGATGTTTTCGTTGTTTAAGTATCACCTTAAAAAAGGTTATTTAAAAAAGAAAATGAGAAAGGGAAATGTTTATTGTTTTAATATTTTTTCTCTTTTTTTTGCACTACCTATTTTGGTTTTTTTTGTTCAATGGTTTATGTATATTGGTTTAATTATTCATCAAGTAAATAATTTTAATGGTAATTTTTGTCCCAATATTGCACCATTTGAACAAAAAATTATAATGTCTGGTGTAGCTATTTTATATTTCATAAAGAGCTTTTTTATTTGGGATAATTTTACAAATAGAACGAAATTACAAAAAATGAATCCGGCTTCTAGTTATTCTGGTATTATTGATACATTTCAAGAATTTGGATTCAATTTACTAGTTTATATTGCTAATTTATGGATTATATTTCAAGGCGTTAATACATTGGAAATGATCTTAAATTCTGTTGCAATGGAATTTCTTATGAATTTAGACAATGAATTCGAAGAAATGTATTTTAAATTTCTACCGGATTCCGCGATTGATATTTATGATAATATTTTTGTTACACAGGAAGAAAATGAAAAAATTGCAAATGAAAAAATAAAAAACTCATATTGTTTAAAATGTATTTCTTTTACTTCTTTTATTCCATTTAAACTTTTGGTTTTTCTTCTTTTTATTTTCCCTATTTTTTGTTTTTTTATGATTTTCTACGGTTCTATTTGTAAGTAATTTAATACAACCGATGATTTATTTTCAGAACATTTGGGTTTTTTGGAGATAAACAATAATACATTTCATCATCTTTGATAACTCTTCCATTTTTGAAAAATGTATTCCAATGGTTAATCCAAATTCCCAAAATAATTTCTACAAAAAGAGCATTTTTATCAAAATGCTCACTAATATTTTCTAATGTCACACCATTATTTTCTTTGATATATTTAAAATAATCTTCTATAATTATATTGTTCGCAAATGTCTCGTATTCCTTTGTTTCAATATGTTTAATAGTTGTCATGTTCATTTTATTTTTTCCTATTATAATCAAATACTTTTTTAATCAATTTATTAAAATCACTTAAATAACTGTACATATATTATGTATTATGGAAACTATTGATAAATCTATCCTCCAAGATGGCGATGTTACAAATGATGGTGAAGAATTAATTTTTGATCCATTTAATCACAATAATATTGAAATAACTTTAGAACAAGTTAATTCAATATTAAAAGCTTATGGTGTCCCAGACAAAGTACACAATATAAACCTTTATAAAAGGGCTTTTGTTCATAAATCTTATGTTAAGCGTCCTGTCATTGAGAATTTAGAAAATGGTATTCAAATTGTTAACAAACCTGATAATTGTATGAAATTAAAAACAAAGTCTAATGAACGATTAGAATTTCTTGGTGATGGTGTATTAGAATGTATTACTAAATATTATTTGTATCGAAGATTCCCAAAGGCAAATGAAGGATTTATGACAGAAAAAAAAATTGTACTTGTTAAAAATGAAGCTATTGGTAAACTTGCTTATGAAATGGGTCTTAATAAATGGTATATTATTTCGAAAAATGCAGAAGAAAAAAAAACAAGAACAAATTTGAAAAAATTAGGTTGTCTTTTCGAAGCCTTTTTGGGAGCTCTATTTCTTGATTTTAATAAAATTTCAATTCATGATGAAGACAAATGGTTCGATAATGTTTTTGTTACTGGACCAGGGTTTCAAATTGCTCAAACTTTTATTGAAAATATTTTTGAAAAACATATCAATTGGACTGATTTGGTCAAAAACAATGATAATTACAAGAATATTTTACAAGTTATTATTCAAAAAGAATTCAAAAAAACACCAACTTATATGCAAATATCACAACAAGATGACAATGAAGGATATCACATGGGTGTTTATTTATGCCTTAATTGTAATTATTACGACATGTCACATAAAGATTCTATTTCATATGATAAATTTGACTCTATTAAAGATATACACACATATTTAGAAGAAAATGACATGGCTTTTATATTTTTTGCCGAGTCTAAACATAAAATTAAAAAAAAAGCAGAACAAGCTGCATGTAAGGTAGCTGTTGAAAAAATTAAAATGTAATAGTTTATTTTTTTTATAATATAATAAAAAAATAAATATAAATTTTTTATAGTTAAAAATTATATAGATGTCTTCCATTGAAGAACTTTTACAAAAAAAACCTAAAACTAATAAAGATTTCACATTTAAGGTTAAAATAAAAAAGAGGGCTGTTAAAGATCATGTTAAAAAAATAGAAAAATTAAAAGCACAAAGAAAATATTCAAAGGATAGTCCAAGGTCTAATAGCCCACAGTCATTTAGTAAAGAAGGTAATGATGAATCTACATTACAAATTAAACAGACTGGTCAAATTATTGATCTTACAGATAAAGGATTTGATAGAGAAAATTTTATGAAACAATTTAAAGATTACAAAAATGTTGTTTCTTCACCTATAAAATTTAATAAACCAATTTTAACACTTTCACCAATTGATATTAATTTTAAAATTATTAAAAAACTACCAAATAAAATACTTTTAACAGAAGTTAGAAAGGATAGACTGCCTAGAAAAGGGAAAACTAAAGCTAAACGCGATATTAGAGAGATTGATATTCCCGAAGGTATGGTATCTATTTCAGAATTTAGCGATAGATTACCAAGTGATGTTGAATCTGTTAAATTACCAACTTCGAAATTTTTCTTAAATAATAGAGAAAAATTTATTAATTTTATCAACACATTTTATTCAAAATATAAAAAAGAATTAACAGGTGATGACGATATTACCTGTGAACAAATTGCTGATTCTAAAAAAGCAGGTGTGTTTAATCTTTTAACACACCAGAAAATTATCAGAGATTATATTAATCTGAAAACACCTTATAGGGGATTATTATTATATCATGGTTTAGGAGCAGGGAAAACATGTGGTTCTGTTGCTATTGCAGAAGGTATAAAGACTACTAAAAAAATTATTATTATGGCTCCTGCATCATTAATACCTAATTATAAAGGCGAATTAAAATTTTGCGGTGACCAAATTTATAAACTTAAACAGTATTGGGAATTTATTAAAACAGATGGTAATCCCTTATTGGAAGATAAATTATCCACTATATTGTCATTAAATAAAACTTTTATTAGGAAACAAAAAGGTGCTTGGTTAGTTGATGTTACTAAGGATTCAAACTTTATGTCTTTGTCCAGTAATGATAAACTTTCTTTAAACAAACAAATTGAAAAAATGATTGAACATAAATATCAATTTATAGGCTATAATGGTTATAGAATGGAAAGGCTTAGGAAAGATAGTAATGATTTTACCGAAAACCCGTTTTCTAACAAAGTTATTATTGTTGACGAAGCACATAATTTAGTTAGTAGAATTGTTAATAAAATAAACAAACCTGATTCTTTGTCTTATAAACTATATGATTATCTCATGAGTGCCGAAAATTGTAAAATTATACTACTTACAGGGACTCCGATTATTAATTATCCTAATGAAATTGGTATTTTATTTAATATTTTAAGAGGTTATATAAAAACATTTAAAATTAAACTTACCGTTAAAACTAGTGATACAATTACACTTAAATCTATTACTGAAATTTTGAAACCATTGAAACTTGTTGATTACATTGAATATAATGCTAATCTAAAAACATTGACTATTACCAGAAATCCATTTGGGTTCATATCCAACTATAGTGATACTACATATAAGGGTGTTGAATTTGATGAAGCTGGTAATATATCGGATTTTGATTTCATAGAACTCATTAATAAGTCATTATATAAACCCGTTGGTAAAAAATCCGATTATATTACATTTAATAAACGTGATAATGTACAAATTGAGAACTATAAGTCTTTGCCTGATAAATTAGAAGAATTTAATAAACTTTTTACTAATTCTGATAACACAGTTAAAAACCCCGAACTTTTTAAAAAAAGAATTATGGGTTTAACATCTTACTTCAGAAGCGCACAAGAATCTTTGATGCCTTCCTTTAATATTGATAAAAATTTACATATTTTAAAAATAGATATGCATGATTATCAATTGGGTATTTATCAAGATAAAAGAGATGACGAAAGAACGCAACAAAAAAGAAATGCTAAAAAGGTAAAGAAGGTTGGATTGTATGCTCAATCTACTTCTACATATCGTATCTTTTCCAGAGCCGCTTGTAATTTTGTCTTTCCCGAAGAAATACCAAGACCTATGCCCAATAAAAGTATCTCGAAAAAAGATAATATTAATGAAGATGATATTGATGCTGTTCCTATTGAAGAAAGGAGAAAAAATATTGATATCGAATTAGATGAAGAAGAATTAGAAGAAAATGTTGAAACCGTTGATGATTCTTATAATGGTAGAATAAAATCCGCTTTGAATGAATTAAGAGCTAGACAAGATGAATTTTTATATGTTGACCAGTTAGAAAGATATAGTCCAAAGTTTTTGGAATTATACAATAATATTATTTCTGAAAAAAATAAAGGTTTGCATTTAATTTACTCACAATTCAAGACATTAGAAGGTATTGGTATTTTTAAAATAGTACTCGAAGCAAATGGTTTTGCTGAGTTCAAAATAAAAAAAAAAGATGGTATTTATGAATTAGATATAAAACCCGGCGATGAAGGTAAACCCATGTTTGCGTCATACACCGGTGACGAGGAAGTTGATGAAAAAGAAATATTACGTTGGATCTTTAATAGTGAATGGGAAAAAATACCACTTAATCTTAGAAAAAAACTTGAAAAAATTTCATCCAATAATTACTATGGTGAAATTGTCAAAGTCTTCATGATTACCTCTTCTGGCGCAGAAGGTATTACCTTAAAAAATACAAGATTTGTACATATCATGGAACCTTATTGGCATCCCGTTAGAGTTGAACAAGTTATTGGGAGAGCTAGGAGAATTTGTAGTCACCAAGCATTACTTGATGAAGAAAAAACCGTCGATGTTTACTTATATTTAATGAAATTTTCAGAAGAACAACTTAAATCAGAATCTAAAATCAGTATTGAAACAAAAAATAATGATCTTAGTAAATTAGATAACAAAACACTCATGACCACCGATGAATCTTTATGGGAAATATCTTCCATTAAAGAAGCTATTAATAGAAATATTTTATTTGAAGTTAAAGAATCCAGTATTGATTGTAATATCCATAATAATGCTGATAATCAAGAAAAACTCAACTGCTTTTCTTTCGGTAAGGCCGACCCAAACTCTTTTTCATCCAATCCAAATTATAATAAAGAATCAAAAGATGATATTGATAAAATCAATAAAAGACAAGTTGTTTGGAAAGCTAAAAAGGGTGTATTGAAAGGAAGATCCTATGCTATTAAACAAACTTATGATTCCAACAAGAAAAAATGGACAATACTAAGAACCGTCGAAAATAATAGGTTTGAAGTATATGATTATAATAGTTATAGACAACTTGAAAAAACTGGTACCGGTAAAGTTAATTTTGTTGCTTACTCCGACGGTAAAAGATTTTATGACGACCCTTAATTTTTTTTACTATTTTCCAACACTTCCTTTATTAAATTTCGGATCTCACTTACATCCCTTTCTAATTTTTTTATCCTCTCCTCCGTATCAAAAGAATATTTATACGATTCTTTTGTTATTCTATTTTTACTTATTTTTGACAGAAAATTTGTTAGTTTCGTCTTTTCTTCTATTTTAAATCTCACTTTTTTTTCTTCTTTCGTTTTTTTATCTAACAGTATTGGTTTTATCGGTATATTTTTATCACTTATTTTTAAATTAACAACATCTTTATTTAACCAACTTTTTTTATGGATTTCGGATTTTTTATTATAATTTTGGGTTATCTTTTTTAAATCCAAAGCTCTTTGTTCCAATGTTTTATCTATATTTATATCTGTTGTAAATTTACTATCGTCGCTAAAATCTATTTCCTCCGGACGCTTTTTATTAAAACTACCAAAGTTTCTTTGTTGTTGTTCAAACTTTTTATTGAATTCATTTTGACGAGATTTTTGTTCTTCTTCCTTGTTTCTATATACTGTTTTGGGTTTTTCATTCTGTTTGTTGTTAAATTCAATCGTTATTGTTTTTAAAAATATTTTATTCATTTCTATCAATGATGAATTTGTGTGCATTTTAATCACACTATTTAAAGTATTATTAAATATTTGCAAAATATCGCTGTTTTGATGGTTTAATTCCGGATTTGAAGAATTTAATATACCAAATAACATATCCATGTTTTCTTGAGTTGTAAAACGTTCCATATATTATTAATATATAGAACACTTTAATTGTTTACATTAAAATATACTTTTCTTAATTTTTTCATTTTTTTATCTTCAATCTTTATATTATTAAAATATTTCCAGTTTCTACCCTTTATTTGCTCTATAATAAAATATAAACTATACATTCCACATTCACTATTTGAATATTGATGTCTCATTTCCACTGTATTACTTACAAATGTTCTTCCTATTTTTTTTGCCTGACCTATTATTCTATTTGCCAAAGTTGTAATTCTTCCAGGAGGATTATCACCATAACTATCCATGAAATTTATTTCACCCTTTTTAATATTTATAAACATTGATACCCAGTGCGAACCACCTTTGTCATGGGTATCCAAATTAAATATTATTCCTATTTTTGATTTATTATTTCTTATTTCTTCCAATAAATCAAACTTGCATAATTCGTCCCACACACACTTATTTTCATATTCATATTCATCAAAATCTATTGGTGTCGGTCCTATAAATTCAAAGCATTTGTACGCGTTTTCATATTGTTTCATTACCTTTAATATATCTATACTGCTTAACCATTCCGTTGGCTTTCTTTTCCATTCTATTGGTTGTTGCGGTGCAAATACATTGTTTACAATTGATTTATCCATACCTTCTGCTAAACATTTGTGTTTTAACCAACAAGACTCTTTATTACATGTGTTTTTCATCAATTCTGATAATTTTTCCCATATTTTTCTTGGATTTGTTGCGCTTATCTTTATATCTGGATGCTTTGTATTCCATATGTTTTTAAGTTTATATAACATTTCAGATGTATAACAACTATACTCCAAAGTTTCACTGTTCCCCTTGGGTGAACATTTTTCCACCTTTAAATTAAATCTCTTTTTTTTTGTTTTCCTTTTATTAGTTGTTTTCCTTTTAATAGTTGTTTTCCTTTTACTTGTTGTTTTCCGTTTTCTTCGATAAGTTTTTGAACGAGGCATTTTCTTGTATATTATTTATATTTTCTTTTTTACAGATTCCCTTATTTTTAAATTTTTCATTTCTAAAATTTATTACCTTCTTTTTTGGTAAAAATATTTGTCTTTCTTTTTTATTTGTTATTATTTGTATGTCAAAATCATCCGTTATTTTACCCATTTTCTCTTCCTTTTTTTTTATTAACATTTTGTTTGTTGTTTCTAAATTAAATAAATCTATTGTTTCCTTTTTCTTTTTTATATCTTTGTAATCTTCGTAATCTTCCTGTATTATATCCCTCTTATCTGAAAACTTAAAATGTTCTATTGATAAATCCATATATTTATTAAATATTTCTACTATTGTTGGATCCTCATTTTCAATAATTTCATTATCAATTAATTTCAAAGTTTGGTATATTATCCTTTCCTTATAGAATTCATGTTCCATAAAATAATCCTTACCCTTTTTACACTTTATTTTTCCATGATGATTTGATAAAAATAATAAATCTACATCGTTTATTGTTGAATTATATGATACATCCATTTAATAATAAACTTTATTTATTATTAAAAAATTAAACTTATTGGAGGGGGGAGATTTCCCCCTTACCCCCTTTTCTTATTAGATTTCTTTTTCGATTTCTTTTTCGATTTCTTTTTAGTTTTTTTATTAGATTTCTTTTTCGATTTCTTTTTAGTTTTTTTATTAGATTTCTTTTTCGATTTCTTTTTAGGTCTCCTTTTTGTTTTTCTTTTCTTTATTTTAATTGGACCAGAAGCACTAACCATATTCAAACTAACAGGTGTTCTGTTTTCTTTATCACTATCATCATTTATTGTCCAAATTAGCTTTTTCGGAAGAGATTTTGCTCCTTTCTTTTTTTTTCCTTCTCTCGCACTGTCCCATTTCTTGTAACCAAGAGTTTTATTATAAAAACTTGTTTTTCTATCGAAAAATGGTGTCATTGTATATATTATATATAAATTTAATAATTTTAAAGATTTTTAATTTGATTCAAAGTATGATTGTTAAATACTAAATTACCTATTTTATCTAAATTATCAGGTTTTTTTGTTCGATATGTATAATTATCCGAAAGCAAAGTATGGGTGTTCTCCACTTGACGACCAGAAACTAAATTTTTAGTAGTAAATAAATCACTATTAGAACCCGGAATGAATTTAGATTGAACACCACGTTGTATTGGATAAATAATGTTTCTCAATTTTGATTCATTATCAATATTATTCATATAACCATTAAAAGGTGCACTATCCCCAGGGGAAAAATGTTTTCCAGGGTTATGAATTCCATTGTTTTTAACTCCATTAAAACATGCTTTATGACAGTCCAATATTGGAAACAAAACCTGACGCGTTTTTGTTGGACGAACACTATATTCCATCTGTAAAGGTCGTTCAGGATAAAATCTTTTTTCTATTCTTTTATCTAAATCATGTGTTCTATTGATATTACAAATAGTTACTTCATTTCTCCAGGATGGTTTCTTCTGCATTGATATATATATTGAAGAAATTTATCTAAAGACTTTTTACTAAATTATATAATAATATGTGTGGGATTTTTTCGATATTAAATAATTGTTATGATTCTACATTAGTAGAAAAAGCATTCAAAAAAAGTTCAAATAGAGGTCCCGAAAAATCAACTATTGTTTTTAATAATGAATATAATTTTGTTTTAGGATTTCATAGACTTGCTATTAATGGGTTCAACAATCCTAAATCAGAACAACCTCTAAATTTACAAGATTGTTCTCTTATTTGTAACGGTGAAATTTATAATTGGAAGGAATTGCATAAACTTTGCGACTCACCCAATATTTCTGGTTCCGATTGTGAGATTATTCTCCATCTTTATAAAAAATACGGTATTGATTATACATTGCAATTGATTGACGGTGTATTTGCTTTTATTTTATATGATTCTACAAAAAAAGAATTATATGTAGCCAGAGATACATATGGTATAAGACCCCTTTTTATTGGATTTAATAATACATTCTCTATTATTCTTTCCTCCGAAATTAAATCTATTATACCTTTTGAGAAATATAGCAATTTTACTATTAACCAGTTTAACCCTGGTACATATTCAAAATTTAAATTTAATAATAAAAGATGGGATATAGATATCCATAATTGTATTTATTCAAAACCTAATAGTTTTATTAATACTACAATTAAAAATTTCGATACGTCAGCTATAATCGTTAGAAATTCTCTTGTAGAAGCTGTTAAAAAAAGAATTATCAATACAGATAGACCAATTGCATGTCTTTTATCTGGAGGATTAGATAGTAGTTTAATTTCTGCACTAGTTAAGAAATTTTCACCCAAAACCGATTTACATACATGGAGTATTGGTTTTGAAGGTTCAGATGATCTTAAATATGCTAAAATGGTCGCCGACCATATTGGTTCAACGCACCATTCTATTGTTTGTAAAGAAGAGGATTTTCTTAATGCAATACCAGAAGTTATATATAATATTGAAAGTTATGATACTACAACCGTGAGAGCTAGTGTAGGTAATTGGTTAATTAGTAAATATATTAAAGAAAATAGTGAAGCCAAAGTTATTTTTAACGGTGATGGTAGTGATGAAGTAACCGGTGGTTATATGTATTTCCACTGCGCACCAAATGAATTGGAGTTTGATAAAGAGTGTAGAAGATTATTAGGAGATATCCATTATTTTGATGTGTTAAGGTCAGATAGGTCTATTAGTTCAAATGGGTTGGAAGCTAGAACACCGTTTTTGGATAGAAATTTTATACAAACATACTTAAGTTTACCATACAAATTTAGATTTCATCCTGGTGAAAAAAAATGCGAAAAATTTTTACTTAGAACTGCCTTTATGAATGAACAAAATAAAGAATGTACCGCTTCTTTATTACCACATGAAGTTTTATGGAGAAAAAAGGAAGCCTTTAGCGATGGAGTTAGTTCTCAAAAGAAATCGTGGTTTCAAGTTATACAAGAACATTTAGAAAAAACATATACACCTAAAGAGAAAAGTTATAAAAAATATAAAAACCCACCTATTACATTGGAACAAAAATATTATAGAGATTTGTTTGAATTATATTTTTCAGGTAAAAATGTTATTCCATATTTTTGGATGCCGAAGTTTATCAAAGCGACTGATGCTAGCGCCAGAACATTAGATATATATAATCAAAAAAGATTAAAAAAATAAATGTTATCATAATATATATTTATGTTTCCCATTAAAAAAATTGTAAACCATAAATCATTTTTTAACGTTGTTGTTTTTTTATCTTTTATACACCTGATCATGTTCATTGATAAAAGAGCTTATAATTGTGTTTTAATTTTTGGGTCATTAACAATTATATTCAATTACTTTTTAAATAAAATAGAAATTAACTTATTATGTTCCATTGTAGCTACTAATATTTTCTTTGGATGTAAAAAAAATAAAGAAGGGTTCGATATTGCACAAATTACTGAACAACTCAAAAATATACAAAAAAATTCACAAAAAAAAGTTGCAACGGAAGAGGAGGACGAAGAAGACGAAGAAGACGAAGAAGTCGAAGAAGACGAAGAAGTCAAAAAAGGGAATTCTAAGGAAATGGTTAAAAAAAAAGAAGAGGTTGTAAAAATACTTGAAAAAATTACTAAAAAAAATACTAAAAAAAAAGAAAAAGGAAATAAAGAAGAAATTGTCACCAAACAAAAAAAAAATATTGAAGGATTATTAAGTAAATTTAATGAATTAAAAAATAATAAAGATGCTGTTATTAACCCACAAGCATTATCTTTATTCATGAATATGAACAAAAGTATATCAAATGCATCTGATGAAAGTCAATTTCATAATCTTAAAAATTTATTAAAAAATAACAAAGAAGCCGTAAAAAATCTTATTGATGCATTTTAATTGAATCATTTAACAAACTTATATACACCAAATGATACTAAATATATTATACCCAAAACTCTGTTTTATTCATTTATAATTAATGTAGAAATGAATAAATTGAAATAACAAATGTTTAATGTTTCCTTGTATAATTTGTTCTACCCATCCTTTTTCTCCTCGTTTTAGAAGAATTTTGGAATACGAAATCTTTTATATCTTCAAATAATTCATCACCTCTTTTTTTATCAGTTAATGATAATTCATGATTCCTGTTTTTATATTTAACTTTACCCCATTGTATCCTTGATACATATTTTGGTATATCATTTATTAATTTATTTTTCTCAGATATTTCTAATTTACAACAATTATTTGATAAAACATATTCATTCATAACTTGGGGAATTTTATACCCGAACATCCATTTTTTTATTTTATTATATCGAACATTATTATGGTCCATTTCATGATGATAATAATCATCTACAAAATATATTTTTGCCTTTTTACTAATTCTACAACATTTTAATATATCCTTATATGTTTTTCTATCAGTAGTTCTACATTTTTGATATATTTTACCATCTACTTTCCAAGCAGTTATAACTTTATCAAAAAGCTTTCCACCGATTTTATGTTCTATATATTTTTTTAGCAAATTTGCCCACTTTGGGGTTCCCGTATTATTCGAATAAATAATAACACTCAAATTCCTTTTCCTTTTAACCTTTTTTAAATATCTAAAGATATCAAATATTCTTGGATGAAATACATTAGGCATAGTATCTAATAAACCAAAAAATTCTTTTTGTCCAAATTTTTTTGGATAATAGAATTTTAATCCTTCATAAATATGACTTACCTGATAAAAATGACCTATAGTTTCATCCAAATCAAATATTATAAAATTTTTTACGGGCATATATATACATAAAAGATTTTTTAATAAATTGAATTGTTCTTCTAAATAATTTAAAATATTAAAATTATGTCTAGAAAAAAGATGAAAAAGAAAAAAAAATATCATAAAAAAAATATACCAAAAGCTATTAGAGAACAATGTTGGATACAATCTTTTGGTGATATTTTTAAACATAGTTGTTATATTAATTGGTGCGAAAATCAAATTAACGTTTTTGACTTTCATGTTGGACATGATAAACCCGAATCTAAAGGTGGTACATTAAATATTAATAACTTAAAACCAATATGTGCTAGATGTAATTTATCCATGAGTAGTAATTATTCCATTAAAGAATGGAATAATTTAAACGGACACCCTCAAAAAAAATGTTTCTGTTTTTAAACCATATAATCCGATGGTGGAGTATCCTTATAATAAAACAGCAATTGATACCCCTTTTTAAAATTGAATTTTTCATTTAAAATGTAGCCTTCCTTTTTTTTAGATGGATTATTTGATTTTAATGGACTTCCAAAACCCCACTGTATATTTTTTCCATTTATTAATTTCTTTTTCCAATTAAAAGGTCTTAATTTTCTAAACGCACCACCATCAAATGAATATTCTTTTCCACCAATGGTTACATATGAAGTGAAATGTCTCTTATCAATGTCTCTTAATACAACCGAATCTAATACGTATTTTTTATTACCATATATAAAACTTTCATCGGGAGGTTCCTTGGATGAATCTATGTCGTTTTGACCAGGGTCATCTCTTCTAGATATTATTATAAGTTCCGCATTTTTTATACTTTTAAAACTTTTAGGAATTGATTTCGTTGGATTATATTTCGGAAATATTTCATAATAATCTTTTTTGTGAGTTAAATTAAAAATTTTTACACCATTTTTTAATCCTAATATAGAAAATAAATTGTTGTAAAAACTTTTTGGATTGTATGGTTGTCTGGTTTTTGGCAATACACCACCTTCATCTCCTTCTTTCAGTAATCTTAAAATATCATTCGTATCAACATGTCTTATAAAATTACTAGTTCTTTCTGTATTCTCAGCATATAAACTTGCCAATATAGTTTTATTCAATAACCATAAACCCTTTCTATACATTTCTTTGATTTTAGTACTTCCATTAACTTTCCCCGTAATCATAATATTTCTAAATTTTCTAAAAAATTTCCTACCTTTGTCACTTATAAAGTAACACATGAAAAATGAATTTAACCAACAATTAGATAATGATTGTCTTGGACCCATTACATTATTTGGGTCAATTGTTGAACTTTTTAAATTAAGTAATGTTAACATTTCTTTTCTCGCAGATTCATTTTTATAACCCGAACAAACCCCGTTTATTTTAACATCTATTTTTTTCTTACAACTGTAAATATCTTGTAATTTTTTGTTTAAATCATCAATGTTAGCGGACTTTAGTGACGACAAACTTTTATTAACTTCTGGTGAATAAGATGACATTTTTATTGGTGATAATATTTTATTTCTTGTTGGGATTTTTGTATTTGGAGGAATAGTTATTTCATTCACAGGACCGGTTTGTGAATATGAAGGAGATGTTGATTTATATATTCTTGTTTTTTTTGGTTCTTCCGGTTTTTTACATCTTCCTGAATTAGGGTTACAAATTTTACCCTTATTTTTACATTCCTTTTTCTTTATTTCCCCACATTTTATTTTATTAATTTTTTTTTTTTTCACGGTGGATGGAACATTCAATATACCTTCCCTTTTGTAAGTCTGATCACATTTTAATATACATTCCCTTCTTTTTAATGCATTAGTTTTATTGGGTTTTCTTTTTGGGATTACGATTGGTTTATTACATCTACCCGATTTAGGATTGCAAATTTTACCCTTTAATATACATTCTTTTCTTTTTAACGTTGTACATTTTTTGGTTTTTTTGGTTTTTTTGGTTTTTTTGGTTTTTTTGGTTTTTTTTCTTTTTTTGGTTTTTTTGGTTTTTTTGGTTTTTTTGGGTATTTTATTTACACACATTTGTGTTATTGGATTACATAATTTACCACGGACTTTACATATAAGTTTTTTCCTTTCATTACAAATCATATACATATTGGTGACATAATAATATATGCTAAATATAAATGACAAAATTAACAAACAAAGATTATAAAATTATTTTAAAACATTATGGTTTAAAAATACCTAAAAATAAAGGAAAAATAAAAGAAAAAGCCATCATGGTTTTTGCAGGTAAACTTTGTAGATGTATCAAAAAAGTAAAAAAAAAGAAAAACAGACACACAGCTAAAAAAAACTTTACTAGAAAAATAGCAACAGCTATTTGTACTTCAAGTATTTTTAAAAAAAGAGGATTAAAACATTATAAATTTACATGTAAAAGACCCCGATTAATCAAGGGAAAAAAATCCAAAAGATATTTAGACAAAACAAGGAAACGTTTCAATATGAAAAGATAAATATATTCGTATATTTTAAATGCATTCAATTAAATTAGAATTATTTGTGGGTATCATTAGTCTTTTTATATTTTTTTATAGATTAACAATACTTATGATACCCATGTTTATGAAGTCATTAAAAGAAAGAAATTATGGACAAGTACTCAATTCTCTGACATTATTGGTTTAGTCTTTATTTATAACATCTATAACTTTTAATATAATTTTCTCTTGGGTAGATAATTTTTGAAAAATTTCACATTCATCGAATTTTATTTGGAATATTTTACCATAATTACCTTTTAAAACCAAGTGAATACTATTATTTATTATTTTATAATCGCAAAATATTGCTCCCTTTTTTAAAGTTAAATTATTAGGGTTTTTTAAAGAAACCCAACGGATATAATTACCATATATTAAATCCGATAAATCAGAACAATATCTATATTCTTTTAGTTTTTTATGACACGATTTCAATTTTTCTTTTCCTAATTGTAATCGCTGTAAACAGTTGTTTTTTTGTTCTTGCATTTTACTTTTTGTTAAATTAATTATACTTTCATTATTTTCATTGTCCAGTGCAACTAATAAATTTTCTATATCCACCATTTTATATTATTATAATAATTTTTTTTAATATTATTTTATGAAAAGTTTAAAATTACATTTTTTTAAAAAAATGATAAAAATGGGATTTTTTACCATCGAAACGTAGGAAAAAAACCTATTTTTACCCATTTTTGCAGTTTTTTGACTGTTACCGTAAAACTACGTGTGTAATTTTTATCGTATTTAACAGCAAACCATAAAATCTTATTTTTTAAAAAAAAAGCTTAAATTTAGGTCTCAAAAAAAAGCGTACCTTTGGTTTTTGTGAATTTCATCCTAGATCACAGTCACAAAAAATGTTGTTTCATTTTTTAAATTGAAATTACCTAGCTAATTCAAAACCGTGCCGCACAAAAAACGCGATTTATGCTTTCTGTTGGTCTAAACACTTTGTTTCATAATCTTAAAAAAACGGTTATGGTAACAAAAAAACCGTACCGCACAAAAAACGCGATTTTCGCACCATATCAGTCACAATGATTTGTTTCACTTTTTCAAAATCGACGTTCAGTAACAAAAAAACCGTGCCGCACATATTTTCGATTTTATGCTCTCTGTTGGTCTAAACGCTTTGTTTCACTTTTTCCGTTTTGGGAGGGCGCTGTCAGTTTCTAAAAAAACAAAGTTTTATTATGTTAAAAGGTAAGGATTATTTTTATTAGTTATTATTTTTGTTACTGTAAATTTGAAAAAGGGTACGAAAGTACGTTTTTAGGGTCGAAACTAAGTATTTTGCGAAATCAGAGGAATTACCATTTAGCCATTATGCCATTCTCAGAAAACGGAGGTTTTTCGTTTTTTTCCAAAAGCGTACCCTTTTTTTTACCTGTTGGTAACAAACGCATATTGCTATAATAATATTCGTTACTGTAAACCATTTAAAATAAATAAAAAATAAAACTGACAGCGCCCTCCCAAAACGGAAAAAGTGAAACAAAGCGTTTAGACCAACAGAGAGCA
>Ga0115000_10001348_pt1 | contig 21933 bp, 12 predicted proteins | sample ArcticOcean_MG_C_6_FD_89690 | JGI IMG/M metagenome (GOLD analysis project Ga0115000, IMG submission 89690) | Marine microbial communities from western Arctic Ocean - ArcticOcean_MG_CB8_128 | ecosystem: Environmental > Aquatic > Marine > Oceanic | place: Arctic Ocean: Canada Basin | collected... | reverse complement strand
TTTGTTCTGCTAAATTGTGAGGAGAATTCCCCTAAAGACTTAATTGGTTGTTGTGTGGTACTGTCGCTGGTACGGGCATCTTACCCGCAGAGGGATACTGAATTATAGGCAAGCTAAGGTAGCATTTTGTAATAACCCACGAGTACTTCTTTTGGCAAGGTACTACGAGTATAATAATGGTACAATATAGTATGATGATGATATTACAGCAATTTAATAAGTCTCTTTCACTTCTTAACTTTTTTCTCTTCTGGTGGATTCGCTTGGAGCGTTTGGAAAAATTCATTTAACATGCCAACGGATTCGTTGAGGCCGCCGCTCGTACGCACGCGGCCTCGAACCCATTTGCTGATTAAGTTTATATTCTCGCGGTTGTGACAAAACCTCTGGTCGACCAAGAAAATAGCGGCGTAATCGTGTAAATGCCTAACGCATCGACCTAACGCTTGGTTATACGCTCGAAACGCTTGGTGTTCGTACCATCGATTGCCGTCGAGTAAGTTTTTCTGCGCTCCGTGCGCGGACGAGTTGAACTGTTTCTTGAGGTTCACTTTGACGTCGCCGAGGTTCGGGAACGGGATTCCGATGCAAAACACCGCCCGCGCGGCGTTGTCTTTAAAATCCAAGCCTTCTGAACATTTGCCACGGAAAACGGCAAAGAGTAACGAGCCTTTCTTTTTCAAACCGTCTCTGAAGTCTTCGAGGGTTTCGTCGAAACCTCGAGATCCGCCGGTTTCGAACACGATTTTCTTGTGCTTCGAAATTTGCGCGTGGTGTCCGGTGGTGTGGAACCACTCGTCCGAGATCCTCTGGATGAGTTCGTAGGACGGGAGAAACACTAAAACGCCTCCTGGAATGTGTTTGCAATACCGTAAAAGCATGTCGCCTAATCGCGCGGAAAAATCTTGGCCGCTCGATTGTAAATTTCTCCTCGTGATGGCACCGAGCGTATCGAGACTTTCCACGAAGATTTGGTTGTTCGGAACGACGTGCGGGGCGTCGACTTTAATCGGGAACGGAACGCCCAATTCACCCTCTAACGAAGACGTCGGAGATAACGTGCCTGAGGTTAAAATCACGCACCGCGCTTTCTCGGCGACTCGTTCGAACGCCACCGCCGGCCGGAGACACCACAGGGCAAAACCGCCAGTCTTCTCGTCGTGTTTTGGTTTGTCCGCTGGGTTGTTGAACGCGTCGTGCGCGAATTGCGCGATGCATAAGACGTAATCGTTGGAGTACTTTTTGAACAAGGAGAATTTCGTCGCGATTTCGTTCGCGAATCGCATGGCTTGCATGCCCAAGACTCCGGTGACTTTCTCGCCTCGTTCCGAGATCATTTGCATAGTTCGCGATTGCTTGGCCGTTATCGCTTGGACTTCTTTCAAAACGGAGTCTAACGTCTCCTTTTCTCGTTTTACGTTACATAACGCGTCATATAACTCTTCGATTATGACGTTTTGATCGATTATCGTTCTCGTTTGTTTGTATCGATCGAACTCCTGTCTCTGTTTCATCTTTCTCGAGATCCACGCGGCAATTTGAATCAAGAAGTTCTTCACCGGTAAAGCTTCCGGAAAAGTGACAACCAATATCCCAATTTCGTTTAAATATCTCTCTAAATCTTTCTCGTAGACTTCCACCGACGCGCCTTCTCTGCAGACGTCTTCGATGTTGTGTCCTTCGTCGATGATGATGGCCGCGTTTGTTAAATCGATATCCATCGCCGCGCGAATGCCCTCGTCGAAAATGTAATTATACGGACACAAAACAAACTCGGCATCTTTGTATAACTCTTTCGTGACGTAAAAAGTGCACGCCTCGTGTTCCTCTGCGGCGTACTTCAAATCTTCGATGTCCCAAATGTGCGCTTTTAACATCTCGTCTAATAAGTGCGCCTGGCGATTGAAATACGCGCACTTTGAGCTCGTCGAATGCGGCGGCACCGCTTTCACGCACCCTCTGGTCATCTCTTGACACTCCTCGTCCGTTTTCTTGGCCGGACAGAACTGTTGTCGAGATCCTAACACCGAAAAGTTTGGCCTGTACGGGCACCTCTTCAACTCTCTCGCTAACTGAGCGATTTGCGAATGCGTTCGCGAACACAAGAAAATTCTGGGAATTTGTTCTTCCTCTCTATCCAACCTTTCCATCAAAATCTTTTTCATCGATTGTTGTTTTTCGTAATCCACCATTCCCTCGGGTTTCTCGCTATTGTTGTTGTTGTTCGTCGTCGTCGTCGTCGCAGCTTCTTCTGACTTTATCCTCGTTTTATCTTTTTCTTCTTTAACTTCTTCTCCTGTTTCCATTTTCACCGTTTCCGCCTCTCTCGCGCCGACAAACATCCCGTTCGCGGCTCTCCACCCATCCGGCAACCCTTTATTCTCCGGCGTCGTCCCAATTTTCGCCCGTTTCTCCCAAATCTGCCTCCTCATCTCCTTCTGAAACGCCAACGACGCGCACAGCAAGGCTAAACTCTTCCCCGTACCGGTCGGCGACTCCACCAACGCGTGTTGCTTCGTCTTGAGCGCTTGCAACACTTTCGACATGACAATCTTTTGCGGGATCAAAGGCGTCAAGCCTTTCGGAAACGCCACCGGAATCCCCATCATCGGGAACGTGTTCGATGCATCCGGTCTTTTAGTTTCCGGGAGGACGTAATCTTTTCGTCTCTTTTGATGTCCTTTCACGGTATTCGTAAACTCTTCTTCTTTCAGTTGTTTTTGCAAAATCGTCTGCACGGAATCTTTCGAATCCGGAGTCGAAAAACCTTCCTCTTCCTCTCGTTCTTTCTCGTACTCTAACTCCACGACCTTACTCTTAGTAGTATTCATCGAATGCACGTGTTCGTTTCTCGCTTTGGTCGCTTCCCGGAAGAGAAACTTGACCGATTTTTCGCTCTTGTATTTCTTCTTCGTATTCGTCTCTTTGTTGTTATTATTGGGGAGATGATTTGTCTCGTCATTTTTTTCCTCTTTCAACCCTTCTTCTTCCTCCTCCAAAACAACAGCATTATTACCCTTTTTTGAAAACTCATCTTCTCTCTCTTTATTCTCGTCGTCGCTCATTATGTGTGCGTTCTTGTTCTTAAGAGCGTTGTTCTTCCTCTTCTTCTTCTTCTTCTCACAACAATGAGGCGAACGAGATATTTAAAATGTTCGAAACGGTTGTATTTAGGGTTTTCAGGGTGTTTTCTCTGGTGCTCAGATTAGTGCACAGAGTGATTCTTTTCTGATCACAAACTCTTCCGGAAGACGAGACCAAGCGCATAACAGAAGCACGAGAACGGCTACGTGTCATCGTAACGGCTGGTTTGTCTGGTGCAATTGCGTATATTATACGAGCGCGGCGCGCAAAATAGTACACTCAAGGAGGGCAGTAGGACCAACAAGTGTTCAAGTTTATTACTAGGTCATATTTTCAAACTTTTGTTTGACAGACAGCCTTTTTTTAATGTGATTGAAATTTAGTCAATTTTCCCATAAAACAGACACATTTATAGCATCAAACGGACACGTAAATACTGAATAAATACATGAGAGCAGCAGAGCATTCATCGATGCTTCGTTTTGGTTCAATTGCCTCACGAAACGAGTCCGGTTGTATCGCCAGAGGTCGGATAAAAAGAAGCAGAAAATGCATCAATTTTTTAAAAAAGTGTCCGTTGTTCTTCCGTTGGTTTTAGATATAAAAAAATAGGGGAAAAAAAATCCTCACAAAAGAACAATCTCTATATCCGTCTCTCCGAGAACGAACACGAATGTTGTTTCGCAGCAGAGGAGGAGGAGGAGGAGGCAACGGCGAGAATGGCGAGCAACAACGAAATCGACAAAAACGGTCGCCTCTGGCGGACAGAAACGAACGAAATGTAATAGGTCATTTTATATCGACATCGACGGGGAAAGAAGGAAACAAAAATCACATTATTGACGAGAATAAACGAGAAGACTTTGTAACGAAAGCGATAAAAAAGAAGAACGAAAAGACGACGACCAAAACAACCACGTCCGTTTCCGTGTGCCCGGACATCATCAGAGAGTACCGAGAAACGACGAGCACGAGAAGTTTAACCGAAAATGAGATTCAAATCAATTCGAGACGCAATCCTTTGGGGGAAGAAGAAGCTGCTTTGACGAAGATATCGACGACGGGAAGAACGAAAAATTCGTACAAGAAAATGAAACTTCTCGGTAAAGGAGGGTTTGCAATCGTATACTCCGTGAAAGATTTGAACAAGAAACCCTCCTCTTCTCGCGATGATGATGGCGTCGAATCGCAATCATCTTCGTATAATTATTACGCAGCGAAGGTTGTCTCGAAGAAAAATTTGGAACGGCAAAAGCAAAAGGACAAGATGTTGGCGGAAATTCGAATCCACCGCAACGCGGAGCACGAGTTTATCGTGAAATTTAAGAAATGTTTCGAAGACGAGATGAACGTGTACATATTGATGGAGAAGTGTTCGGATAGGACGTTGGCGGATGTGATTAAATACCGAGGCGCGATTACGGAAACGGAAACGAGCGTATACGTTTGGGAGATTTCGCAAGCGATGCAGTATTTGCACGAGAAATTAGTCGTTCACAGAGATTTGAAGTTAGGGAACGTCTTTATAACGGATTATGGCTTGAAAGAAGCGTCGGCGATGGCGGACGAGAGCGAGAGCGTGTTGAGACGGTTTCAGACCGGCGAGGAGAGGTTGAAAGCTTTCGAACGGATGGAGCGGTCGTTTTTGTTAGAATCTGGAAGTAGTAGTAGTAATCATCATAGCAGTGGATATCGTCAACCCAGAATCAAAATTGGCGATTTCGGTTTAGCCGTGCAGTTAGCGCATAAGCGCGAGAAGAAATTCACGGTGTGCGGGACGCCAAACTACATCGCGCCGGAGGTTTTAGCCGGAAGTCAAGGCCCGGGGCACAACTCTGCATCCGATATTTGGTCGTTAGGCGTTATAATATACGCTTTGTTGTGCGGCGAACCGCCATTTCAAACCGAATCGGTGGAAGCGACGTACAATCGAATTCGGAAGACGGATTTCGGATTTCCAGACGATCGACAGTGTCTGAAAGTGTTGTCGAGCGAACATTTATTGATGAATGTTACCACCACCACCGCGAAGAAGAACAACAATAATAATAATAGTGATGAAAACAACAACAAGAGCACCAAGAATGAAACCGTTCCAAACCTTCCAAAGTATAGGTTTCCGATAAGCGCGACCAGTCGAGATTTAGTCAAAAGGTGTTTATTAGCCGAAGCCGAGAAGCGCTTAACCGGCGTTGAGATTTTAGAGCATCCATTTTTCGATGTCGTTTGGGCAGCTGCGAACAATCATCAAACGGCGGCGACGATTCAGACGACGAGGATGACTGAATACGATAATCGCAACAGAAACATTATCATCGCCGACGCGATGACGACGTCGTCGACGACGCCGCGACGCGCCGCGAGCGTGCCTCCTTTGGTTTCTTCGTCTTCGAACAAAGCTCATCAAAATCAAAGCCCAATGCATTCGGCATTAGAATCGATATCTGGTTTGCGGCAAATGAAAGCCGAGACAAAGCATGCTTTACAGCAACATCAACACGCGCTGAACGGTCAAAAGAGTTGGACGAGACGAACGAGAAGCGCCACGATGGGTGGATCTACTACTACTACTACCGAACGAGAAAACATCGAATCCGCAAGGGTAGCGTTGGCGCAAATTTCCGTCAACGCCGGAAATGGTGGTGCGCAAACGACGACGACGTCTCCGCCGATAACAATGACGAGCTTCGCCAGAACGAACGACAAAAACCGTTCATCGGGGTTATCGACGTCATCCTCGGCAAACAACAACAGCAACAACAACGACGACCATATGCCGCTCTCTGCGAGAATCAAGGTAAAACATTTTACGAACCAAACCGAGCAGTGGGGTCTCGGCTACGCGTTAACGGATAACTCTTTCAGTGCCATTTTCAACGACGAATCGAGAGCGGTGTTGACGAAATGCGGCAAGTGCGTGTTTTATTGGCCAAACAACGTATCGGCAACGAGCGCTCATAATAGTAGCAGCGCGGAGAAGAGAATCTCGCCTCGTAAAAAGTTTAGCTCGAAAATGTGCATCGCAGTGCCTCTTCGCCACGCGCAAAGTGGAAATGCCGGAGATGATCATTTCAATCGCGATTTAGCCAAGAAGACGGCTATTTTGTTGCGTTTTAAAGAGATTTTGTTGAGAAAAGAGGAAGAGTTTAGTAGAGGTTGCAACGACGAGAACGAGATTAACGAGGACGACGACACGACGACGACGACAGAGAAGAGAAAGAAAGTCGAAAAAGAAAACCTTCAACTCGATCCGCACGATCCAAACTACTACTACGACAAGAACCCGCTCTTTGATATCTCAAAATCGATATCTTTATTGCTCGACCGAGGCGCTATGATCAACTACTGGCGAACCGGACGGTCCAACGCGACGACGTTCACGTTCAACGATGGGAGTTTTCAAACATTATTCGGCGACGCGAACAGCACGAGCGTGTTTTGCTGCGACGACTACAACCATCATCATCATTCTTCGAATACGAATTTGAGAGGAGACACCTATGGGGGCGTTCTCCACGGAGGAGGACAAGGAGTTACCAAGCGACGCTTAGCCGTGTGCGAACAGCGAAAGATAGTATTAAAAAACCTCTCCAAAGTCCCGGTGAGCAACACCAGTCGATTATCCTCTGTATCGAATAGCCCCGCGAGTCCTTCGCCTTTGGGAAAGATGAAAGCGTCCTCCGGATTATCCCCCTCCTCTGCGACCATCCGCGCCAAAGTCTTGGACGCGCGCGAGATCCTCTCTAAATCCGCTCGCTCGGATACAAACTTGGAAAAGTGCGTCCGATATTGCCACGAAAGTGGCACGAGATTAGAAATGCAAAACAATAATTACAACAACGTTTAAGAGACGAGAACGTTTAGTAGTAAAAGCGGACAACAGAAGAAGAGAGGTTATTATGCGATATATAATTGTGTTCGTAGGAACACGTATCATCCGGCGAAAGAGAGAGTTAACTAGAGGCGGATTTTCCCGCTTCGCCGCCGGCCGCGCGAGAATACGCGAAAGCTATTTTATTCTAACTTCGAGGTTAAAACTCCTACGCATAAGCATGTCTACATAAAATGCGATGACGTTATTATTAGTGTATTGTATTATTAGAAACATCCGCATCCATCCGCATCCGTTTCAACTTTGTTTACTTCTCCTAAAACTCAATCTCGCTTTCCTCGCGTCCTCTTTATTCTCGTCTACAATACTATTACTATTACTACTACTCCCGGTAAAACCACTACTATTACCATCTCTCATGTTCGCCACGTTCAGTTCTCTCTTTTGTATCGTTTTAAACAGGAATGGAATCGCGCACACGACTAAACCGACGGAGACGCAGAGGAACACTTTGCGCTGATCCGCCGGTTTCTGTTCCATCTGATTTTGTTGCGCTTTAAGTTGTCGACCACCGGAAGAAGAAAACGTCGATGACTTATTGGAGGAAAGAAGCGTTTGCGAAATGATGTTTGGATGTTTACGATTTGCGATCGTTTTCATCGATCGCATCGTCGCCATATTCGTTGCTCGTTTCCGATGAGATATTTTACGCGTAAATGTCGGCACAAATAATGACGCTTTTTACGCTTAAGAGTACGAGTACTACAAGCGCGACGCGAACGCGCGTTTTCGCGAACGACGAAAGAACGAGAAAAAGACGGAAATATGCTTTGCAGTTTTACGCAATTTCGTCCAAGAAGAAGCGTTCTTTCGAGTCGGAAAACGATTTTTCCGCGACGATTCCATCCTCATCGTGTAACGGCGTAACGGCTTTCAATAATAACGGTCGGGGGGGGTTGTTGCGAACGTCTGCGAGTCCAATGCTCGCTTCATTCTCGATCCAACCCATAGACTCCTTTGGAATTTGGGCCATATTATTAGCGTCCTCGCACTTCGGCACGTGGGCGGAAACGAAACCGTGGGGCGCGTCCCTAGGCGGCGCGTGTTTGATTAGTGCCTTGACGACCTTGATTTTAGCCAACGTAGGCGTCATACCGCACGTATCGCCGACGTACGATCAAATCAACCACATCATTTTACCGCTCGCGGTACCGTTACTTTTATTCAGCGCGAATTTAAGAGTGGTGTTTAAAGCCACGGGAAGGTTGGTGCCTTTGTTTTGTTTCGGATCGATCGGGACGTTGCTCGGCGGCGTCGTCGGGTATACGCTCGTGCCTCTGCTTTCCTTGGGCGACGAGGCGTGGAAAGTGTGCGCGGCGTTGACGAGCAGGCACATCGGCGGGGCGGTGAATTACGTGGCCGTGGCGAACGTGTTGAACGTGAGCCCGAAAGTTTTAGGCGCTGGGTTAGCCGCGGATAATTTGTGCAACGTTTTGTATTTCGCGTTGTTGTTTTACTTGGCCAGGGACGCGGAGTATGTTAAAGATGGCGAAGAAGAGAAGAGTACGAGTATAAGTAGTAGTGGTAGTGGTAGTGGTAGTGGTAGTAAAACGAGTAGTACGAATAGTAATTCGTCGTCGTCGGCGGAAAAAGCGGAAAAAGAAGAGATTGAGATTGCAAAGGAGGACTCTTCCGGTAAAGGTTTCAGCACCTACAACGCCTCCGCGGCGCTCGCGTATTCCGCGGCGTCCTGTTACCTCTCCAAATCGTTATCGACGCTCATCAACGGCTCGACGTCGCTCACCATCCCGATCGCGACCATCTTTTCTGTTTTAATCGCCACAACGTTTCCGAAACAGTGCAAAGAAGTCGCGCAATCCGGCGAAGCTTTAGCCGCGTTAGCCATGAACGCGTTCTTCGCCACGGTTGGCGCTTCCGGGTCCATCCACGACATGTTGTCCACGGCGCCGTCCTTGTTTTTCTTCTCCATGTGTCAAGTCTTGACGCATTTAACGTTCCTTTTATTCGCGGCGAAACTCTTCAACTTTCGTCGCTCGGAGGCGTTAATCGCGAGCAACGCGAACGTCGGCGGTCCGACGACCGCCGCGGCGATGGCGGCGAGTTTGAAATGGTCCTCGTTAGTCGTCCCCGGGATGCTCGTCGGCGTGCTCGGGTACGCCGTTGCGACTTTTATAGGTTTGGGTTTCGGCGAGTTCGTGTTGAAATCTTTTCTGAAACTCACTTAGTAAAACGGATTTTAGAGAGAATTTTGAGATATTATTTAGGGTTTTCATAATGACCTAATGGATAAAAAACCTCTTACACATAATTTCCTCCATTTTTGCGCGCAAATACTACACACAAACACATACTTTATTATTATATTGCTCTACTTTATAATAATGTCATCGTCATTGTCGTCATCGTGTTGTGCTTCTTTTTTCTCTGTCTCCTGTTTTAGTAGGGTAAAAGTTAATGATGTTTTTGGGGGCAAAAATGAGCGCAAATTCAGCCGCCAAGACACCTCTTTAAAGCACCAAAGGAGGAGGAGACTCCGGACGATGAAAGCGCAATCCAACGCGGAAACGACACACGAAACAGAAACAGAGCAAAAGACAGGACAGTCGAATAAATTTATCCCCGCGCACATGCGTAAAACAGTCTCGAGAATCACGGAAGCACAAATGAAAACGAACGGGGTGGAGCTTTCCAAAGCAGCCACTCAGGTGCAAGAATCCATCGCCGGGTTCCTCGCGTTTGAGTTTTTGAGAGCGAGAGTGAAAAACGTTCCCACGTTGAAAGTTTTAAACGTAGACCCACCGATTTTAACCGCACCGATGTTTTTAAGCGAGAAAGAGTGCGAAGATATCGAACGAGCGATGTTTGGAATCGATGGTGGCGAAGAAGATAAAGAAGAAAGCGAAAGCGGTTCCAGTGGTTCCACATCTGTCGGGCAACAACAAAAGGTGAACGGTTTGAGTTCTATGAAGAAAGCGGAATTAGTGCAGTGCTGCGAAGAGAGAGGGTTGGACGCGAGCGGGACCGTGGCTATTTTGAGAGATCGATTGAAAGAGTTTAATACGAATGCTAACGACGACGAAAGCGGCGCTGCGCAAAAAGCTCCGTCTCCGTCCTCGAGATCCGAAAGCAGCATGGCGAACACCGGGGATCCGTTTCGAACGTCCAACCCAGACGCGTTGGTGAACGCGTCTTCCCGACCGGAAGCCGTGAACCAGCTCTTGAAACGTTTGAACTACTTGTTCCCGGATTGCGTGGAGGAATTCGAGTCTCCTTCGGCGAGAAAAGAGAACAAATTGTGGGGCATAGAAGTCGTCGCCGAGGCGTACAAGTCAAGCGAAAATTTGCGAGCCTCTCACGCGGCGTACGAACAACACGAAGCGATCGAAAAGCACTACCAAATCAGAGCAAACTGCACGTTCTTCTTAAACGAGAGCAGCGACGAAAACGGCGGCGGCGAAATCACCTTCCCGGCGTTACCCGGCTTATCCGTCACACCGGAAAAAGGCATGGCTTTAATCACGTTCCCGTCCACCGCGGCGAGTCTCCTCGACCCGCGCGCCGCGACCGCCAGAAACGCCTACGATAACGGCGCAAAAACATTAAACTCCATCGAAGTCCTCGTAAGAGGCGCGACGCCGAAAATCTTGACCGAAGAAGAAGCCGCGGTGGAACGTAAACTTCGCCACGAGGAAGAGAAAGAGCGAGCGAGAATATTGGCCATCCCGAGAAGCGAAAGAAGAAAGATGGATAACGGGGAAGACAAACCGAAAAACTCCAGGAAGAAATCGAGAGATTAATGAATATACTACTTAAATATGTGCCATTCTATGTGTATATATGTGTACTTACTTACATTCGCTTCGTTCGATTTTCTCATCCGGTTTAATAAGTCTTCACTTAATTGCACGCACAAATCCTCCCTAAACGCTTAACAACAACAACACCATTCTCATCATCAACCCTCCACTCCTCGACGCAAAAGTAATAAAACAAGAATGTCATTCTTCGGCATCGGCCCATCTGCGAAATTACTCACCGTGGATGTCACCTTCATCCACCCGAAACGCGCGTGTGTGGTGAAATCCTACACCATCGGCATGTCTGGGGGAAATCTCAGCGGAGACTCCGGAGCGACTTTGATGCACTCGGGAGGCGGGAACATCGCGAGAGAAACGCTTCCTTTGATCACGTCTGGTGAGTAGTGTTCTTTGATCAAAGTTTTCGCTCATTATTACTTCTTAAACTCTTCTTAAACTAAAACGTAAACAGGAGAATCAATCGAAGGCGTTTTGCACGTCTCTCCAGGTAAAATTTTCGCTCACATGCGAACGAACGAATGTTGAGACAAAGATCACGATTTTGCTTTTAATGATGCGATAGATCTCGATAGATCTCTCTCACTCTGCGTCTTCGTCTTTGTCGTCGTCTGAATCGTCGTCTGAATCGTTTTCTGTTAAGATGTGAAACTTTGCGTAGTATTAGTATCGCCGCCAGAAGCGTTTACGCTCGAGATGATGTTTCTTGTTCTTGTTCTTTTTCTTCGGGTTCGTTTTGATGAGATCTCAAAAACTTCGGGTGGTCGTTTTGTTGTCGTTTTCGTTTTGTGATTTGTATATACGTATGAACTGACCATATGGATGATGATGGTTTTGTGTACTCTTTTCAACAGTTCCCGGGAAACGCGTGGAGCATTTGGGGGTGAAAATCGAGCTCATTGGAAGAGTGGAAGCGTATTTCGATCGGTCCGGTCGCGAAGGAGACGGGGATTTTCTTTCTATTTTGCGCGAAATTGAACCTCCCGGGACGCTTTCGGAACCAATCTCGAAACCGTTTTCGTTTAAATCGGTGGATTTTCCGAACGAGTCCTACAACGGGAAAAACGCGTCTTTGCGCGTGTTTTTGAAAGTCACGGTGGTGAGAAGTTACGCGTCGAACATCGTCAACGAGTATAAATTGTGGGTACGAAACGTGAGGGAACCGCCGGAGGTGAATAATTCAATCAAGATGGAAGTCGGGATCGAGGATTGTTTGCACATTGAGTTTGAATATAGCAAGGCGAAGTATCACTTGAGAGACGCGATCATCGGGAAAATATTCTTCTTGTTAGTTCGAGTGAAGATTAAACGGATGGAGATTGAAATTCGAAGAAGAGAGATTTGCGGTTTAGGCGCGAACGCGCACGGAGAGAACGAGGTGATTGCGAAGTTTGAAGTCATGGAAGGCGCTCCGGTGCGAGGGGAGTGCATTCCGGTGCGGTTGTTTTTGTCTCCGTACGATTTGACGCCGACGTATAAGAGCGTAAACAATAAGTTTTCGGTGAAGTATTACTTGAACTTGGTGTTGATCGACGACGAAGATAGGCGGTATTTCAAGCAACAGGAGATTATTCTGTACAGATCCGAGTTGCTATAATAGGTTAGAATAAATAGTAGAATAGTAAAGTACGGCAGATATGCGTTTTGTATTTCAATTCATTCCAGTTAGTTCTTCTTTTCCGTTTGCCTTCATGACCGCAAACGTTGGCTCGTTGTTCTCCAACAAGTATAACGTCAACAGCCAAAGGTACCCTAACGTGTTCCCTAATCCGTGCATACCTTGTTTATACCCGTTTTCTGCGTCGAATCCTAAATTCTCCAGCGCTTTCTCCCCCGTCGGTCCGGGCGCGAACTTCAAGCCGGTGAACTCGTTGCAACACAAACACTGGAACCCTTCTCGAATTAACGAGCACTTGTTTATCCATCGAAAACACAACGGCACGGTTTCCACGTTTACGTAGTACCCGCCAAAAACGATGAAAAGAACCATGATGCCCGGCCCCATAGCGATGGCGGCTTCCGTGCTCGGCGCGACGGAGGAGATGGCTAAACCCATCGCGGACGCGCAAAAGGATTCCATAATAATCGCCGAGGAGAATTTCAAGAATTTAGGCACGGTGGGTTGTAATCGAGTCATCGGATAGACGACGCATCCAAAAGCGAGCGGAAACAAAGCGCTGACGGGCAACTCGGCAAAAATCTTCGCCGCGAAGAACGGCAAGATGCCGTAGCTATTGTTTGCGCGTTCGCGAGTGACGATGGTTTTCTCCTTTGTAAACGCAGTCAACGTCTTCATTAAAGCTGCCATGGCGGCGTTGATGGTACTGACTTGGAGCAAACCGAACCTGTTTTGCATCGACGCCGGGTCCATTTTGAGCTTCCAGAATATAGATCCGAAAACGAGCGCCGAGTTGAGGTTTGCGGTCAATCGAATCCTGTTCGTCGTCTTGTCTCTCGCGACCTGTTTAAACGCTCGATGGAAGAGAAGCGGAAATTGACCCCAGAATTCTAGGATTGGATTTTTATTCTTACTTTTTGTTTGTTCTTCGACTGCTCCCTCCGCCGATATTACTGCGGGCGGCGAGATAGCATCAGCAGTGTCACCACCACCACCAAAACTGGCGGCTCCATCATTCTCCCGAGAGGCATGCTTCGCCACCTCTGCGATTAACTTTTCGCTCTCCAACATCGTCTCCGGCGTGCTCGCGTCGACGCTGATCAAATCAATCACAAACTCGAGAATGTTGTGCCCTCTCGGGCACTTCTGGCCTAACTTGTTCTCAAAATGTCCTTCCAAATTGTTCATCGATCCATGATACATCAACTTCCCGGACGATAAAACGGTCACGTCGTCGAACAAATCCACAATTTTCTGCCTCGGTTGATGAATCGAACATACCACGATTGCCTTTCTCTTCTCGCACAATCTCTTCAGCGCTTGAACCACGTTCAGAGCCTGATAAGAATCCAACCCGCTCGTCGGTTCGTCTAAAAAGATCACCTTTGGATTAGACACCAAGTGACACGCCAACGACAACCTCTTCTTCTCCCCGCCACTACAACCTCTCGTTTTCGCGTCGCCGACCTTCGTCTCCGCACACTTCATCAAACCCAAATCCGTCATCAACCGAGAGCAAATCTCTTCGTCTTGTAAAACCACATCCGATTGAGCGAGTTCATTTTTCGATCTCGCCAGCTTTATCGCGAATAGGAGCGTTTCCTTGACCGTGAGTTGTGCGAAAAATGCATCCTCTTGCTCCACGTACGACATCCGTCCTTCCCTTCTCAAAAGGCCACTTAACTGTACATTCTTCCCTGGAACTCTCTCCGCGAGCGCGTTCAACAGGGACGTTTTCCCAGACCCAGATGGTCCGACAATTGCGAGCAATCTTCCGACGTGCGCTTCTCCGGAGATTTCGTGTAAGATTTGAACTGTTTTTAATGGTGTTTTGCGCGTCTTTTTGTTCATGGATAAGTGGATGTTTTTCCATTGCAACACGGGGAGTTGTTCATCAATTAATTCATTCTGCTTTGTTTTCTTCTTTGTCTTCTTATTCAGGAGGATGTTTTTCGCGACGGCAACTGATACGAGCAAAGGAAACTTTATTGTGTTCGGGAATCCGGCGTATATCGCGGTCCCCAAAAGGAAAGTAGGCCCGACGAGCATATTTTCTTTCCTTTTGTCTTTATGGGGAAATGCAGAACTCTGAAAACCTTATGAAAGACGAGCGACGAACGAAGATTTAAGCTTTAAGGAGATTTAAGAAGCGTCGAAGCTTTTGAGCATATAACTCGTCGAGCTCGATACTACCGTTTTATTTATTACTCGATGATGTAAATCTATGATACTTTATATTAAACTCTAAACGTTTTGGTTTCGCGCGTATATTTAAGACGACGAGCGCTTTAAGACAAACGCTAAGGAGTCTACTGAGGCCCCATCCCGGGTCGAAAGCCCGGCGGCGGCATCATCATCCCCGGAGGCCCACTCCCTCCAGGTTGTTGCTGCCCTAACCCCGGCGGCGGCATCATCCCCGGCATCATCATCGATGCGCCTCTCCCCGCCGCTCTCGCGACGCCGCCGCCCGGAATACCTCCCTCGGCTCCTCGCGTATTCGACGAAATTTTCTTCACGCGAATCGGCGGCCCTTCCACGGCGACCGAGACGACTTCTTCGCCTCTCAGTAACACGAATCCGAGCACTCTTCGTACGTCTCCTCCTGCATCTTCTTCATCTTCTTTATTATCACTATTTGTTTTAGATTTTTTCTTCTTCGAGGGAAGTTTCCGAAACTCCTCCGAATCCGCCAGGACTAAGTTCATGTGCCTGTCGAAGGCGACGAATCTGCCCACGATTTGCCTCCCGTCCACGATCGTCGCTCGGATTCTGTGGTTGATGAAGGAGAGCATTTTGGTCGTTCGGTTGACTGCCACCATAGTGTTACGCTTTTTATGTTCTTCTCGTCGTAATTATTCTCGAGTCGATATCGATGTGTGTTTAGTATTATTACTCTCGTATTAAGCCGCCAACTTCAAACTCTTCGTGTGTTGTGTGATCTCTCAATTTCCAATTCTTTTCTGTATACTATATATATATATGTAATACACGCAGACAAAACACAGAAACTTCTCGCCTAAATAATAAAAGGGTTGTTACTTCTCGTCTCCGTGAACGAAAGACTTTTCTCTCTGTGACTACAACAAGAGCTGTCTAAGTGAACGTTCTGACGACAGACAAAATCACTCTTGAAAGAGGAAAAAGAAAATATGCTTAGGGTTTCACTTTATTAGGGTTTAGAGAGGAGGATTTTGCGAGCGTTTTCTTCTCTCATTGGGTGCACCATCACACATAAAGAGTATCGGTTATTCGATTCAACCGAAGAAACTGAAGTTGAAACGTACTCTAACACTACTACCGCAGAGGTCGACAATTGTTTATAATAATAACAGCAGTATTGAAAGAGGTATTATATATTGAAAGACACTCTATATATAGAGAGAAGATTTTCTTAGGGGAAAAATTTCTCATTTGCCGGCGGATTAAAAACCTCATTCACTCCTTTAGTATTGAGAGAGAATAGAGAGACGCGAATGACTTCGACGGCGATGATTTTCGCTTCTGTGGTGCCTCCTTCGTCAGAGTCGCTTTTACGTTTTGGGAGGAGGCAGAGCTTAAAGACATGTGTGAAAGCGAACAACAGAAGGGACAATTCTTCTTTGCATCATTCGATGGATAAAATGGAAATGGAAGACAAAGAACAAGACGAGGAAAGAGCAGCGGTTGTTCATAATAAAAGAGAAGAATCATCGTTGAATACTAATTTGAACAACAACGAAAAGGAGACGGTATCGTTACAGACGACTAAAAAGAGTATTGAGAAGAAGAAAACGACCACCACAAAAAGCAACTTTCACGAGGCGGCTGGAAAGAGGAGGAGTCTAAAAGCGAATAACAACGCGCACAAGAAACGCCTGATGGCAGACAAGTACAGGAGAGATAATCATCAAAATCGTAAGAATAATAATAATAATAATTCGAATAAGAACGAAAAGGTTGTTCATAGAAACGCGGAGCTGGATTCGATGCGACCCGGCGAGCGGATCGTGAAAGCGATGGAGAATATCAGCGCTTTCGATAAGTATAGGTATTACTACGGCGGGGGCAAGAAAAAAGAAGAAGACGAAGGAGACGAAGATGAAATGGCGTCTTCGGAATACGAACCGATTAATTTTGATTTAGTGGAAGTGGACAGCACGGAAGTGGAGAGGTTGTACAAAAGTCTGGAACGAGATCCGACCGAATTATCCGCGGACGATGAGTTTAAGGATTTGTTGATGGAGGTTGATGACGCTTTTTCTTCTTCTTCTTCTTTTGAGGAGGGAGGAACTGACGACGATGAGAACAACAACAACAACAACAACAACAAAGAAGAAGACTTTGAGAGGAGTAGCGGTGAAAATAGCAGCAGCAGCAATAATAGAGGTAGTAATAGCCTTAGCGGACAACAACGCAGACGATACAACAACAACGTCATCGGCAACCACAACACCACCACCACCAGAACAACGAACGCGGACGTGTTTCATTTGAAAGACGTCGCGCGAGCGGTGATTAATCCGTCCTCGTCGTTGGCGCAACACAATCTAGACGAGATGAAAAACAGCAAGATCGAGAAAGATCCGAACCATAAGTTTGGCACGTCGACGATTAATTTCGCGATTAAAGAGTTGGGGGAGAGAAACGACTTTTCGAGGGCGTACGCGTTGTACAGGTGGATGTCCACGCAGGCGTTTAACGACGAATCAAAATACTCGCCGAACGCGTACACGTTTTGCGCTTTGGCGTCGAGCGCAAAGACGAGTCGCGAGGTGAGAATCGTCCTCGAGGTGTGGAGAGGCGAGTTGAAAATCGCAAAGCACATGTTGAATAATAATAAGAATACTTATAAAGCAACAGGAGGAAAAGACGATAAGGCGATGAATAATAATATAGATTTCGATTCCACGCAATCTTGGCTCGCGCGAAACGAGTGCGCCTCCGCCGCTATTGCCATGACGACGAAAATCGGCGATTGGCAATCCGCGTTGGAGATTTTCAACGACGTGAAGAAGATTGGGAACGTGAAGAGAAACATTTACACGTACACGGCCATTTTAACCGCGTTGAGAGATAGCGGCAAAGCGGACGAGGCTGAGCAAATTTTGTACGAAATGTTAGAGGAAAGAAACGTCCGAGTGACTTCTTTAGCGTTCAGTTTAGCCTTGGGGGCGTTTGAAGTCGCTCGAATGTGGCAAGAAGGTAACAAACTCGCGAAATCTGCGTTTAAAGTGTTCCAAATTGACTCACCGGATGCGACGTTAACGCACGCGATTATCACCATGGCCGGTCGCGCTGGAGATTTGCAATTCGCCTCGGAAACGTTCGAGAACATGAAGAATTCAACGTTAGTGGTGACGACGTATTCGTACAACGCCTTATTAGGCGGGTACGCGCGGTACGGCGACTGGGAAAGCGCCAACAGAGTGTTTAGCGATTTACGACAAGCGCATTTACAACCGGACAGGTATACGTACACCCAACTCATCTCAGCCGCCGAACGCGCGGGAGAGTACGAAGCCGCCGACGTCGTATGGCGCGAAATGTTGACAAAATCTCGACACGTCGTCCCGCACACCGTCATGTGCGGCGCGTACATTCACTGCTTGGCCAGACAAAGACGAAACTTGGAAGCTGAGGACGTGTTGGAAACGATGAAAGCGAGATGGGATGTGCCTCGGAACGCCGCGGTGTACAACGCGTTAATCGGCGCGCACGTGCGCGCCGGCGATGTGCCGAAAGCCTTACAAGTCTACGATCGCATGCAAAAAGAAGACAACATCATGGCCACGGAAATCACGTTCGCGGTATTAATCCGCGCGTGCGAGGAAGACGGCGAGTTTGTCAAAATGGCCGATCTGTTGCAACAAGCGAAAGAGTTGTTGGCTAGAGAAGGCAAATTGGTCATGGACTTAACCGGAGGAGGTGGGCGAGGAGGCTCTAATGGGTTGTTTTGGTCATCGATTTTACTATTAGGATTGTTTAGTATTATGCGTTTAGTTATAGATAATATTACCGAACAACGGAGTCGTCATCGAGCGGCGGCGACTAATGGTAGCTTCTTCTTTTCTCGTTCTTCTTCTTCTTTTCCTTCTTCTTCTTCCTCTTCTTCTTCTCGCCCTCCTCGGTTTTCGGCGGCGGGTACCCGTCGCCGTTCCTTCTTCAAAGTCAAAAACGGAACCAAGGCGTCGTCCTCTTCTTCCGCTTCTTCCCTTTCGTCCTCCCTTTCATTTCCGATTATTAGTATTCGTTCCATCTCGTCTCTCGCTCGCTTCTCCGCCATTTCCAACGTCAACTTTAATCGCTCCAACGTCGTCTCTAATCTCGCGATGTCTTCTTTCCGTTTCTTCTTTTTCGCATTGTCGTTATCGTCGACGACGGTACATCGACGATACCATCCAGGATGTTTTTGTACGTTCAAAATTTTCTTCGCGGTTGTTGTTGTTGATCGTCTTCGGCTGACGGAAGAAAGCGTCGATTTCATGTACCTTTGCGGTAATATCGTTTTCAACAACAACATTTGCTCAGAAGAAGACCAAGAAGACAAAGAAGAGGAAGAAGCAGCGCTGGCGGTACATTTGCCTCCTTTTACTATTATTAATTTTTCTTTCACTCTCGGGTGTTTCAAGAGAAACCGCAATCGACGAACCGCTTTCGTCGCGTTCGTGAACGACTTTGGCTTTTCATCATCGGAAAAGCAGTTGTTGTTGTTGTTGTTGTTGTTCTCGTCGTTTACGTCGTCATCATCCTCCGACGACAACAACAAAGATGATGATTTTATTGCGTTGACCGAGATCAGATTCGTTTTTTTTTTGGAATCATCATTTTTGTTGATGTTGCAACGACGACGAGATAAAGAAGACTTCGACGCGGCGACGCGAATGAGGTCGAAGAATAACAGTGTTGAAAGAGGAGCTGTTGTCGTCGTGGTGATCATCGAAGCTTTCGCGTCGTCGTCGTCTCGAAGGGGCATTGAAGACTTTTGTGCAAAAAAGACGACATACTATTTTTGACCTTTTTAAAAAATTAGACGTTTTTGGTACAAATGAAGTAGTAGTATGGTGATATAAAAATGTTATTAAAGCGGCGCGGCGTTCTCCTTGGCCACATCTTGAAGGCCTCTTCCTCCTTTCTTGGCCGCCGCTTTTTTTGTTGTTTTATCTGTTGTTGTACTTTTATCCGCTCTTTTCTGCGCGGCTGCCCCTAACGCGCCTCCGTCCTTTTTATCTTCCTCGGTCACTTTATCTTTCAACGCCGGCGCCGTACGGGATACGGTGGATAAGCCGTCCACAAACTTGGTTCTAAAAATAACGTTCGCGTTGTTAAACATGCCTTCTTTCAAGGAGACGACGATGAACTGCGAAAACGGGAAGTGCGTGCGAATCATTCGTCCGATGTTTTGCGTGTGCGATAAATCCAACGCCGCGTCCACTTCGTCCAAGATGTAAATAGGCGCCGGTTTGAAGAGCAAAAGCGCCAATATTAAACTGAGCGCGAGTAAGGATTTTTGCCCTCCGGAGAGTTCCGATAACGATTCTTTCCACACTTCACCGAACGCGACTTTGACTTCTAAACCGTCCAAGAACGACGTGCCTTCCACCGGTTCCAATTTAGCTCTCGTTCCTGGCAATAACGTTGAAAATATGGATCCGAAATCTTTGGTCACTTTTCGCCAAACCAATTCGAGCGTCTCTCGCTTCTTCTCGTCCAACTCAAATATGACTTTTTCAATCTTCGATCGATCGTTCAAAACGATTCGTCGCTTTTCTTGCAATTGCTTAAACTCTTGTTCCGCTTTATCGAACATGGCGATGACTTTTTTGTTCACTCGTTTACCGAGTTGCTTTTGCGTCTCTTCCGCCTCTCGCAACTGCTTTTGCGCCTTCTCGACGTCTCTCTTGGAGAAGTCGTATTCCGTGCCCTCTTTGCCAAACAGCTGCCTTTCGCGTTTGGTGGCCCACGGGTGCTCTTTTTCGAGCGAATGAAATCGCGATTGCGCGTCGCTCGCGGCTTTGGCAAACTGGTCGATTTTGAAGTTTAACTTCTTCGCCTCGACGGATTCGTCCACGTGTTTCTGCTCGAGCTTCGATTTCTGTTTCCGCAACGAGGCGATGTCGTCGTCCGTCTCTCGTAACTTGGTTTGAATGACTTCCAACGCTTTGCTCTCTTCGTCGAACGCCAGTTGCGCGTGTATCACGTCTCGTTCAAACTCGATGACTTTTTTGGATACCGTTTCGATGCCTCGCTTCGCTCGCTCGATGTCCTCCTCCAAGCTCGCGATGGCTTTCATCGCCGCCTCTTTCTCCACTCGAGCGTCTAAAACGATCGTCTCTTTCTTCTTGATTCGCTCTTTGATGTCCGCGACCAACTTTTTCGTCTCTTTACACTTTTTCTCCGCGTCTTTTAATAAGTTTTGGCGCTCTTTGGCGAAGTTTTTAATCTCCGCGTCGAGTTTCTTCCGCACGCGAAGCGTGTCTTCCTTCGCTTTCGCCATCTCTCGGACGTGTCGTTCGCACGCCTCCAACTCGTGCATCAGCTTCATTCTTTTCTCTTCCAACTGAAACGCCTCGGATTCGCTGTTTTTCTCTCTTAACAAACGCAATTTGTGTTCACATTGGTCCAACTTCGTTTCCAGCTCCGTGTATTTTTTGCGCTCGATTTTTGCCTTCTCGATGTCTCGGTCACATTTTTCGATGTCGTCGCGCAACTCGCTCGCTTTCATTTCAGCTTCGGAGAACGCTTTCAACTTTTTCAACACCGATTGACCTTTATTCCTCGATCCACCGGTTAACAGTCCAGTTGGGTTCAATAAATCGCCCTCCACGGTCACGCAGTTTAACAAAACGTTCTTATCGAACGCCACTCGCTTCGCCGTCTCTTGCGTTTGACAGACGAACGCGCGACCAAAGACGTAGTTCATCACCGATTGCACCGATTGGTCTCTCGCCGTCACCAAAGAAACCGCCAACTTGGCCTCGTTGTTCGAGACTTTCTCCGCGGCTTTGACTTGCGCGTCGTGTGCTTTCCTCCCGTCGACTTTATCCAAAGGCACGATCGTGACTCGTTTTTGCAACTCTCCGCGTTCGAGCAACGCTTTACCGGTATCCGCGGAATCGACGACGACTTGGTACAACTTACCACCGGCGATGACTTCTAACGCCGTCATCGTGGATTCATCCATCACGTCGAACAGTTTCGCAATCGTTCCTTTCACTTTCTTCGCGCGATCGAACTTCATGTCTGGATTTTTGAATTTGAAATCGAGACCGGCGAGCTTTCCTTCGAGTTGGTCGCGCGCGTCTCTGGCGTCCTCGAGCGCGGATTCTAAAGAAGCCTTTTTCTCCTCCAACTGTGTACATTTGTCGTGAATGTCGTCGAATTCGGTTTCAAACGACGCCAACTCCAATTGTGCTTTCTCCACCATCTTTACGGCTTCGGACATTTCATCTTGCATTTTCGCGCTTTCCTTCGCTTTGGTCGCCATCAACTTCTCCGTCTCTCGCATCTCCTTCTCGATGTGTTTTTGCCTCAATGCTTCCGATTTCGCCTTGGCATCGCACTCGGCGACTTTCCCGATCGCTTCC
>Ga0115000_10001347_pt1 | contig 21938 bp, 19 predicted proteins | sample ArcticOcean_MG_C_6_FD_89690 | JGI IMG/M metagenome (GOLD analysis project Ga0115000, IMG submission 89690) | Marine microbial communities from western Arctic Ocean - ArcticOcean_MG_CB8_128 | ecosystem: Environmental > Aquatic > Marine > Oceanic | place: Arctic Ocean: Canada Basin | collected... | reverse complement strand
GTTCTTATACTAATATGAGCTGGCACCCAAATGGTCAAGAAATATTTATTTCGTATCAAGGAGGAATTCATGCTGTGAAAGTTCGCTCAGGAAAAGCACGCAATGTTGAATTCTCAGCACTCGTTAATCGTGAGATAAAAGAAACGATTCGTTTTAAAGTTGATGTTCCACGATCAACAGCTACGACTCGAACTCATCGATGGTCAACAAAAATTCAAGGTGGGATCTTATATGAAGCCATGGGAGATCTATTTCTTCAAAAAGGATCAAAAAATAAAAATTTGACTAACTCTAAGGACCATGAAACTAACCCAGTATATGACCCACGATCTAGAATGATTTATTTTGCTTCATGGAATGATAAAGATATGGGGGCCGTTTACAAGATGGCGGTGAATAATAATAAAAGAAAAAAAATAACTGATGTTCCCAGTCAGTATGGATCAATCGCAATATCTGAAAAAGGGCATATTGCTTACATTAGAGGTGGTGGATCATTAATTAATGGAAACCTTCTTGAAGGTCAAACTGATTATGAATTGGTTTTGAATTGGAAGGGCAAGGAAACGGAGTTAGCTGATATTACATGGAGCGGTAACCGTTATGCTAAACGACCTCCAACTGTACTATTTGGGAGCGATGATAGGATTTATTATTCAGATTATGTGAAGGATGTACTTACAATTAAATCCATTACTTTAGATGGATTAGATGAAAAAGTGATCTATAAGTTTTCCAATGCAACTCGAGCTGTGATCTCTCCAAATATGAAATGGATTGCATTTAGAGAGTACCACCGCAGTTTTGTAACTCCATTTGAATATGTGGGTAATCCTTTAACCGTAAGTGCTGCGGATAAAAAAGCATATACAAAAAGAGTTGATCAAGAGCATGATGGTGATTTTATGTCCTGGTCAAAAGATGGGAAAACAATAGCATGGACTAGAGGTAAATATCATTATGAAAAAACACTTAATGATATTTTGAAAGAAAATAAGAAAATCTCGAAAACAGATCTTTCATTTACATATTCAATATCTAAACCGAAAAGCGAGATTGCACTGATAAATGTTCGGGTTTTGACAATGGACAGAAATAAACTAGTTTTAGATAATGCTACTATATTAATTAGAGAAGATGAAATTATTGATGTTGGTACATCCGTAAATATTCCAAAAAGTGCAAAAGTGTACGATCTAAAAGGACGCACAGTTATGCCGGGGATGTTTGATGCACATGGACATTATGGGAGTCCTATTTCATCACTTAATGTAATTGAACAAAATCTATATGGTCTTCAGGCTAATTTAGCTTATGGTGTAACAACTATGTATGATGTTTACGGTACAACTCAGAAAGATTTTTGGGTCTCTGACATGCTTCAAAGAGGTGACCTAGTTGGTCCAAGAATCTATTCAGTAGGAGATCCAATATTTGTTACGAAATACAGATCAAAAATGTATCGCCCGATCAAAAGTTTAGAAGATGCATTGGAACATGTAAAATTCAACAAAGATCATGGTGCTACCGCTGTAAAAGATTATTCAAATCATACTCGTGCAGCACGCCAATATTTGGCGGAAGCAAGTCGCCAATTGGGGATCAATATAATTAGTGAATCATTTGGTAATCCTCAAATGAATATGACTCAGATAGTAGATGGATTTACGGGGCTTGAACACACCATGGGCCTTGAACCTATTTATGAGGATGTTATTCAACTATTAAAGGCATCAAAATTAGGAATCACTCCAACGCTGGTTGTCGTCTACAATGGTCCTTCTGGAGAGACCTATTTCCATCAGACTGAGCGCTTATGGGAGGATGAGAAGTTATTGCAATTTTTTCGCAAAGATAAATTAATCCGACTAAGGCGACCTACTTTCTATTGGCCCGATGACCATTATTCAGTTCAGATGGGACAAACATTGAAAAAACTTTATGATCGTGGAATTAAATTACATATGGGTGCACATGGTCAAATGATGGGTCTTGGAGCTCACTGGGAAATGGAATTATTTACTCAAGGTGGATTTACAAATTATGATGCAATCGAGATTGCAACAATCAATGGTTTTACACATCACGGACTTGATCATATGCTAGGATCAATCGAGGTTGGAAAACTTGCCGATATGGTGATAATGAAAAAAAATCCATTAGACGATATACGCAACACGCGGTCAATTGAGTATGTGATAAAAAATGGGGTATTATATAGTGGTGAAAATGCAAGTCAAGTTTATCCAACGCCCACTTCAGCGGGAAAATTTTATTTTAAAGAATAACTATACGTCGATAAGATAGGTATTTTTAAGTTCTTTAAACCCTTTTTTTGAACATGTAGCTTCAGTTTATATTAGTTCAGTCAAACTATTATCTTTTTGTAGTTTTTCTTCACTCGATTTAAATAATAAAGAAGCTGCCTCATTAATTTTCTACCGATATTTCTTTTCATTTATTAATATCCGTTTTGTAGCTGGAGTTAAATAAAAATTGCGACAAGTTTTTGATTAATATATATAATTTGTATTATAAATATTTTATATGAGTAATAAAGAAAAAGTAACCTTTAAACAAATTTTTGATTTGTGGTTACCATTAGCAGGTAGTTGGTTTTTGATGGGTATTGAAACACCTATGTTAACCGTATTTGTTGCGCGGATGGCAACGCCAGAAATTACTTTAGCTTCTTGGGGTTCAATTGTATATCCGTTATCGTTGGCAATTGAAGGTCCAATTATAATGTTACTTGCAGCGAGCACAGCACTTGCAACCGATAGATTAGCATATAATAAACTTTTTAAGTACATGGTAATAATGTCTCTTTTTCTATCATTTATTCATATCCTTGTTGCCTTTACTCCTTTCTACTATATAGTAGCGTTAAATATATTGAATGTTCCGGATGCACTTGTAGAGCCAGGAAGAATTGGACTTCAAATTATGACACCATGGACATTTATGATTGCTTGGCGAAGGCTTAATCAAGGTACTATGATTAAATATGGAAATTCAAGATCTGTTGCAATTGGCACTTTAATTCGCCTATGTTCGTTGGTTATCATACTTTCGATTGGACGATGGTATACAAATTTTTCAGGAATTATTATTGGATCTTTATCTGTAGCAATAGCAGTAACAATGGAAGCGCTCTATGCAAGTAAAGCAGTCCAAAAAATTCTGAAGAATACTTTACCTCAAATAAGTAATAATAAACCTATTAATAAGTTTTCTTTTATTAAGTTTTATTTGCCCCTTGCCATGACGCCTTTAATGGCTCTTTTAATACATCCGGCAGGTTCAGCTGGAATGAGTCGAATGCCTCAATCACTTTCTTCCTTAGCTGCTTGGCCTGTAGTTTATGGTTTAATTTTTTTAACTCGTTCAATGGGTTTTGCTTTTAATGAGGTTGTGGTCTCATTTGCAGATAAGCCTGGTGGCTTTTCTGAACTTAAGCGTTTTGCTAAAGTTTTAGCAATTTCCACTATGAGTATACTAGGAATCATTGCATTTACACCTTTAGGTGGATTTTGGTTTAGTAATATCTCAGGTCTTTCTTCAAATTTAGTTGAACTATCTTCATTAACTATAATGTTTGCTATTTTAATGCCAGGGTATCAAGTTTACCAATCATGGTATGGAGGTCTACTGGTCCATTCTCATGAAACTCGAGGTATTAGTGAGGCTGTAATGATTTATGTGAGCCTTGCTTTACTTGGCTTATACTTGGGTACACATTTTGCGAGTGGTCCAGGAATTTATTGGACAATTAATGTTTTTGTTATTTCTGGTCTTTCCCAGACTTTCTTTTTGCGATATCGATATAAGAGGCTTAGAATTTGAATATGGAAAAATCTGATTTAAGAGAGAATGTAATGATTAAAGTACCTAAGATTGATCAAAAGGCTTTTGTTGCTGATGGAGCTAAAGTTATAGGCGATGTAACTTTAAATAAAGATAGCTCAATTTGGTATAATACTGTTTGTAGAGCGGACATAAATAAAATAGTTATTGGCAAAAGATCAAATATTCAAGATAATAGTGTGATTCATCTTGAGAATGATCAAGGTGTTATTATTGGCAATGATGTAACAGTTGGTCATAATGCCATTATACATGGTTGTACAATTGAAGATGGCGCTTTGATAGGCATGGGTGCTATTATCATGAATGGGGCCGTTATTGGTAGAGGAGCCGTTATTGGCGCTGGAGCTTTAGTTAAAGAAAACATGAAAGTTCCAGAACTTACATTGGTTGTTGGTATTCCTGGCAAAATTGTTAGAATGCTTACTGAAGATACTTTTGATCAAAATCTTAAATGGGCAAGAAAATATGTTAAATTGTCACAACTCCATCAAAAACTTAAAGGGTTATAATTTATGAAAGTTAAACGTAATGATCTATGTCACTGTGGAAGTGATAAAAAATATAAGGATTGTCATGGGAATAAGAAGGTTATAGGACAATGGCAAAAATATAGCATATTTTTTATTCTATTTGTCATTTTAGGATGGTTTATAAATGATCTTTTTTTTCAAGATAGAAAAACTATGAGTACCGCTCCTCCAGGAAAAGTTTGGTCAGAAGAACATGGGCATTATCATGACATAAACACAAACCAAACAACTACACCCTCAGTTAATTCAAATATTCAAAATAATTTAAATGTTCCTCAGCCAGAAGGGCCTATTCCTGAAGGGAAAATTTGGTCTAAGGAACATGGCCATTGGCATGATATCGTTAATAACTAGAATCATTAATGAAAAAAGCCATATTTATATTATTAATTTTTTCTTTATTAAGCTGTGAAGATAAAAAAACAGACACTTGTTTTGATCAAGATAAAATTTCAAATAATCCGTGTACTAAAATATATGATCCCGTATGTGGTTGTGATAAAAAAACATATGGGAATCCGTGTATAGCAAAAAATGCAGGTATTACTTCTTGGGTTAAGGGTTCTTGTTCCTAGATCATTATTTGTTAATAATTAATACAAATTAATATCCATTGGCTCTAAATAGAAAAACGGGTATTTTAGAGGTTCTTTTTTGAGCTAATATTGAAAATCGTTCTTGCAACACATAATCGTGGAAAAATGGAAGAAATCTCTGACATTTTAGTCAAATTGCCAGTAGAAATACTTACATTGGATTCTTTCCCAAATATTGGTGAAATCCCAGAGACGGGTAATACTCTAAAAAAGAATGCATTTATTAAAGCTGAAACAGTTTTTGAATTAACGGGATTACCTTCGCTTGCAGATGATACTGGATTAGAGGTAGATGCATTATCAGGAGCTCCTGGAGTCTATTCTGCGAGATATGCAGGTGAAGAGGCTACTTACCAGGATAATTGTAAAAAGATGCTAAATGAAATGAAAAGTTTTTCCACAAATGATAGAATTGCATATTTTAGAACTGTAATTGCTTTTGTAACAAATAGTGAAAAAATATGGACTGAAGGTGTTGTTAAAGGAACTATTTTAGATCATCAAGATGGTGAAAAAGGATTTGGCTATGATTCTATTTTTTATTACCCACCTTTAGAAAAAACGTTCGCAGCCATGAAAAAAGATGAAAAGAATAGTATTTCACATCGTGGGAAAGCTTTACGTAACTTCTGTAATATTTTAGAAAAAAAGTTAATAAATAAAAATGGTTAAACATAAGGAGATGACTATTGCCTCAACGTTAACGGATTAATCTGACCGCTTTAGCGGTATCACATTGCCCATTAGGACTTTGTTTACTTAATAATAGAGGAGGATCCTTTGAATAAATGGATCCATAGTGTCATAACTTTCTTATGTGTGACCGTATTTTTTTCTTTATACGGCCAGCAGGATAAGTATATCCAAAATCTCCCTAATGATTGGCATCCAGATTCACCTTATCTTTATAACCCTCATAAACAAAGTACATATTCATTAATTATACCATATGACTCTAGTGAATATAAATCTCGAAATCTAATCCGGTTACCATTTACAGTTATTCCTAAAGTTATTATTGCTAATGATTGGTCTGTTATTTCATTTTCTGGAGAATATTTTGGTAAATCTTATAATATGCCTTTTGTTGCGCCACTTGATTGGTATTTTAATCAAAATATTCAGATTAAACGTCAAGTTGCCATGATGAAAGCTATTAAAGATAGCGTTAGAACATCAGGCAATCAATCTCAAATTTTACAAGATAATCGTGGTCGAGGTCTTGAAGTGATTGGTCTTGATGTGGGTAAGCTAGGAAGAGTTTCTTTAACTGCTCGTGGAAATGTAACTGTAAAAGGTAATTTAGTCTTTCAGGATCAAGAACTTATTCGTTCAAAATTAAACGAAACTCAAAATACGCATTTAGAATTTGATCAAACACAAAGAATTAGTGTTGAAGGTAAGATTGGAGAACGTGTTTCTGTAAATATAGATCATGATTCAGAACGTGATTTTAATTGGGAAAATAATATTCGAATTAACTACAAAGGGGAAGAGGACGATATTATACAAACTGTAGATGCGGGAAATGTTTCTTTAAATCTACCTGGCTCTCAATCTTTGATGGGATCAGCTAGTCACCAAGGTTTATTTGGAATAAAAACAATGTCAAAGTTGGGTCCAATGAATATTACAGCGATTGCATCCGTTGTTAATACAGAGAAGAAGTCTCAAGAATATAAAGGTAAAAGCGAAGCGCAAACTTTTCAGATAAAAGATTATAATTATGTAAAAAATAAATATTTTTATATACATGAATGGTTTAGAGATGGTGTAGATACCTCACTGGAAGGTAAAACGGTTCTTGTTCCGTCTTTTTATCCATTGAGAGATGGATTACATCAAATAGGTAATGTAGTAGTTAGAAATTTCGAATTATATCAATTAGATCAAACGACAAACTCAGAAACTAATCCAGGAACCGCCTATGCAGACCTTTTAGTTCCATCAGAAAGTAATGATCAAGCAGGTAATTATAAAAGATTAGAGCAAGGGCAAGATTATATTTTAAGTGAAGACCTTGGATTTATTAGACTTAGGCAAAAAGCAAGTGATGAGGTCTTAGGTTGTACTTTTGTAATTGCCGATAGAAATACTGGAGATACTCTTCTAGTTGTTGGTGAAGGAATATCAATATCTAACAATTATCTAAAAATGAAAATGTTAAAACCAAAAAACTTGAACCCTTCTCATCCCGTTTGGCCACTTATGTTTAAAAATGTATATTATCTTGGAACAGCAAATATTAATAGAGATGGGTTTGAACTTAGAATTGTGAATGATCGACTACCAGTACCTAGTCATTTAGATCCTCAAGGTAACCCTTACATAACACAATTTGGGTTAGATAGCTTGAATGAAAGTGGAGTAAGGTCTTCTGATCAAAAAGTTGACTTATCTAATCCTAATATTTTAAGTATGGCTGATGGAGAGTTATTTTTCCCAAATTATCATCCTTTTGCTGCTGATTCACTTATTGATGGGAATAAATCCTCTGGTTTAAAAGGTTCTTTAGGTGAAGGTAAAATGTATTTTTCAACTCAGCGAACTCAGATAACAAATGATAGTCGATTTACTATTGAAGTTGATTATTCTAATCAAAGTGCAACAATTAATCTTGGATTTATGATTGTTGAAGGAAGTGAACAAGTATATAAAGGTGGCGTTCCTTTGAAAAGAAGTATTGATTATCAAGTTGATTATTTTAGCGGAACTATTGTTTTAGCTGATGATGTAGATCCAAATGCTGAAATCAAAGTGATATATGATAAACATCAATTAGTTACATTTGATAAAAAGACAATACTTGGTGTTCGTTCACAAATGGATTTTGGAAAAAATTCATTTATTGGTGCTACGGCACTTTATTATAATCAGTCTGTTGTAAATGAAAAAGTTGAAGTTGGTTATGAACCAATGAGAAATTTTATTTGGGGATTAAATGGTAGGTATGAGAAAGATTTGCCTATAATTACTAGAACTTTAGATAAGATGCCAGTAATTGAAACAGATAAGCCCTCTAATATTTCATTTGAAGGTGAATTTGCCCAAATATTACCTAATCCTAATTCAATTAATAATAAGTCAACAGGAGATTTAAATGGTGTTGCTTATATTGATGATTTTGAAGGGTCAAAACGAACTACATCAATACCTATTTTACGTCGTTTTTGGAGAGAATCTTCAGCCCCAGTTGATTTAAAGTCTGGTGAAGCTTTAAGTCAAAGAAAAAGAGGAAAGCTAAAGTGGTTTAATCCTTTTGTTCAGATTCGTACGAAAGATATTTGGCCAAATCTATCTACTTCTATCCAAGCACAAAATGAAACCACTGACATTATGGTGCTTGAGTTTGATAAGCGAGATCATCAAGAAAGTGTGCCTGATGACTCAGTTTGGGGCGGAATAATTACTCCTTTTTATTCAGGAGATTATGACCAAACTGAAACTAAGTTTTTTGAGATTTGGCTTAATGGCGAAAATGGCACTATAACAGTTGACTTAGGTCAAATTAGTGAAGACAGAGATGGTAATGGTTTACTAAATACTGAAGATGTACCAGTTGGAGGTCTTATAGGCGATGGTATACTTGATGATGCTGAAGATATTGGTTTAGATGGATGCTCCGATAATTACGAAAATGGTTGGGGGGACTGTCTAGATTTAAATGGGCCATCCTATTCTGATTTTAACGATTTAAATGAAATGGTCTTGATAAATATTTCTAATGATGTAAATCCAGATGATCCTAATGGTGATAACTGGGAATATTCTGAAGGGAGTTATGATTATTCAAAAATTAATGGTACAGAAAATAATGCACTTGATGCAGGTCGATACCCAGATACTGAAGATTTAGATAGAACAGGGTTTCTAGATAGGACTAATAATTATTTTACTAAATCATTTTCTCTAAAAGATACAACTTATCTGGAAGGAGAAACTCAGCTAAATGGAGTGCCAACGGGTTGGCGATTATTTCGAATACCACTTTCAGACTTCGATGTTAGTAATCTGGGCCAAGATAGAGAATGGAACAATATTAATCATTTACGAATTGGTTTAAGCAATGTTAGTCAAAAAACATATGTTGAAGTTGCCAAGATTGAACTTGTTGGAAATGAATGGCAAGAATTAGGAATTGCTATTGACTCAACTAGTAAATTTATAAAAGAAGAGGCAGATTCAATTTTTGCAGTTTCAGTTATAAATACAGATGACAATGCAAGTTATAGGCCTCCTGAAGGTGTACAAGGAGAATATGATAGAATCAATCAAATTCGCTCTAAAGAACAATCACTGGTTATGAAGTTTTCTGAATTGCCTGGTCGTGCAAGTGGTGCGGCGATGAAGTCTCTAGTTGCTCTAAGTGGAGAAAAAGCTCAAAGTTATCTTTCTTACGAAAAAATGAAAATGTATGTTTATGGTTCTAGTCCTTGGATTACACCTGAAAATACAAATGTGGATATGTTTCTTCGATTTGGCTTTGGCGATAATTATTATGAATTAACTCAACCCGTATATGATGATTGGGATGAAGGCCTTGGAAGAAATGCTATTGAAATTGATCTAGAGTGGCTAACAAGTCTGAAGCTCAGAGATTCTTCTTCAGTTAAAAAGTATAAAGAAACAGATATCTTTAAAGATTCAACTAATTATAAAGAATATCGTTTTACAGATGATATGGGTATAGAAACAAAAAAAGTAATTCGGATAAAAGGTCAACCTGCTTTAAATAGGATTCAATTCTTTATTGTCGGAGTTAAGAACTTATCAGAGACACCCATTTCTGGAGAAGTATGGTTAGATGAATTACGTCTTAGTGGTATAAATAAGGACAAGGGAATTTCAATGCGAGTCCAAACTAAGTTTAATCTAGCTGACGTTTTAAATACTTCAATTGCATATCGTAGACAAGATGCAGATTTTCATATGCTTCAACGTCGTTTGGGTTCTAATCAATCGAATGAGACTATCAATATTAATTCAGGTATTAATATTGATAAAATTCTACCATCGCATTGGGGACTGAGAATCCCAGTTTCTACAACTTTTTCTAATTCTCTTAGTCGACCAAAATATTTTCCGGGTCAAGATATTTTAGTAGACAAATCAAATGCACCTGATTCAATTTTAGTTACTGCAAATGCAATAACCTTTACAGTCGCAGCTTCAAAATCATCTAAATCAGATAATAAATTATTAAAATATACAATTGATAAAATGAATACTCGGTTTTCAGTTAACCGTCGTTCAATGTCAAATGAAATTCAGAAAGAAGTCCTTAATCAAACTTATCAAGGTCAAGTTAGTTATGCACTTCCTTTTGGTAGAAATAATTATTTTATGCCTTTTAAGTGGATATCTAATGTTCCAGTTATTGGTGAGAAGATGAGTAAAACTCATCTATATTATAGTCCAGCAACTGTAAATGCTTCTATGAATTTTAGTGAAAGACTTACTCAAAAAACACCTCGACGTGGACAAAGATCTCCTGATGACTATAACTTTGGTTTAAATCAAAGTTATGCTTTGGATTATAAAATGACAGAAACAATAAATACAAAGTTTAGTCGGGGAATTCAGAGTAATTTAAATGACTATCGAGGATATATGTCTAATGCTCTAAAGAATAGAGATCCTGGAGTTGTAACTAATATAACAGAAAGTTATAATTCATCATTCTCACCGGTTATCATGGATTGGCTAAAACCAACTTTTAATTATGCAGCTAATTATCGATGGAATAAAGCTAGAGATGCTAGCGTTGAAGGAGTAAATATTGGGAATCAACTTAGATTTTCATCCGGAATAAGTTTATCGCCATTAAAATTAGTTGAATTAATTTATAAACCATCAAGAACAAGTTCAAAGGCTCCACAGCGTCAGACAACTCGAAAAGCTCCAACGCGAAGTAGAACACGTACGCCGGGGAAACGATTTAGCGAAGAAGAAGAAATTTTAGGTAAAGAGAGTGTGAATAGAGAAGAGTTAAGGAAGCAGAAAGAGAAGAAAGAAAAGAAAAATAGATTTGCAGATAGTAAAATATTAAAGAAGGTTCATGGCTTTGCTAGAAAAATTAATCCAATAAATATTTCTTATACTGAGAATGTTAATAAGACAGGAATGGGAGTCTTGGGAGATATTCCCGTAGGTTATAGATTGGGTTTTTTACGTGAGCATGGTTTAGAGTATTCAAAACAGGTAGGCTCAAATACAGGAAACTTTGATCATAAAAGAGATTTATCTCTAAGGTCTGGATTAAATTTGACGCGGGCTTTATCGATTTCATTTAATTATGCACAAAATGTATCAAGTAATCTAAGAGGCTCTGGTTTAGAACAAAGATCAATGTCAAGAGATTACCTCTCTTATGGTAGCTATTTAGAAGAAGGGTTTCCATTTTTGGGATGGTCAGCTCGATTAACCGGATTAGAAAGAAATAAATTTTTAGGTAGATTTTTTAGAACGTTAAGTCTTGATCATGTCACGAATGGAAAAGAGACAAGAGCGTGGCAATTTGATCAAGCGAGTGGTCCTAATCTCTCATTTTTTGATATAGATAATTTTATATCTAATTATCAAGATAATGAAAGAACCTCTAGAGTAAATATGAATTTTGCACCTCTAATTGGTGCTACATTTTCTTTTAAAAAAGGTGTCTCAGTCACAATGCGCCATAATAGAACACTATCAAGAGAAATAACAGCTAATGGAGGCCAAAAAGTTTTCAATGATCAATCTTACCTAATTACAGCTAATTATGCACACCGTGGTGGGTTTACTCTACCTATTCCATTTTTTGATAATTATAAGATAAATAATCAAGTTAACTTTACCTTTAATTTTGATATGAATAAGAATAGAACATTACAAAAAGCTCAAGAATCAACTAAATTTGCGGAAACTGCTTTTACATCTAGTTGGAAAACAGGGATTCGATTAACATACACCTTTACTAAATCTGTAAGTGGAAGTATGATTTGGGAATATAGAGAAAGTGACTCTAAACATACGGGTAAGAAAATAGATAGAGACTTTGGTTTTGATGTAAACTTAGCAATAAGAGGATAATGAAAAATTTAATTTACACAACACTATTTTGCATAGCAACCACAGTGAGTTGCCAAAAAAATATACCACTATTTAGTGGTGAAAATGCGTTTAATCATTTAATCGAACAATGTGAATTAGGACCTAGAAACCCTGGTTCGAATGGTCATAAAAAAGCATTAGCATATTTTTTAAAAATTTTCAATCCATTGGCCGATACCCTTTTTACGCAATCTTATATTGAAACGATGCCAAGAACTGGGAAAAAAGTTGACATGAATAATGTAATTGCACGTTTTAATACTGAAGCATCAAAGCAAATAATGATTTCAGCTCATTGGGATACAAGGCCTTGGGGTGATAGAGGTTCAAATATTATGGAGAAGAATCAACCGATAATGGGGGCAAATGATGGAGCAAGTGGCGTTGCAGTATTACTTGAACTAGCAAGAATATTAAAAGCAACTCCACCTAAAATTGGAGTGAGTCTTGTATTATTTGATGCCGAAGATTATGGATCAAGTGGTAATCCATGGACGTATTGCAAAGGTTCTCAATACTTTGCAAAGAATTTGCCAATACCTTATCCAGCATATGCTATTAACCTAGATATGATTGCTGATAAGTTTCCTGAATTTTATATTGAAAGATACTCCTACCAACAAAATCCAAGCCTAGTTTTAGAATTATGGGAGAAAGCAGAGTCACTAGGATTAACTGCCTTCAAAAAGCAGGCTTATCATATGATTTTTGATGACCATGTTCCTTTATATGAAATTGCAGGAATACCAGCAATTGATATAATTGATTTTGATTATCCAAATGAGAAAATAAATTATCACCATACAAAAAATGATATTATAGCAAATTGTTCACCTGAAGGTTTGTCTCAGGTTGGAACCTTAATGGTACACCATATTTATGAGAATTAATGAGAGTGTTTAATATTAAATCACTCACTTTTACTTTTTTAATAACTATGTTAATTAGCTGTGAAGAAGTTGAAATAGTCGTTGACCCATATCCTCTTTCAGAGGTTGATTTTTCTTTTTTACAAGCATCAAATAAATTATATATTTCAACTAAAGCTTTAAAAAAGTATCAAGACTCATCACTTGACTCCATAATGGTATTATGGCATGGTACGAATATTTCTAATACTGCTGATACACTAAAGCTTATTGATGATGGAACATTGGGAGATTTAATTCCTAAGGATGAAATTTTTTCAAGAAAAATAAATAACTTAAACTTATATTTAAAAAATATTATTCCTCCATCAGCAAAAGATTCAGTATTCTTAAGTATCATAGGTCAATATGAAAATAAAGAGTTGATATTACCAGCATCATTCATTCTTGGTAATATTCGCCCCAAGCTCACAAGCGTTATGGGGGTACAAGATACTATTATTAAACCTTCCGTCAATCAAGACCCTAATATTATTAATACTATAGAGTTTTCTCTTATGGCTACAGTATCAGACCCCAATGGATTAGATGATATTAAACGTGTATTTTTTAGATCTTACAATGTTGATTTAGATTCGATGATGTTCAATGGAAACCCAGTCTTCCTTTACGATGATGGAACTGGAGCAGATGGCTCAGGTGATCTTCAAAAAGGTGATGGAACTTACACTCGTACAATTTCTATGACACAAGATGCTAGATCGGGTACATATCACTGGTCTTTTGAAGCACAAGATTTTTCTAATGCTTATAGCGATACAATTAAGAAAGTAGTCTTCGTTAAATGAAAAGATTAATTGTATTAATTATATCATTTAAGATTTTATTTTCACAAGGTATACTTCCGGGTTATTATAAATTAAATTTTTCTGATTTTGATTCTTCGGCATATAAAGGGCTTAAAAGTAATATGATTAGTGATATTGTTCCTCAAGAAGACAACTTAGTTTGGCTTGGTAGCGGTGCAGGATTAGCTGTTCTAAAAGATTCAATATCTATTTTTACTATCTCAAGTAAAGCTGATATTTTGCCAGGACCATTAACAAATATTACACCTCAAGGTGGAGTAGTCGCTTTAACATCTTACAGAAAAACATTATTTGCAGCCTTTGCTACTAGTGGAGAAGATATTACTACTGGAAACGGCTTGATCTATAGTAATGATGCAACTGGAAACTCAATAGATTGGACTTATTTTGAGCAACCAATTGATGTTGAAGCAGATTCTTTGGCTCCTTTTGCGAATAGGTTTTTTAAAGGACTACCAATTACTGTAAAAGCGGCAAACGTAACGTATGATGCATCAATATATGGGAATTATATTTGGATAACCAGTTGGGCTGGTGGTCTACGTAGATATAATATTTCGCAAGAGATTTGGGAAAGAGTTCCTTTACCTCAAGATGGCGATCAATTCCTTAATACATGTGAACTAGCAAGTTATGAGGAGTTACCATCTGGACCTACTTTGAAAAATTTTTATTTAAACCCTCGAGATCCATGGGATGGATTTTCAGTCAAAAATAGTGATACAAAATTATATGGGAATCATAATCATAAAGCATTTTCGGTAATAGCGTATGGTGATACAGTTTGGGTTGGAACTGCTAATGGTATTAACCGTGGATTAATTGGAGAGAATGGGTGTGTAAATTGGACACATTATACTGTAAATGATGGTTTATCAGGTGGATTTGTTGTTGATTTAGAGCGGCAAATTATAAACGGTCAAAATGTAATTTGGGCTGCTACAGTAACAGCAGGTCAAGGCGAAAAGAGTGGAGTTAGTTATTCAAATGACAATGGAGATAGTTGGCATTCTACTTTAAATAACGAAAGAGTCTATAATATAATGGCTCCTGATTCAATTGTTTTTGTAGCGAGTAAATCGGGTCTTTGGAAAACTGTAACAGATAATCCACTTGACCTTGCAAAACCTTGGGCAAAATATAAACCAGCAAAAAAAGCTCTTCTGATAGGCTCAACAAATACATTTGATATGGATGAGATTTTAACGGATGAAGTTGTTGGCATTTATTATGATAAGCGACCCTATTTTTCTTCATCCGCCACTATATGGATTGGTTCTTGGGATGGCCTAGCTCGAACGTTGGATTCAGGTGGTAATAATTGGCAGATTTACAGAACTAATTTTGATTCGGAAAAAGTTTATGCTTATCCTAATCCCTTTTCTCCTTTTGAGCATAACCAATTATCTGGAGATGGTTATGTGCATATTCATGCAGGTGTTAGAACGTCATTCGTAGTTAAGATGGATATATATAATTTTGCAATGGAGCCAGTTCTAGAAACTCAATTTGATCGAAGAGATGCTAATACGGGCTCAATGAAATGGAATGGTAAAGATAAGAATGGTCGTTTAGTTGATAATGGAACTTATTTTATCAGGCTTGAATATGATCAAAAAACTAAATGGATAAAACTAATTGTAATTAAATGACATCAATTTTTAGATCATATTTAATGTTTTGTTTTTTTAGTATAACTATTTTAGTTGGACGAGATTATGCATCATTTACTGGTGGTTTTCTAAGAATGGGCTCTTCAGCTAGAGCAATGGCTATGGGAAGTGGATTTACCGCAGAAATTGATGCGGGTTTTGCTGCTTATCATAATCCTGCTTCAATGGTTTTTTTAAATAAACGCCAACTAGGATTTACTCATCATTTTTTACCACTTGACCGAAGGTTTATGGCTGCAAATTTATCAGTTCCTTTACCACCAAGTGCTAGCGTTGGTTTGGCTTGGGTCAGTGCTGGCGTAGATAAAATTGATGGACGAAATATTGCAGGAGAGCACACACAATATTTATCAACATCTGAAAATGCTTTTATCATATCGTTTGCTCAAAAAATACTCCCTTGGTTCTCTGCTGGTTTAAATATCAAAATTTTAAACCATCAATTACCAATGAATACAATGGATATTGCGGGTAAAGGAATCGGGATGGACTTTGGTCTTTTTATTCATTCAAAAAATGGACCAAATCTAGCTTTTATGATTCAAGACTTAAACTCTAGATATCAATGGAAAACTGATAAAATATTTGAAAGAGGAAAAAATTATGTTGAACAATTTCCAACAATTTATCGAGCAGGATCATCATTAATTTATAAGGGTGTCTATGTGACATTAGATGCTGGAGTTGTTATGAATGGAAACGAAATGCTTGGTTATACAATGCGAGTGGGTGGTGAATATTCGTATCTTGAAAATTATTTTTTACGTGCGGGTTTAGGAAATGGACGGATGTCAGTAGGTGCAGGGTTTGATTGGTCTTTATTGAAAGAAAAAGATGGCCGATTAGATTATGCTTTTGTTTTTGAAAATCCAGCTGGTGCTGCACATATTTTTACTTATGCTTTCTCATTCTAAATCAATATTAATTATTTTTTTTGTATCTCAAACTTTGTTTGGAGGAACACAGTTTTTATCAATTCCACCATCAGCATATGATTTGCTTTATTTTAATTCTTCATGGCGTAATCCAGCTGGATTAAATCATATTAATAAAGTTCCTGAGTTAGGGTTTGCTTATGGTAATTGGTTGGCAGGAATTCAAAATGTTGGATTTAAATGGCGCGGTCAAGTGGGTAAAAATAGTAGTGGCTTAGATCTTAGATATGTTGGTTTAAGTGATATTGAATTTCGTTCAAATACACCAACCTCAAAACCTTTAGGTTATTATAGCGCCTATGGTATTTCTGCTAGAGGTATAATGAGTCAAGAAATTGGTGATGTTAATTTTGGTTTAGCGGTTCAATTGATTGAACTTGAAATTTATCAGGAAAGTGCAAAAGGTTTTGCTTTTGATTTTGGTGGAATATGGTCGGTTAGCGAATCTATTAAATTTAATATATCTGCCTTAAATTTAGGTCGAATGAATAAACTACAAACTTCTTCCCCTGAATTACCAAAACGTTTAATAAGCTCAGTTAGTATTGAACAAAAAAGCTCTTCACTTTTTTTAGGTATAGAATCAAACAGCTTATTAAATAATACGGTTTATTATGCGGGTGGGCATTCACAATATAAAAATCTAGTTTTTGGTGGAACTTCAACCATGACAAAAGGAATGAAAAGTATATCTGGTGGTGCAAGCTTTTTATTGGGTATTTATACAATTACGTATGGTTTCCAATGGGGAGATCAGCATTTAGGAAGACCTCAGATGTTAGATATATCAATTCGATTGCCATGATTGATAAAATTATGTACAAACGCGTTACTATTTTTTTATCAATTACTGTAATCTTTCTTTTAATTAGTAATTATTCAGCTTTAAGAAAACTTGATTCAATAGGACAAAAAAGAGAGTTAACTCCAACTATTATTGTTGAAGAGGACTCAAGTTCAATTGATCTTCAAATTTTGAAAGAACCTCTTGGAACAATTGTACTTATAATTGATGATTTTGGTTATCGAAACGATTTGATTTCAGATGGTTTTTTAAAATTAAATATTCCCATCACATGTGCAATTATTCCTGGGCACTCTCAAAGTAAGATATTTGCTGAAAAAGCAATTAATGCAGGTAAAGAAGTCATTATTCATATGCCTATGGAGTCAAGCGTGGTAACGTCTGGTGAAGAAGAATATAAAATAAAAACTGGAATGACTAGTGAAGAAGTTGAATGGCGAATTAATGAAGTACTCAAAGAAATTCCTTCAGCGGTAGGCATGAACAATCACCAAGGGTCAAAAGCGACAACTGATGGTAAAATAATGAGTGTTGTAGCCTCTGTTTTAAAGGAGAGAGATAAATACTTTTTAGATAGTCGTACAGCAGCAAATACTGTTGGCGAAAAATCAATGAGATCTATAGGTGTTCCTACTGCAAGTCGCCATGTATTTTTAGATAATAATCCATCAATTGATCAAATATCAGCTCAATTAAATGAATTAGTTGCTTTTGCGAAAAAAAGAGGCATTGGGATTGGGATTGGGCATGCAAGACCAAATACTTTAAAAGTCTTAGAGACTAAAATTCCTGAATTATTAAAAGCTGGGTATAAATTTGAATTTGGATCATATGCTGTAAATTGAAATGAATGAAGTAAAAGTAAGAGTCGTGGATTGCTATGTTTATCGTTATACAGCCAAGGGTATTCTTTTTTTACTCATGAAAAGAAACTTAAATAAGATTTACGAACACCTATGGCAAGGCGTAGCTGGCAAAATAGAAGAAGGTGAGACTTCATCTGAGGCAGCTATACGTGAATTAGAAGAAGAAACAGGCTTAAGTCCTATAAATATGTTCGTTGCTGATCATGTTAGTAAGTTTTATGAAGCTCATGGTGACCGTATCAACCTTGTTCCAGTATTTGGAATTGAAGTAGATTCAGAAAACATTATTCTTTCTGAAGAACATATATCTTATAAATGGGTTAATATAAATGAAGCTCTAGATACATTAGTTTGGAATGGGCAAAAAAAAGGAATCCAAACTGTTCATGATATGGTAATTAATAATGATGATCGGATGATCTGGTCAAAAATTGAATTAAAAAATTAGGAGTCAAAATGTTAGATGTTGGTATAAAAGCACCAGATTTCAATCTCCCGGATCAAAACGGAGAGAATGTTTCGCTTGGTGATTTTTTAGGCAAGAAAGTAGTGCTTTGGTTTTTCCCAAAGGCAAGTACACCGGGATGAACAATCGAAGGACAAGGGTTCCGTGATGAACTCAAAAAATTTGCAGACAAAAATATGATTATTATTGGGATGAGTGCAGACTCTTCTAAAAAGCAAAAAAACTTTTGTGAAAAGCAAAACTTTCAATATTTGATGCTTTCGGATGAACAAAAAGATACATTAAAAGCGTACAAGACTTGGGTACCAAAGAAAATGTATGGTAGAGAGTATGAAGGAATTGCTAGATGTACTTATATCATTGATGAAAAAGGTGTAATCGAAAAGACTTATCAAAAAGTGAGTGTTAAAACTCATGCAAAAGATATTTTAGAAGAATTATAATATTTTAAAATATGTCCTAAAGGTCGTTTTTTGACATCTAATATGAAACTACCTATTGAAGTTTTTACAAGATGGGCTGAAGAAGGCAGAGATGAAGCAATGGCCAAAGGTCATGCTAAATCTGTTAATGCTATGCTTAATTTTACCTTTAAAAACATTGATGACCCCTTTACATTTATTGATTCAGGCTGCGGTAATGGATGGGTAGTTAGAATGGTTGGAGATCATCCCCTCTGCAGTAAAGCTATTGGTATTGATGGCTCTACATCAATGATCCAAAAAGCTATTTCAATCGATAATAAAAATACATATGAATGTGAAGAGATAATTAATTGGATACCTGATGAAAAAGTAGATTTAATTTTTTCAATGGAGGTTTTTTATTATGTTAATAATCCCATAAAGCTAATTGATCACGTTGTAAAGAATTGGCTCCAGCCTAAAGGTAGGTTGATTATAGGTATTGATTATTACAAAGAAAATAAACCAAGTGAATCTTGGCCTTTAGATTGTGGAATCTCAATAATGACAAGGCTATCTGAAGAAGAATGGTCTAATGGATTTATTAAAGCTGGATTAGTTAATGTTTTAACTTGGAGGGAAGGTCAAAAAGATAAATGGGGAGGAACTTTGATCCTTACTGGAGAGAAACCTCCTGATTAATTATTGATGGGTAGGTTTTGATCTAAGAAGAGCCCTTGATTCATACCAGTGAAAAATCTTTGAAAAAATTCAAGTTCATGTACACCGCCTGTAGATAGAATTTTCCCATCTTGTTCAACTTCTCCGCTGGCGCTTACACGTACATTAGTTTCATTATTTTTTAGCTCTGTTAAATTAATTGTAATTCTATATCGGTAGATTTTTGGTCCATCAGGTCCATCATCACTATCATTAAATATAATTGGATTTGAATCTCCATCATCATCTCCATCAAATATAGATGTAAATATTATTGCGACGATAGCAATAGCACCAACAGCTAAGCATGCTTTTTGACCATCGGACATTCCTTCTTCAGGAGTCTCACTAGCGAGCTCTGCTCTTTGATATTCAGTGGTTCTATTTGCTGTGATGAGACCTATATCTGAATTCAATACCGATATAGTATAATCCATATCTTGCAATGAATTGATGGATGCTTTTAATACAGTTCTTAAGTCTCCTGGAAAAACTTTTGTTTCCATGGCTCTTGCAATAGATGTAGGTGGTTTTTCAGCTCGAGGTGAATTGGCACATCCTGAAATCCCTAAAATAAGAGAACCTAATAAACAAATTAATAATAGGCGTCCGATCTTAGATTTAGGATTGCTAATTCGAGTTATCATTTAAAATTCTAATCCTTGATAAGCATAGTCTAGTACATTTTTATTATCATCAAAAGTAATAATCACTGTTAGAGATTTCGACGAAGAAGTGTCTGAAGATCTAGATCCTCCACCAGCTCCCAGCCAGGCACCTATTGCACCAAATCCGAATCCTGCCATACTACTTGATTTTTTTGTCCTTGATATACGATCATATACCCAAGTCTCATTTCCTTGCTTGTCCCTTGAGATAATATTGGGTGCTCCCAAGATTTTAGTTACATCAACTTGATTTGCTCCTTTTGTTACAGAGGACTGAACTAATCCTAATGTAAGGTTGTTGCTTGTCTGTTGCGGTGCATTACTGCATGCACTTAAAAATAAGAAACTTAATAAAGTTAAGGATTTTTTTTTCATGAGGATCTCCTTTTAAGAATATAAACGTTTTAATTTAATAAATGTTTCTAGTTTTTTAAATAGTTTGAATCTAAATCTGTATCAATTGGTTTAGCAATAATCTCTACTTGGTCTTTTTCAACATTAATATACCATACCATGCTTAGCATAACATAGTTACCTTTTTTGCCATGTTTCCATCGCCTAATGGTACTAAACCTAGACTCTTTAATTCCTGTTGATTTAAGAATATTCATCTGATTGTTTTTAATTTTAACTTGATCATCAGGGTGTATAAAACCATCTTCATATTTATGATTAATTAAATCATTCTCTAAGTAACCCATTGATTCATACCAATTTCCAGAAGCTTCTGTAATCATCCCATCAGAAAGACGACCCACAAGAATAAGCGACCGAGAATTTATTCTTTCAAATAGATCATCTTCAGTTTGATGTGATTGAAGATTGTGAATTTTAGCATTAAGTTTTAAAACTTTATTTTTTAAACGAACATTCTCATTAATCAAATAATCAATTACAGTTTTATTTTCTTCAATTGATGAATCTTGAGGCTCGGGGATTACAGTTTCTTGAATTTCTGAACGAACTTTTAAAATATGCCTAGATGGAATTTTCCCAGTAGTTAGCCAAGTGCTAAGAGCTTGAGGCGAAACACCAAAGTATTCTGCGACTTGATACTTGTGACGGAATCCAAAATGGCTCATCACTTTCGATATTATATTTTGAACTGTATTCATAATTATAAATATTACTTGAATAATATAAAGTAAATAGTTAATATTATTCAAGTAATATGAATTATTTTATTTATTAATATTTATATTATTAGTAGTTTTAGTTAGTAATTTTATATTTATAAGGAGAGCAGAAAATGAAATATTTTAAATCTATAATTATTATTACCATATTTATGGTTTGTTCATTGCTTTATGCTCAAGCAGATCAAATATTTTTTGGTCAGCAAAAAGCAATTAAAAATTTATCTAAAGATTCTGGAATGTCAGAATCTGATCTTGAAGCCTATATAATACAACGTTATGGTCAACCTCTTAACAAACTATCACAGGCTCAAGGTGCCTCTTTAATTACTGACTTTCAAAGTGGTGCAATTTCAAAAGCATCAATCATGTCAAGATCAGTTGTTGGAAAAGAATCACAATTATCTAAGGCTGAGAAAAAAGCGTTATTAACAGCCGC
>Ga0115000_10001344_pt1 | contig 21957 bp, 25 predicted proteins | sample ArcticOcean_MG_C_6_FD_89690 | JGI IMG/M metagenome (GOLD analysis project Ga0115000, IMG submission 89690) | Marine microbial communities from western Arctic Ocean - ArcticOcean_MG_CB8_128 | ecosystem: Environmental > Aquatic > Marine > Oceanic | place: Arctic Ocean: Canada Basin | collected... | reverse complement strand
TGTAAAAGCATTAATGGCTTTTGCATTTCAGTTAGAAAGCTACTCACTTTAACATACCTTTGTTCTCATGAGCAAAAAAGACCAGCAATCGATCCTGAAAAAGCTAGGAATTGACAAGTTAAATGAGATGCAAATCAAAGCACAAGAAGCTATCTTGTCTAGTAAAGAAGTACTCCTACTATCCCCAACCGGAACTGGTAAAACATTAGCTTTCCTACTTCCAATCGTTGCTGAGTTAAATCCAGATTATGATCAAATACAAGTGTTGATCCTTGCCCCATCACGAGAACTAGCTATTCAAATAGAGCAAGTAGCTAGAGAAATGGGAAGTGGATACAAGGTAAATGCAGTGTATGGAGGACGTGCAGGTGCAAAAGATAAAATAGATTTAAAACATGCCCCAGCAATATTAATTGGCACCCCTGGAAGAGTTGCTGATCACTTACGGAAATTTAGCTTTATTACTGGGGGAATTAAAACACTGGTATTAGACGAATTTGACAAATCACTTGAAGTTGGTTTTGAAAAGGAGATGAAGGAAATTGTTGAAGCGTTACCCCATCTTGAAAAAAAGATTTTAACCTCAGCAACGCAAAAAACAAACGTTCCCAGTTTTATTGGAATGCATAACATCAACAAACTAAACTTCTTAACAAACAAAAAAAGCCAACTTAGTCTCAAAACTGTTGTTTCTGAAGGGAACAAGCTCACGACCTTAGTTGATTTAATTGGACACATTGGAAATGGTTGCGGGATAATATTTTGCAATCTGAAAGACAGCATTCAAACTGTTAGCGACCACCTATTTGATGAAGGAGTTGATCACGGAACATTTTACGGAGGTCTGGAACAAATTGACAGAGAAAGAGCTTTACTTAAATTTAGAAACGGAACTCATAGAATACTTTTAGCTACCGACTTAGCAGCTCGTGGAATTGATGTGCCAGAAATGGACTTCATTATCCACTATGAAATGCCGTACAAAGCTGATGAATTCACTCACAGAAACGGGAGAACAGCGAGGATGAACAGCGCAGGAACCGCCTTTATTCTTAAAGGAAGCCAAGAACGCGTTCCAGAATTTATTAAAGGAGCGGAACTAGTTAAAATTCAAACCGGTAAATCAATAACAAGCAGTGAATGGACCACCTTACATATCACTGGAGGGAGAAAGGACAAAATTTCCAAAGGTGATGTTGCTGGACTATTTTTTAAACAAGGAGGACTAAAAAAGGATGAATTAGGAATAATTGAGTTAAAACTTGAAGCTACCTTTGTTGCCGTTAAAAAAGCTAAAGCAAATCAAGTTATTTCATTGCTCAACAACAGCCGACTTAAAAAGCGAAAATTGAGAATAACTGTGTTATCTTAACCCTACCTTTTAACAATCTTTATCCTTTCTGTTTTTACAGTTTCACTGTTTATCTTCAACACGTAAACTCCTGATTTTAAATAAGTAATATCAATTAAAACAAGACCATTACTGAGAGAATAAGATTCATTGATAGCTGTTCTTCCTGAAGATGTAATTAACTCCACCAAAACCGAATCTACATCCTCCTCACAACGCAAGTTAATGGTATCTCCGCATGGATTAGGAGATACCGACCAAGCCCCTACTTGATCATCGTTACTAATTTCTGTTATTGAATTGGACTGACACGATTCAGTAATTTCAAAATCATCTTTCAATAACTCATTCATAGCTAAATCGGAGAAGCTTTGCGTGTTAGTATGGTCAAAAAAAGTTTCATCAATGACCGCATTTCCTGCCCCCATAAAACTTTGAAGCAAGGTCCCAAACACTTGCCGGTAATCATACTGAACTGATTGGATTTGATAGTTGTTACTATCCTCTGCTTCAGTTAAATCTGGATTAGTTCCAGACACCCCACCTTCAACTCCTTTACCAAATACAAACATAGGAGCTATTTCTCCATGATCAGTCCCCAAATTCCCGTTCTCTTTAGCTTTTCTTCCAAACTCAGAATATGTCAAACCAACAACATCATCAGCAACACCTAACGAGGTTAAATCAGCACAAAATGCCCCAACAGCATCAGACAATTGCTTTAACAAATCATAATGCTTACCTGCTGCTTCACCACTAGTTTCTACTTGTGCGTTATGAGTGTCAAACCCACCAATTTTAACCATGTACACTTTAGACTCCAGCCCACCACTAATTAACCTGGCAACTGTTTTTAATTGATCAGCTATGTCTGTGTCCGGGTAAGCATGAACATTATTTCCGCTATTAAAAGTTGAAGAAACTGATTGAGCATAGATATTTGCTAATTTATCAGTTTCAACAAGGTATTTCATCTCTGTCCCAAAATCAGTATCCGCTATATTTAATGGTGGCTGACCTCCCAATCCATTAATAACAGAATAAAAACCTGAAGGGTCTTGATTTGTTAAATTCATGGACATCCCATGCTCTTCCACACCGTGAAATCCTAATGAATTACTCAAAGAACCAATTTGTATCGCTAAAGGGTAAGTCGCACCTAATTCATCACTATAATGTTGCTCCATAAATCTACCAATCCATCCGCTCTGACTACCATTCGAAAGACTGTTCCCATCATTTCCTGTCATGTACAAATCAGTGGATGCAAAATGACTTTTATTTTGTGATGGATAACCTACCGACTGAACTAACCTCAACCAACCTTGATCATACAATGATTTAAATCCTGTCATAGCAGGGTTTAAACCCACTAATTGATCTGATGATAAAGTACTATCTAAATTAATGTAAGGGTTCACCCCAGATTCCGGGACTTTAATCGTAGGTCTCAAAGCACTGTATAGATCGTACTGATTTAAAGGAATTACAGTATTTAACCCATCATTTGCTCCTGCGAGATTAATTAGAATTAATTTTCTATTTGCATAATCACACCCAGTTAATCTGGCGGATTTCAGCATAGCCTCCAACTCAAATGGCATCAGCGCTAGAGCACTAGCAGTAGCACTTAATTTTATAAAATTACGTCTTTTCATACCTCACATTAATTGAAATTCTGCCGCATTAACCATGGCCGTTACTAATTCATCTAATCTTATCCTCACACTTATGTCATCTCCATCACTTTTATACGTTCCCCACGCCCCAGTCCAATAAACCTTATCAAAATCACCCAACAAAACAGTCAAAAAGTAATTTTTCCGATCCTGATCGATGTCCTCTGGATACATTAAACCTGCCATTTCACCTATTACTTTATCAGCATCATATGGGTCAGAAACATTCGCTTCAATAAAACTCACTGAATTTAAAGCCGCTGTAAACTTTCCCCAACCTGCAATTAAATTCTTCCCCAACAATAAACTTTGCACCATTTTATACCTGGAGATAATTGATGTTGAAGTAAACCAGTGCCTATCAAAATCAGGTTCTTGATAACTAGCAGCATATCCTGCAACCGTATCTGGGCTAAAAAAGTTCAACCCAGATGCAGCAAAACAAGAGTTATGCACAAAATTCTTAAAAAAGAGCTGATAATATTCTTTCAAATTGGCACTCTCAGTTGCATCAACCATTGGCACCTGAAAGAAAGAGCATATTTCCGTAAACAACTGCAAAGGACTCTTTATTATTGACCCAATAATGTTATCAGTATTATCAGCATCATCTTCATCAAAAAAATGTTGGGACGAAAGTAGTTTTTGAACAATTGGTAAAACTTCATAACCTCCGGCCTTCAATTCCATTGCTAAAGGTGCAATTACATTAGCCTCAACATCACTGTTCCACTCACTTTTTACAAAATACTTGTATAGTTTCCTAACATAAGAAATCCCCGTGGCATCTTGATCGAATATCATGTCAACAAAATCAGAAAGTTCATCTAGCATCCCCGACGCAGTATCCTTTCCCATAATTACCGCCCCCCCAAAAGCAGCGCTGAAAGTCTTATCAGAAGAATCATGTTTATTTGGATCAGCATAACCTGAAGGTAAATTTGTATCAAAATCAATGATTGACCTGTCGTTTTGATTTCTATAGCCAGAAAACACCCTTGCAGCTGTTTGAATATCTCCTTCTGTATAATTGGTATAATCCCCCTCGCCTTTTTGAGGCCCTTTCAAGATGGTAAATAATTCTAAAAATTCTCGAGCATAATTTTCATTCGGGTTGTTGGCGTTGTTAGCATTATTGTCCAGGTAAAATAACATTGCATGGTCCAAGGTAATCTTCTTTGCTAATTCTTTAATGTTACCCATTGAGTACTGACCTAACAACCTCAAATGATCATAAAAATAAGTTGCCGAACCTGTCCCCGCATCTTTTGATGTCGTGAAACAGGTATGCAAAAAGAAGGTTAGTTTATGCTCTAAAGTAACTTGATTGTAAGCATTGTACCACCACTGAGCCGTTACAGCTGAACGTTTTCTGCCTTGCCCTGAAAATGAATTAGGTAGCTCAGCAGATGATGTCCAATTTTGAGCATCAGCAGTTGACTCTTGTGGATCGTGAGGCTCAGTTAAAATCGGAACCGATGGCTCGCTCAAATCAGCCATCGCCTGCGTAATATTATAACCAGCAAATAACTCTATTTTTTCTTTGGTATAATTATATGTAGCTCTTCGCAACAAATGTTTTGCTTTTCGCTTTCCTAGTAATGATGTGACTGGATCTAATGATGACATTTTTACAATTATTTTAGGCTACAATTAAAGTACGAATATTCTTCAAAAATGTTTCCTTTTAACCTGTCATTTTTTCGACAAAATGCATTGATTCAAACACTACAATATCTGATTCCAAAAAACATCCGTACTTTTGCACCATGAGCAGCTTTAGAGACCTTAATTTATCAAGACAATTAATCAACGCATTAGATGATTTAGGTTTTGACACTCCTACTCCCATTCAAGAAAAAGCATTTCCCGTAATGATGTCTGGACAAGACACCGTTGGGATAGCTCAAACAGGAACTGGAAAGACTTTAGGCTATATGCTTCCTATATTGCAAAACCTGAAGTTTTCAAAACAATTGACACCTCGTGTAATTGTAATTGTTCCAACCCGTGAATTAGTAGTACAAATTGTGGAGAACATCAAAGACTTTTCAAAATACAACAGTTTTAGGACTGTTGGTGTTTATGGTGGAACGAACATTAATTCTCAAGCGAGGGATGTTGCGCAAGGTTGTGATATAATTGTAGGAACTCCAGGAAGGCTATATGACTTAGCTATGGACAGAGCTTTTAAATTTAAAGCTGTTGGCAAATTAGTTATTGATGAAGTTGATGTTATGCTGGATTTAGGGTTTAGACCTCAGCTAAAAAATATATTTGATTTACTTCCTGACCGAAGACAAAACATCATGTTTTCAGCTACCATGACCGACGAGGTCAGTGATCTGATTGATGAATACTTTATTGATCCAACAAGGGTTGCAATTGCAGCAAGTGGGACTAGACTAGAAAGCATTGCTCAAGTTTGTTATCCAGTAAGGAATTTCTATTCAAAAATAAATCTCCTTGCACACTTATTAACGGATAAAGAGTTATTCAATAAAGTAATCGTTTTTGTATCAAGCAAAAAGAATGCAGACATCCTCTTTGAAAGGCTGGTCGAAAGATTTGTCTTAGATGCTGGTATAATCCACTCTAATAAATCACAAAATTACAGGTTAGACATTGTTAAAAGATTTGACACTGGATCAACTAGAGTTTTAATTGCAACGGATATTATCGCTAGAGGTATTGATTTGGATAAGCTTTCCCACGTAATTAACTTTGACACTCCTAGTTTCCCTGAAAATTACATGCACAGAATTGGACGTGCAGGACGAGCTGGTGACACTGGTAAGTCTATCTTATTCTATTCGGAAAAGGAGATAGAAATGAAGGAATCTATTGAGGATTTGATGGATTACAAAATTCCAACGGAGCAAATCCCTGAAGAAGTAAAAGAAGACACGCAGCTATTACCTGAAGAACGAGATAAGCCAAAGACTAAGAAAAACAGGAACACCAATACAAAAATTAGTGAAGGTGGAGCTTTTCATGAAAAAAGTGACAAGAACAGCAAATCAAATCAAGGAGGATCTTACCGCCGAGAGCTAGCTGCAAAGTACAAGAAAGCTTATACAAAAGGGGATAAAATAGGCAACCGTAAAAACAAAAAGTAATTACATTCTACCTGTCACATTCGAGACTGAGACTACACAGTTTGAGAAAAAACCTAACTTACCTCGTCCAAATAATCCAAATACAATTCCTCCACTTTTTCCCTTGCCCAAGGAGTTTTTCGTAAGAACTTGAGACTCGACTTAACGCTAGGTTTGTCGTTAAAGCAATTGATTCTAATCAAGTACCCAAGTTGATTCCATCCATAGTGACCTTGAAGCGCCTCTAGAATGTCCGCCAATTTAACTCCGTGTAGAGGATTATTTACTTGATCAGTCATGGTTTAATTTATAACAAATCATTTGACAAATTCGCTAATTCCGACCGCTCACCTTTCTCTAAGGTAACATGCGCGTATAGTTTGTGATTTTTCGCCCTTTCAATCAAATACGAAAACCCATTGGAAAGAGAATCTAAATATGGGCTATCTACCTGATAAACATCACCAGTGAAGACCATCTTTGTATTTTCACCTGCTCTTGAAATAATAGTTTTGACTTCGTGTGGAGTAAGGTTTTGTGCTTCGTCAACTATGAAGAAAACATCCGACAAACTCCTACCCCTAATGTAAGCCAGTGGGCAAACAACAATCTTATCATTTTCTACAAGATTTTCAATAGTCTTATAATCCTTGTTTTCGTACCCTAGGTTATTTTTAATATACCCTAAGTTATCCCATAATGGCTCCATGTAAGGGTTTAATTTAGTACCTACATCACCTGGCAAATAACCAATGTCTTTATTACTCAACGGTACTATCGGTCGCGCTAAGTATATCTGATGAAAATCACTGTGTTGAGCCAAAGCCGCAGCCATAGACAACAATGTTTTACCAGTTCCTGCTACTCCCTGAACACTAACTAATTTAACCTTAGGGTTTAATAAGGCATGTAAAGCAAAAGCTTGCTCCGCATTTCTTGGTGAAATACCATAACAGGCAGTTTTATCAACACGTTCAAAGCAATCATCTTCAACATCGTAATATGCCAAAGCTGATTTCTTTCCATTTTTCAAAATATAATAATGATTACTTTGAGGTTTGTTCTCTCCAAAAACAGCTGAACCAGGACAGCTTTGAGATTCGTAGAAGTCATTGATTACATCAATAGGAACATCTTCAATTACTTTTCTACCAGTTGGAACAGTGTCTTCTTTTAGTTGAGACCCATCCATTTGCCCTGCTTCGTAATCCTCTGATTTAATACTCAGAGACTTAGCTTTTATCCGAAGATTAATATCTTTCGAAACCAGCACTATTTGCTTATCAGTATATTTCTCAGCTAATACTAAAGCTGCGTTCAATATTCTGTGATCAGCTTTGTTGTCATCAAAAACATCAATAGCATCAATTCTAGGTTGGGCGTGCATAACAACAGAGAATGAACCTCTGCCTTCCCCCCCTATCGGAGTCCACTCCTGCAAGGAGTCATTTCCACTTGCTTTATCAACAAATCTGGAAAATTGTCGAGCTGCAAAATTCTTAGTATCGTTTCCTTTTTTGAAATTATCTAACTCTTCAAGAACGGTAACCGGAATTGCCACATCATGATCAGCAAAATTTTTAATTGCATTTGGATCAAAAATGATGACCGAAGTATCTAGAACAAATATTTTTTTTCCCACGTATGTTGATTTTAATACAAGATACCTAAAGCAACTAATACTGGATAACGTTTTGCTATAATAAGAAATGAACAGGTGTTAATTAACACCACAACAACCTTCTAATCAAGTTTTTCCAGTCGTGCAATGTCCACAAATTGAAATTCATTCTTGCGCTTTTTACGTTTTATCAAGTCGTCGGGCTGAGCGACCAATCGCACTTGTACCCGCTGATGTTTTTTGGAAAAAATAAGTTCGTTTTCGTACCTTGTTTTAATCAGTAAGTAAGCGTACTGTTTCCTTCCAACTTTCAATTGCTTATTTAATTTTACTAAATACCAATCCTTCTCCCAGCTAATCAGTTCTCGGCTTTGAATCACTCCTTCAGTTGGCAGCACTTCAGCTAATTTTGAATATTTACCAAAGCTCGAGAGTCTAATTTTTGCATTAATAACTTTTTTCACATCAAAGTACCTAGGAGACACCATGGGTATATTTAAAAACACATCCCAATCCCAGAACTTCAATGGAGCCCAGTAGTTAGGTACGTAATCGAACTTGCTCAAGCTTATGGTTAAAAACATCAATAAAAAGAAACCAGAGGCTAAATCTTTCTGAAGCTCATAATTGGCCACTATCGAACCAAACTTTAATCCAACAAATACATATTGGAAGAGGAAAATAAAAGAAAGTGAAAACAATAAAAAATTATTTATAACATACGGGTTATACTTCCAAAACCGCTGAGACTTTAAAGAGTTGTTGATGCAATTATTCAAAATTGAAGCCCAAATAATCATGCTCATCAAAAGCCATAAAAAAGTAATAAAACTGTAACTGCGCACCGATGAATTAATCAACCAAAAATCATAGAATCCGTGAGAAAAACTAGCTATCACGAAAAACAGCAATAAATATAGAATTGTGTTTTTCTTTTTTGAAAATTTTCCAATAACAAGACCATAAGCAATTAATGAACTATTGAATAAATGAGTAACAGTTGCCGTTAAAGCCCTCCCCTCTATTGTTCTAATGCCTGAACTATCAAAATATATGATGTTTTCTACAAATGCAAAACCAAGAGCGGTAACACAAGCATAAAAAATATAATCTAAAGGCTCCTTGATGTTTTTATTTAAGAATAAGATGATTAAAAACGGCATCACTTTTACAGCCTCCTCTATAGCTCCAATCCCAATGATGGCATATAAAAAATCATTTTTCCACTCACCATTAATACTAAACCCAAGGACATGATTATTAAAGTCTGTCAAAAAAGAAGTTACCAGTGCAAACCCCATCCCTAACACAAAGGTCAAAGGAACGAATGCCAACTTTTTTTCCTTATAACTGCTGATTAAAAACAGGTAAATAAGCCAAATAATTAATATGCAAACTGCCCCTATGAATCCAATCAAGTTTGATCCGTGCAACACCCTCGAAACAATTGTTTTTATGTACTTACGAACTTGCCCAGAAAAAAAATACGCGTACCTCTTCTCCTTATAACCTACGTATTCTTTTGCTAAAGAATCATTTAAAAACTCACTGAGCTCTTGCTTTTTACCAAAAAACATCATCAAATTGGCTTTCCTCTGATACACTTGTTGACTATGAGGAAAGTTGACTATTTCCTGGTCATAATAAGACAAACTTTTTTGATAATCCACCTGATGGTAAAAACTACCTAAAAAGTAATTAAGGTATTTAAAGTCTGACTTTTCTATTTTTTGAAGTTCAAAAAAGCACTCATCGTATAATTGCAGGTAATAAAATACAATCCCCAAACCAAAATGGCCGATATCACGCTGAACTTGGTTGTCGCTGCCGATGTACTTCTTGTACTTAACAAACAGCCGAGAGTCATCCCTTAGCTTCCTGCTGTCCCAAAAAACCTCATTGTTGTTCAATTGAAAATGAGCAAGTAAAAAGTTAAAATGTAAATCAACATTCAAAGAATCTTTCTGTAACAACTTCAAGTAAACTTGCCTCTTGTTCTGATGATCTTCCAACTCGGTATAATGCTGAATTTGCTCCTCAGAACTTTCAAATTGAGGTTCCCCAATCCAAACGTTTACCAGCACAGCAGCTAATAAGAATGATGGGAATATATACAGTAAGAAGTTTTTCATGAATCTGCTGAAAATTACAAAAAAGAGATGCTCAAATCAAACTATAAGCTAAGTTTAATATTGATCTAAATATATTTTAAAATATCCTGTTACATATAAACATAAAGTTGTTATAAGGACATAACCAACAACTTATCACATGCTAAAATCAATTTTCACCACCCTTATCCCCATAGTATTATTAAGCGCTACAGCAATGGGACAAGATGACGACGTTAAAGGCGGAGTTTACAAGAAAACAAATTCCATGACCAAGAAATTCGCACCCTACACACCCTTAACAGAACGTGATGTAATGTGGAGCAAACGAATTTGGAGGACAATGGACCTCAAAGAAAAAATAAATCACCCCTTCTATTTCCCAACGGAAAGTCACGGAAGCATGAACAGTTTATTTTCTGTAATAAGGAATCACATCAAAGCATCAGAGTTAACAGTATACGATGCCATTGATGATGAATTCACCATTGAATTAACAAGAACGGCCGCTCAAACCATTGGCGATCAAAGTGAAATAATATACATCGAGGACGAATTAACTGGCGAATTAATAGGCAAGGAAATACCGAACCCACTCTATTCAGGTGATGTGATGCGTTTTAGAATCAAAGAAGATTGGTTTTTTGACAGACAACGCTCAGTAATGGATGTGAGAATAATTGGTATTTGCCCAGTAATTGAAGTAAAAGACTCCAACGATGATTACAAAGGTGAACTTCCTATGTATTGGGTATATTTCCCTGAGGTCAGACCTATGCTAGCTAGACAAAGAACAATAAATAGATGGAATGACGCCGAGCAGAGAAACTACGATGATTTATTTGTAAAACGATTCTTCAGCAGCTATGTGTACAAAGAAAGCAACGTATACAACAGAAGGGTTACAGATTACAAAGCAGGAATCGACGCCCTTATAGAAGCTCAGGATATTCACAATAAAATTGCCAACTTCGAACAGGACTTGTGGGAGTACTAAATTCGAAATAATGACATGCATGAAGAGAACAACATAAGTGCTGGTGAACTGTTCTTTGTCCTCGTTCCTCAAACACAAAAACATCAAGGAGCTGGCGCCTGTTTTTTCGCTAATGGCACCCCACATGATGTGACTATTAAATTCAATAAAGATTAGATGACTAAAAAAAACTCTTATCACTAGAAATGTCACCCCATATATATTGAATTTTAGCCGAAATGCAACTTATCAAATTACTCCCTACGTCATAGCGAAGGAAACAAAATTAGGGACTGCAACTTTTCAACATAGGAGAACAAGTTGCTGTACCATATTTTGTTTGGGGAGGAAAACAGAAACAGGCTATCTAATACAATTAACTCATGTACTCCTGCCATTCCACTAAAACGTATTTCACTCGCCCATTTTCTGTACGTTTTAAAAATCCATACTCGTAGCAAACCTAACGCAGTGGTTCATGAATTCCGATGAAAATTTATGCTTACGAATAAAATAAGTACACATCTCCTTTTTTGTTTTTCCAGTAGTTGGTGAAGTATTTAGGATTAAAGCCTTCTTCTAATATTTTCTCCTGTCGGACAGTCGCTTTCCCTGCCCTGTTAAACTCTTTTAGTAACCTCCTATTCAACTTCAACTGAAGGTCTATTTTCCTAAACAATGAACTTTCTTTTTGCTTGTTCTTTTCGTAGTTGTAGTTCGACTTACAATAATCACTGCAAAACTTCTTCCCAGCTCTACCTTCAAGCGTTCCATCACAATTTAAACATACCTTATCCATAACTCATCTTGTATTTACAGGAACACTAACCGTAGATTTAACCGGTTAAATCTACGGTTTAATTTTATCCTGACGCACACAATCATTTCATTTGTTTAACTAGTAAAACCAAAACACATGAACAAAACTAAATCCGTTACCCTTAAGCACTTGCTCATCAACAAAGAAAAATGCATTGGAATACAGTTTTATACTGATAAGGTGATTCAAGCCCTGGTTAAACAACTCCCTTCTCCCAAATGGAGTAACGAATTTAGCATGGTGTACCTGCCAAATAACAAACAAAACTTGGATGCTATTTTTAAACAATTTCAAGGAATTGCGTGGGTGAACACTGCGCACTTTTTCACCAACAAGCCAATTAATACCATTGGCGAAAAAATAAATGTGGACTGGTTTCGAAAACGGACGGTAAAACCTGGATATCGCTCTTGTCCTGAGGAATACTTGTTAAAATTGGAATTAAAAAAATATGCAAATAATACTGTAAAAACTTATGTGGCTTGCTTTGAAGCATTTATTAACTATTACAAACAGCATGAGTTGTTGGAAATTAATGAGGAACTGATTCGGAAGTATTTACAAAAGTTAATTCAAGATGGAAAATCGAACTCGTACATAAACCAAGCGGTAAATAGTGTTAAGTTCTATTACGAGGTAGTGCTGGGGATGCCTAATCGATTTTATAGTATTGAAAGGCCAAGGAGTGAAAATAAGCTTCCAAAGGTCATTTCAAAGGAGGAAGTCTTAGCTATTATCAATGCTACAAATAACATAAAGCACAAATGTATTGTGAGCTTACTTTATTCGGCGGGACTACGAAGAAGCGAACTCCTTAATTTAAAAATTACGGACATTGATAGTAATCGAATGCTGATCAGGGTTGAAAACTCAAAAGGAAATAAGGACAGAATGACTTTATTATCAAAGAGGTTATTGGAGGATCTTAGAGTATACTTCAAGGAACACAAGCCAAAAAAGTGGCTTATAGAAGGTGTTAGTGGAGCTCGATACGCACCTTCTAGCGTTGTGAAAATCATAAAAAGCGCTTGTAAAAAAGCTCGTATCGCTAGAAATGTCACTCCACACATATTGAGACATAGTTTTGCCACACATTTGTTGGAGGCTGGAACTGACTTAAGGTATATCCAAACATTGCTGGGGCATAGCTCTTCGACAACAACAGAACTATATACACACGTAGCGACAAATAGTTTTGATAACATCAAAAATCCATTAGATTTGTAAAGAAGATATATGTGCACCGGTGCACAATACTTAAATAAAGAACACCTAGGTGTTCATACAGACACGTTGAACTAAAACGCTACGCGTTAGCTGACGTAGATACCATACTATTTTTTGAATTTCTCCTTAGGTTAGAATTAAACAAATTCATGTTTAACTCTAAATCATTTTATGAAAACTTTAAGAGAAAGAATGACGCAGGAAATGCGTATTCAAAATTACAGTGAGCGCACTATTGCATGCTACTTATCAAGCATCAGCAGTTTATCAAAATTTCACAAAACTACTCCCGATAATATTGATATCCCAATGCTTAAGGATTACCTGCACAATGGGATAACAATAAAAGGATTAAGCAACACTTTTATTAACCAAACCATTAGTGCATATAAGATTTTGACAACCCAAATTCTTTACCAAAAATGGGATCCTTTTGTTATAAAACGTCCGAAAAGCATAAAGAAACTGCCCGTTATTTTATCAGTAGCTGAGGCGGTATCGGTTGTGAAAGTACTTGAGAACCTTAAACATAAAGCCGTTTTACATTTAGGGTATTCTGCCGGACTTCGAATAAGTGAAGTGGTTAATTTAAAAGTGGAAGACGTCGACTCTTCTCGCATGCAAATACGAGTGGTTAATGCTAAAGGATGCAAAGACAGAAACGTAATTTTATCGCCAACAACCCTTACTCTACTTCGAAAATACTACAAACTCTACAAACCTAAAAAATGGTTGTTTGAAGGCGGGTTTTCTGTAAAAGGAAATCGGCAGTATTCTCACACTAGCATTAGAAAGGTTTTAACAAAAGCATGTCTGAAGTCTGGTATCACCAAGCACATTACTTTTCACACGCTTCGCCATAGTTTCGCTACTCATTTGTTGGAAAACGGAACGCAAATTCAATTGATTCAAAAACTGCTAGGGCATACTAATTTAAAAACTACCTTTCTCTATTTACACCTTCAAGAGTATCAGTTACAAGAGGTGGAAAGTCCTCTTGATTTTAAGTCGATTCAAAAATGAAAAAATATCAAAAACCAAAATTCGAGGTCGCTGATGTTTTTAATCAATACGGCGACAATTATCTTAAATCATTTTCACTCCCTTTAGATCATCTTAAAGTTTTCCACAGCCTTAAAGCTTGTAGAACTTCTGTATTAGGTGGACACTTAAACAAATGCTCTTCTTGTGAATTCACCGCTAATTCTTATAATTCTTGCAAAAATAGACACTGCCCAAAATGTCAAGGAATGAATCAATTAAAATGGGTCGAGGACAGAAACACAGACTTACTTCCTGTAAAATATTTCCATTTAGTATTTACCATCCCTTGTGAATTAAACCACCTGTGTTTAACCAACAGAAAAGTGTTGTACACTATTCTATTTAAAGCATCCTCCGAAACAATTAAAATGTTATGTAAAGACGATAAACATCTAGGAGCAAGTCCTGCTATACTTTCGGTACTTCATACTTGGGGACAAAAACTTACAGAACATCCGCACATTCACATGATTGTTTCTGCTGGGGGAAAAACAGATGACAATAAATGGAAGCACTCCAGGAAAAAATTCTTTATTCCTGTTAAAGTGATGTCAAAAGTTTTCCGTGCTAAGTTTTTATGCAAATTAAAAGAGGCTGTAAAGGCAGACAAAGTCATTTTTGTGGGTAAAAGTAAGTTTCTTGAACAAAAAATAAACTTCCAAAAACTAATCAACCTTATGTTTAAAAAGGCATGGGTGGTCTACGCTAAAAAACCTTTTAAAGGTGCTGGTGGTGTACTTAAGTATCTAGGAAAATACACCCATCGAATCGCTATTTCAAACCACAGAATATTGTCTGTAAAAAACGGACTGGTCAGCTTTTTATACAAAGACTATCAAGACAGCAGCAAACAGAAAAATTTAACCCTCAATGCTTCTGAATTTATTCGTAGATTTTTATTACATCTACTTCCTACAGGGTTTTTCAAAATCCGACACTATGGAATTATAGCCAGTAGAATTAAAAAGGAAAACTTAAAAGTGTTGCGAAAAGATTTAAAAGCAGTCGATCCAATTAAAATACCCACTGAAAATTGGCAAGAAAAATTATTAAGGCTTACTGGATTTGATGTGCGAGAGTGTCCAAAATGTAAAAAACACACATTCGAAAGTATATCCTCTATTAAAGGGGCGCTAACCTAAAACAACAAACTGCAAGACGTTCTTTTGTTCTTAACAATCAAAATCGACTCCCAAGTGGGGAGAACGGGAGAAGTACGTCTTGTCCTAATTGAATAAATGTAAAAAACACTACAACAGAAAATGGTCACAGCTTTTTCAAGTACAAAAACAGCAATAAAAGCAACCTAAAGACAACAATGCTAACATTCAATTTCCATAGCAATTTATTCGCGTCATAGTTCAACGAAATTTTATCAGTCATAAAATAACTTCCTGCTAAAATCACTATATTGCGCGTTAATGAAGGATAAAATCCTTTACGTTCTCGGCAAGCAAACACAAAAAATATGTGATTCAATTCAAAGGCGTTAACGCGTTTGAAGACAACTTATTTGGTGTAAAATTAACAATGCTCATTTTATGTAAATAGCCTTCTTTCAAAAGATTTGATTCTACAGGTAAAACTGAAGGTAACATAAAACCATCATAGTCCTTATAATCTTGAAAAGATACAGCTCCTGATACAAATCTATACATATCTCTAACTGTATATTCTACCTTCACTATCCTTTTACTTTGTGAATCTAACCAAATGACATATTGGTCTATATCTTTTTGTGGCAAAACTGTATTCCATGAAGCTAAGACTCCTTCACATTCTATTCCATGAATTGTTTTACTTCCTATATAATCTACAGCAGTCGCCTCTTGTATTCGATTTGGGAACTCAATGAAATATTGGTAGGTCGGAACCCAAAACTTCATATCCTTGTTCTTTTTTATTTCAATTTCCCCATTAATATTTTTACGATAGGTTTCCCATGATTGGATTCCCCAGATAGCTCCTTCTTCTTTACCGCTAACAATTTCAAGTTGACCATTGAAAGTTTTAGGAATATAGTTCAAGGAGAATGTCATCTTCTGTTCTTTAAAAGGATGAGATTGTTTGCCAAAAAATCCAAAAAATTCATCTTCAAAAATTACATTATAAGTTTCAATACTATCCCACATGTGAATTTGGTGAGCAATACCCATTTCTTGTAGCAACAGTTTTGCTTTGTCGGGATTATTTGGAAACTTGTATCCGTTTGATTGTAAGTCAGATAATTTAAAAACACTGACACATCCATATACCGACAATACAGATATTAGTAATAAGAAAATTTTAATGGACTTTTTCATAGAATATTTAATTTATTATTTAAACTAAGTTACTTTTGTAAAGCAAACATATTTATTTAAATTAGTTAAAACAAGACGTTTCTATGAAGGAACTAAATAACCAAAAAGAAACTATCGCTGATAATCAATCAATTATGATTGAAAAAAAACTTAAAAAAATATTTGGACATATTGACCCTAATAACCTTCCGGAAGTTTGTCCTATAAGAGATATACTTTCTCCTGTTTCTGACAAATGGAGCATCCTAATAATTATTTTCACGGGTGCATTTGGTAAATTGAGATTTAGTGAGATCAAGAAAAAAGTATATGGTATTTCTTCAAAGACATTAACGGAAAGATTAAAAGCTTTAGAAAGAGACGGTTATCTTAACAGAAAAGCCTATAATCAGGTACCTATTAAAGTAGAGTATAGTCTGACTTCTTTTGGTGAAAAATATTTAGAACAATTATTGAATCTAACTGAATGGATTGATAAAGAAGCACCTACAATAATTAAAAAGAGAATAAAATTTGATAAAATAAAGCCAGCCGAGAACAAAGCATAAAATTTCCATGTGCCCTAAGCGGGTACACGCCATTTATGCAGACCGTTGAAAGCAATTGAAGAATCCAAATGAGTGAATTAGAAAAAATCCTAAATATCGAAAATGACTCCAACCTTAAGCACTTTAAAAAAGGTGAATTCATTCAACAACCGAATCAATTAAAGGCTAATGCAATCTATGTTAAAAAGGGACTTATAAGAAGTTACATCATTGACAGCTCTGGAAAAGAGCATATCTATATGTTCGCTTCTGAAGATTGGATTACGGGTGACATTGAAGCCGTAGAATTTAATGAACCCACTAGCTTATATATCGATTGTCTCGAAGATTCAGAAGTCATCTTTTTGAAAAAAGATCATGCTGAAGAAGCAAACCTTTCAAAAGAAAAAATGTTTCAAAACATGCAAAAGCTTTGGCGAAACATGGCTAAATTACAACACCGAATTCTCATGCTGCTAGGTTCTCCTGCTATTGATCGGTACAAATATTTTTTGGAAATGTACCCTAAATTACCCAATCGAATTCCTCAAAAAATGATTGCATCATACCTAGGTATAATGCCTCAAACTCTTAGTGCAATTCGTAGCAAAATTGCGAAAGAAGAATAATTTTATTTCTTCATCTATGTGAATGCACAGGGATTATGAAGTGCTGACATTTGTAAAAAAAAATTATACAAATGAAAAAAGCACAAGTAATTATCAGAATACTTTTAGGTTTAATGGTACTGATATTCGGATTAAACAAATTCCTACAATTCATGCCCATGCCGCCACTGCCAGAAGCGGCTGGTGAATTTATGGGAGCCTTAGTTAATAGTGGCTACTTAATGCAGGCAGTGGCTATAGTAGAAATTGTAACCGGAATAATGCTGTTAATCAACAGATTTCAAGCATTAGCATTAGTAATACTATTCCCCGTATTACTGAATGCCTTTTTGTTCCATCTTTTCTTAGATCCTGCAGGAATTGGAGGAGCTTTTATTGCCATGGCAATGAACCACTTCTTATTCTTTGCGAATAAGGAATCATATAAATCAATACTAAAATTTAAATAAACAGAATCATGGAAAAAGCAAAAGTAGCCGGAACAACTCCGCAAATAGAACAATTAGAGGAAGGTAAAACTTACGCATGGTGTTCCTGTGGGAAATCAGAAAATCAGCCTTGGTGCAATGGCGCACATGCAGGAAGCGAATTTGCTCCGCAGGTATTTAAAGCAGAAGAATCTAAAACTGCTGCAATATGTATGTGTAAACAAACTAAGAACCCTCCTTACTGTGATGGTTCACATATAAACTTATAATCAAATCATTAATAAATAAAACAAAAAAGATGAAATCACTAAAAAATATCATATTAGCAAGCTCAATTCTTATACTATCTGCTTTTACAATTAGTAGTTCTTTAAATTGGACTATCTCAGATGGCTATGAGATTAAATTCTCAAGCTCTACAGGTGATCCTGAAGGGATTTTTAAAACGATAAACGGAGATATTCAATTTAATGAGAATGATCTCGCATCATCCAAATGTGACTTTAAAGTAGATGTTAATTCTATAAACACTGGAAACGGGATGCAAAACAAGCATGCAATAAGCGCTAAATGGTTTGATGCTGAGAAATATCCGAATATTGAATTTAAGTCCAGTAAATTCTCAAAAACTGAAACTGGTTACTCTGTAACCGGGATGATGAAAATGCATGGTGTAGATAAGGAAATGACACTTCCATTTACCTTTTCTAATAATGTATTCAAATCAACCTTTTCCGTTAATCGAATTGACTTCAATATTGGAGAATCAATGAAGAAAGTTTCGGATGACATCAAGTTAGAGGTTTCTTTGCCTGTAACCAAAAAGTAATCTTATGAAGAAATTTCTTATTCATGGTATTATCGCAGGGATCTTAACGGCCGTTGCTGGAATCGTGTACCAAATGGTCTATGAAAATGCTCTATTTTTAGACTTCAGTTTGATTATTAACCCTGGATCAATAGCAGGGGCCTCAATTTTTGGATGCGTGCTTATGGCTTTGGGTTATTGGTTGCTGGAACTCTTCAAAAAACCCAATCTAAAAGGTTGGTTAAATGTTTTGATAGCGGTCCTCAGCTTCCTGAGTATTCTTGGACCATTGAGTATGAGTTTGCCTTTAGAGGTTGAATTTCCCGAAATGCTTCCTGGGTTAGCAATACCCATGCACTTTTTTCCAGCTATGATTTTCTTTGGTTTAAATCCTTTTTTCACAAAACCTAGACTCTATGAGTAATCGAACAATTAAAAAAATAATTTCCTCTCAAAAAGTTAATATGGGTGGGATTCATTTACAGCAACCCCTACCAGATAGAGCTGTGGATCAAATAGATCCATTTATCTTGATTCATCATGGTTCGCTCCCTGTGAAACAAGGAAAGCCGCAAAGTGAATCAGGTGTTGGCCCACATCCACATAGAGGCTTTTCGCCTGTAACTTTCGTTTTTAAAGGTGGTGTTCAACATCAAGACTCATTAGGTAATAATGAAGTTATTACTGCTGGCGGAACTCAATGGATTCATTCTGGAAAAGGCATTATTCACAGTGAACGCCCCAGTAAAAAAATGGTTGAAAAGGGTGGTGAAAATGAAATTATTCAGTTTTGGGTAAATACACCCTCAAAGCATAAAATGGAAACGCCTTACTATTTACCATTATCAGCTGACAAAACCCCCTCAATAAAGAAAGACAACGCAACTATACATGTTGTAGCGGGAGAGTTTGAAAACGTAAAAGGTCCTGCAAAAACATACAGTCCTCAAACTTTATTGAGACTTGAAACAAAAGCAGGAGCAGATTTATTACTTGAAATACCTAAAAGCTATAACGCCTTGATATACATTCTTGATGGTGAGCTTGAGTCTGATGGAAAAATTGCTCAAGCAAAAGATATGTTTTGGTTTAATAATGATGGTGAGAAAATAGCGATTAAAGTGACTAAAGATAGTCGGTTCATTTTGTTATCGGGAGAGCCAATTGGAGAACCGGTCGCTACGTACGGACCGTTTGTAATGAATACGGAAAACGAAATTCGTCAAGCTATGGCAGATTATCAAGAAGGCAAAATGGGCCATTTAACAGAAACCTTTGACTAAACTATAGATATGGAACGAAGAAGTTTTATTAGACTAGCAGGATTGACCACATTTGGTTTAATGGCAGGCGGCAACCTAGTTGCTTCTGCGCTCAAAATGAGTAATCACCAATTAATGGAAATAAAACCACCTAATATTCATGTTCGTCATGGTTTTTTTAATCTTCAAGTACCCAATGAGAAAGGCCTTCAAATTCAACGAGATATTTTTAATCAAAATGGACTAGATGGAATATCGGAGAATAGAATGGTTTCAATAAAAGTATCAGAAGAACATAAAGAAAGCTTTGGAATCATCAATAAGAAAGGATTCAAAAGTAAATCAAAAGAATTATCGGCTATTAAATTAAAAGCCAACAGCAGTCAATCAATTGAAGTTGATTCTCCATGTCTTATTTTTTCTGAGCATGATGTTTTTTTAGTGGATGGAGAATCTATCTCGAAGCGACAAGCGGTTAAGAAACACCAATCCGGTATGGTCAAATTGACTTCAATAAAGGCTCAACACCTTATTATCTTCAACATTTGAATCCATTCAATCAAAAAGATATAACCACATGGAAGAAAGATATGGCGGACTTGCCCCGGATTAAATTTGGTGGGATGAAATAAAACGACCTGCCAACAATGTATAAAAAGTAAATCATCATTAATACCCAAATCAAAATGCAATATAAAAATGAGAACATCACCATCCATTGGCATCAATCAAAATGTATTCATGCCGGAGTATGCGTTAAGTCATTACCTAACGTATACAATCCAAAGGAACGACCATGGGTAAAAATAGAAAACGCTTCTTCTGATGAACTAACAGCTCAGATTGACAAATGTCCTTCTGGAGCACTAAGCTATACATTGAACAATAATAAAGATAAGTAATGAAGGATACTTTACACGCAAATGGGACACTTGGTTCAGAAAACTACCTGATGAAAATAAAAACCACCAATCATATGGTTATGGTAGACGAACCTGAATCAATTGGTGGGACTGATAAATATCCAAACCCTGCACAATATTTGCTTTCCGCTTTAGCATCTTGTACTGCTATCACTATAAAAATGTATGCGGATAACAAGGGGTGGGACGTTGGCAACATCAATGTAGATGTGAACATGAAAGAAGTTATTTCTTCAGGAAAAACCATCAAAAAAATAGTGAAAGCTGTACAGTTTGAAAATCCCTTAGAAGACGATCAGATAGAGCGTTTATTAACCATTGGATCAAAATGTCCAATTTCAAAATTGCTGGAGCAACCAGTAAAAATGGAATTTGAAAAATAACGTATTATGAAAAAACAATTTCTTATTATAATATTAGGGACTATCTTAATGGGATGCTCTGCGGAAAAAACTCATAAAACAGAAAATAATATGGAACCAAGAATTTTAGCAATTGGAAGATTACAGTCAACTTTAGATGTCCTAGTCGAAGAATGGGAAAGATATGGCAGGAATGTTATTGCCAGCAATTCAAAAGATAGAATTAAAGAAATAATTGAAACAGAATCAATTGATTTCATATGCATTGGCGGTGGACTACCTGATGATGAAAGAGAAGAAATGGTGGACTATATCTCTACGGTTAACTCAAGTATCTCTGTTCATCCAATACCACGAAATGAGGAAGCCATGGGACCATATAATTTCATCCCTTTCCTTAACAATCTTGCAATTATGTTCAAAGTACGCAAGGCGATGGAAGAATAAACAGCTTACAACAATTAGAACTCAAAATCACGTGGGCGCAGGGCGTTCCCACTGATTTTTTCTAAGTGTTGCACTGAACTGCGATGAGCACAGACGCTAGTTAATAGCACTTACCCTTTTCTTGTGTAAAAGCAATTTTATTTTGTGGTGATGTACTTGAAAAACAAGGGGTTTTGTTTTTTTTAGATTTAATTCTGGGACTTATTATTTCTTTATTTTCACTGCTTAATCTCATTTATCTACTGTATCGTTTGTTGTTTTTCTTCTTTATTTCACTTCTGGCAACAGGCTTCCACCTCGCTTATTATTAGCAAGTATTAATATTCAATTTTTCATGTTTT
>Ga0115000_10001342_pt1 | contig 21962 bp, 24 predicted proteins | sample ArcticOcean_MG_C_6_FD_89690 | JGI IMG/M metagenome (GOLD analysis project Ga0115000, IMG submission 89690) | Marine microbial communities from western Arctic Ocean - ArcticOcean_MG_CB8_128 | ecosystem: Environmental > Aquatic > Marine > Oceanic | place: Arctic Ocean: Canada Basin | collected... | reverse complement strand
TTCTTTCAATTTAGAAACATCAACCTTGTATACTGATAAAGAATTTTCTAATATTGTATTAATTTGTCTATCAATCTCCCCGCTGGTCCCATCTACATTTATTTTTGGCGAAGTAAGTTTAGCTACATGATTTAAACCATGTGGATAATCACATTCATGAGAACGTCCTATAATTGAATCTTTTTGGCCTAAAAAAGCAACTATCTCAGTTGCGCTTGGTATGAGTGTGACAATTTTTGTCGAATTGTTATTCATCTTTATTAAATCTTCTTGACCTATTATATCCTTGCATTTAGTAATTACATAATTTTAATCTATTTAATTTATGAAATCAAAAGCCAAAGTTGTCGTAGTTGGAGGGGGAGTGGTTGGAGTTAGCATGCTCTACCATTTAGCAAAAAAAGGCTGGTCTGACGTTGTTTGTGTTGAAAGAAAAGAATTAACATCTGGGTCAACTTGGCACGCAGCTGGATTATTGCCTCTATTTAATATGAGTTACTCCGTAGGACAGCTACATAAGTATGCTGTTGATTTTTACAAAACTTTAGAAAAAGAAACTGGTAAAAACGTTGGTTTTAGCGTGGTTTCAAATATTCGTTTAGCAAGCACAAAAGATAGAATGGATGAATACCATCAGTACGCAGGCGTTGCTCAAACAATTGGAGTTGATGTAAAATTTTTAAAACCCGAACAAGTAAAAGAAATTTGGCCTTTATGTAATGTAAAAGATTTAGTAGGAGCTATTCAACACCCTGAGGATGGATACATTCAGCCAGCGGATTTAACGCAAGCTTTAGCTACAGGTGCCAGAAATAGAGGAGCAGAGATTTATAGAAATACTGCAGTAATCGGAATCAAACAAACCAAAAGTGGTTGGGCCGTAGAAACAGATAAAGGAACAATCGAATGTGAGCATGTTGTTTCATGTACTGGAAATTTTGCTAGACAAACTGGAAAAATGGTTGGTCTTGATATTCCTGCGATACCTGTGGAACATCAATATATAGTTACCGAACCACATCCTGAAATTCAAAAAAGAAAAAAAGATGGCTTACCAGAAATGGGAGTGCTAAGAGATAGTGATAGCAGATGGTACATGAGAGAAGAAGCTGGAGGATTACTTTTAGGCCCTTACGAAGATGGAGCTCCAGCCTGCTATGTTGACGGCCCTTCAAAAGATTCAGAGTATGAGTTGTTTCAAGAAGATTTAGATAGACTAGCTCCACATATAGAAGGCGCAATTCATCGCGTTCCAGCTTTTGGTGAGGTAGGAGTTAAAAAAGTTTATAACGGCGCCATCTCGTATACTCCAGACGGAAATCCAATTGTTGGTCCTGCTTGGGGATTAAAAAATTTTTGGATTAATGAAGGACATAGTTTTGGTATTACTGCTGCAGGTGGAGCAGGATGGCAGCTTGCAGAATGGATAGTTGATGGTGAACCAACAATAGATATGCTTGGCGTTGAACCAAGAAGATATGGTGACTACGCAACTAAAGCTTATCTTAAAGAAAAAAATGAAGAAGCTTATTCAAAAGTATTCATTATTCATTATCCAGATGAAGAAAGAGAAGCGGCAAGAACTCTCAGAACATCTCCTTGTTACGATAGAATGAAAAATCTTGGTGCTGTTTTTGGTCAAAAATTTGGGTGGGAGCGACCAAACTTTTTTGCGACCGATGGAATGGAGCAAAAAGATGACTGGTCTTTTAGAAGATCGAAATGGTTTAAAGCAATAGAAAAAGAATGCAAAAATGTGAAAGAAAATGTTGGTTTGTTAGATATGACTGCATTTGCAAAATGTAGAATAAAAGGACCAGGGGCAGAAAAATTTTTAGATTACTTAGTAGCTAATAAACTGCCTAAAAAAATAGGAAGAATAGGTTTGTGTCACGCTTTAAATACAAAAGGTGGAGTTCATTCTGAGTTTACAATTATGAGGGAGTCGGAAGATAGTTTTTATTTAGTTTCTGCTGGAGCCTTTCAAAGATTAGACCATGATTGGATATACAAATGGATGCCAACAGACGGAAGTGTTCAATTTGAAAACTTAACTAATAGCATGGGAGTTTTAGTTGTATCAGGACCAAAAGCAAGAGAACTGATGTCTAGAGTTTCAAAAGACGATTTTTCAAATGATAATTTTAAATGGTTAAGCGCAAAAAATATTAATGTTGGAAATGCACCGGTTAACGCTATGAGAGTAAACTTTGTTGGTGAATTAGGATGGGAATTACATCATTCAATTGAATATCAAAACCATATTTTTGACAAGCTAATGGAAGCTGGAAAAGATTTAGGAATCAAACCTTACGGTATTAGAGCTATGAATAGTTTAAGAGTTGAAAAATCTTACAAGTTAGTTGGAACTGAATTATCAATTGAGTATTCTCCTTATGAATCTGGATTAGATAGATTTATTCATCCTAACAAAGGAAGCTTTATAGGCTTAGAAGCTTTGAATAAGTGGAGAGAAAAAGGTTTCAATAATAAATTGGTGACTATGGAAATTCATAATATTAAAGATGCAGATGTGTTAGGAAATAATCCTATTTACGATAATGGAAAAGTTGTTGGTCGAGCAACTGGTGGAGATTTTGGTTTCAGGTTAGGTAAATCAATAGCTTTAGGAATGGTTACACCAGCAATTGCGACAACAGGACAAAAATTGAAAATTGATATTCTTGGAAAAATGTATGATGCTACTATTTTAGAAGAGAGTCCTTATGATTCGGAAAATAAATTATTAAGAGCATAAATGAAAATTTTAGTAGCAGTTAAGAGAGTCATTGATTACAACGTTCAAATAAGAGTCAAAGAAGATGGTAGTGGTGTTAATACAGATAATGTCAAAATGTCAACAAACCCACCAGATGATAATGCTATAGAAGAGGCTGTAAAATTAAAAGAATCTGGTAAAGCGAAAGAAATTGTAGCTGTTACAGTTGGCGAGGAAAAAGCACAAGAAACAGTGAGAAAAGCTTTGGCAGTTGGAGCAGATAGAGGCATACATGTTAAGTCAGATAATTATATAGAACCATTAGGAATAGCTAAAATTTTAAAAAAAATTGTAGAAAAAGAAAAACCTGACCTTGTTTTTTTAGGAAAACAAGCTATTGACGACGATTGTAATCAAACTGGACAAATGCTAGCTGCCATGCTGGGCTGGCCTCAAGGTACTTTTGCATCAAAAATTGAACATAAAGATAAAGTTATAGAAGTAACAAGAGAAGTTGATGAAGGTTTAGAAACAATACAAATTAATTTACCAGCAATCGTAACGTGCGATTTAAGACTTAATGAACCAAGATTTGCTTCTTTACCCAATATAATGAAAGCGAAGAAAAAACCAATTGAACAATTGTATGCAAAAGATCTTGGTGTCGATATTTCAAATAGGATTCAGCAAGTAAAAGTAGAAGAGCCGCCAAAAAGAAAAGGTGGAATAAAAGTGGCTAGTGTAGCTGAATTAGTTAGTAAACTTAAAAATGAGGCTAAAGTTATATAATGTCAATTTTATTAATTGCTGAACATGATAATTCAAATTTAAAAGTATTTACTTTAAATACAATTACAGCAGCATCTAAAATTGATAAAGAAATTCACGTTTTAGTTGCTGGAAATAAATGTGAAAATGTAGCAAAAGAAGTAGCGTTAATTTCATTAGTAAAAAAAGTTATTCACTGCGATTCACCAAATTATGAAAACTTTTTACCAGAAAATTTAGCGCCTTTAATAATTAAAATTTCAGAACCCTACACACATATAATTGTAGCTGCTAATACTTTTGGGAAAAATTTTATGCCAAGAGTTTCTGCATTATTGGATAGCTCTCAAATAAGCGATGTAATCAAAATAAATAGTCCAGAAGAATTTTTAAGACCAATTTATGCTGGGAATGCTTTTGCAACAGTAAAAAGCAATGATAAAAAAAAATGTATTACAATTAGACCAACTTCATTTGAGGCAGCGTCAAAATCAGGAGGGTCATCATCTATAGAAAAAATTGAAGCAGTTGATATACCTAATATCTCTAAATTTATAAGAAGAGAGCAAATAAAATCGGAGAGACCAGAGCTTGGAACGGCACGAATTGTCATATCTGGAGGAAGAGGAATGCAAAGCAGTGACAATTTTAAACTTATAAACTCAATAGCAGATAAATTAAATGCAGCTGTAGGAGCTTCTAGAGCAGCAGTTGATGCTGGATATATTGGAAATGACCACCAAGTGGGGCAAACTGGAAAAGTAGTTGTGCCAGATTTATATATTGCTGTAGGAATCTCTGGGGCAATTCAACATTTAGCTGGAATGAAAGAAAGTAAAATTATCGTAGCAATAAATAAAGATGGAGAAGCACCAATTTTTAGTATTGCTGACTACGGCCTTGAAGCAGATTTATTCGAAGCTCTACCGCAGTTTTTAGACGAACTAAACAAACTCAATACTATCCAAAAATAAAAATTTTGATATAGTCCATTATATGAACCGTGAAGTTATGGAATATGATGTTGTAATTGTTGGGGCTGGTCCAGCAGGATTATCAACAGCAATAAAACTAAAGCAACTAGATCCGATTTTAAATATTTGCATTCTAGAAAAAGGAAGTGAAATAGGTGCTCACATTTTGAGCGGAAATGTTTTTGAAACAAGAGCATTAGATGAATTAATACCAAAATGGAAAGATGAGGGAGCTCCAATTAAAACCAAAGTTTCAAAAGAAAAATTTTTATTTTTAGGAAAAAATAGTTCTTTAAGCTGGCCAACTTGGCTTTTGCCTTCTGTTCAAAAAAATCATAAGAATTATATTATAAGTCTTGCAAATCTATGTCGCTGGTTAGCCGAACAAGCTGAAAAACTTGGTGTGGAAATATTTCCTGGTTTTGCAGCCAGTGAGATTATTTTTAATAAAGATAATTCTGTAAAAGGCGTAGCTACATCAGATATGGGTTTAGATAAAAATGGAAATAAAAAAGATAGTTACGAACCAGGTATGGAATTGCATGCAAAAGTTACTGTTTTTGCTGAAGGTTGTAGAGGTCATTTAGGAAAACAATTAGTAAAAAAATATAATCTTAATGAAAACAAAGATCCTCAGCAGTACGGAATAGGGTTTAAAGAAATATGGGAAGTTGATGAAAAGCAACATCAAGAAGGTTTAGTAATGCATACAGCGGGCTGGCCAATGGATAACAAAACATATGGTGGTAGCTTTGTTTATCATGCTGAAAAAAAACAAATCTATATCGGATATGTTATAGGACTTGATTATAAAAACCCATATTTATCGCCATTTGATGAATTCCAAAGATTTAAAACGCACAAAGCTATAAAAAAGATTTTAGATGGTGGCAAAAGAATTGCATTTGGAGCTAGAGCTTTAATCGAAGGTGGATTACAGAGTTTGCCAAAAATGTTTATGCCAGGAGCGCTTTTAATTGGATGTGATGCAGGAACTTTAAATATGCCTAAAATAAAAGGGTCACATACAGCCATGAAAAGTGGAATTATTGCTGCTGAAACAATTTTTGAAAATATAAAAAATAAAACCAACTTATCAATCTATAAAGATAAATTTGAAGCTAGCTGGGCATACAAAGAACTTCACGCAGCCAGAAATGTAAAACCTAGTTTTGACTGGGGTTTAATTCTAGGTATTATATTTACAGGAATTGACCAAATATTATTTAGAGGTAAGCTTCCAATCACATTAAAACATAAACACTCTGATCACGAAACATTAAAGCAATCTAGTGAGGTTAAAAAAATAGAGTATCCAAAGCCAGATGGTAAAATTAGTTTTGATAAAACTAGTTCAGTATTTTTAACAGGAACTGACCATAGAGAAAATCAACCTGTGCATTTGAAATTAAAGGATTCTAACTTACCAATAAATTATACTTTAGAAAAATTTGATGAACCCGCACAAAGATATTGCCCCGTAGGTGTTTATGAAATTCAAAAAGATAATAACAATCTTAATCCTAAATTTATTATAAATTCTCAAAACTGTATACATTGTAAAACTTGTGATATTAAAGAACCATCACAAAATATTACTTGGGTAACTCCTGAAGGTGGAGGTGGACCTAAGTATGGAAATATGTAAAAAAAAAATCCTTTTTCTTATAGTATTTTTATTTTTCAATAACAATTTATTTGCCGATACATTTGATGAGTTGAAAAATATTAGAAAAACTTCATATTTAGATTTTATTATATTAAAGATTGAACAAAAATTAATTCAAAGACACGGATTTCTGAGAGCACAAGCAATGCCTTTGAGAATTCAGTACCAAAATATTGGATCACAAGTTGATTTTGTAGAAAAAGATTCAAAAATTGTAATAAATATTATCGGAACAATGGACAAGAGAAGGTATTCTAAAAAAAAATATACCCCTAAAGTATCAGATTGTAATGTATTAAGAAATTTACTTTTTTATAAAAAGTATGGATATAATATTTTTCAAAAGAAAAATTTGTCATTAACAGATGATTATATGGAAAATAATTTTAAGTCTTCATTTTTAAACAATTTATCATTATCAGATAAAGAACAGGATTTTATAGTCACAAATATTAAATTAAAAATCAACATAATAGACCCCGTAAGAGGAAATGATTTATTTTGTTCAGGGTTATTAACAAAAGATCTTAACTGATTTAATTTCTAAGATAAATCAATTGCATATTTTTTTAATTTTTCAATAGGAACAATTTTTAAAGTTTTAATATTTGTTCTTTTCAAATAAACTTTACAAGCAGTCCCCTCATCAATTGATTTAGCGTAAGTACTTGCACATACACACCAATTGTCACCATCTTTTAATCCCGGAAAATCAAATTCAGGGTGTGGTGTAATTAAGTCATTGCCATTCTCTTTTGCCCATTCTAAGAAAACTTTTGTTACTTTAGCACAGACTGTATGCACACCTTGATCCAACTCATCTGTGTTACAGCACCCATCTCTAAACCATCCCGTTACAGGATTATTTGAGCATGGTTCTAGTTTTTCACCTAATACATTTTCTTGAGAATTTTTTTCTTTCATTATAGTTTTGTTGGATTTGCTACATTTTTATATATAACTTTGGGATCAAAAAGTTTTTTCTTTTCTTTAAATTTAATTTTAATTTTTTTTTTATTTTTTATTTTACCTAACGGTATTGATCTGTAAAAACAAGATCTATAGCCTACGTGGCAACTTGCTCCGTTACCAATGTTTACTGACATCCATACTGAATCTTGGTCGTCATCTATTCTTATTTCTTTTATTTTTTGAATAAAACCACTAGTTTGACCTTTGTGCCATATTTTTTTTCTAGATCTACTCCAATAATGAGCTTCTTTAGTTTCTATTGTTTTTTTTAAAGCTATGCGATTCATGAAGCCATGCATCAAAATGACCCCACTCTGATAATCAGAGGTTATTACAGGAATTAGGCCATTTTTATCAAATTTAGGTGCCAAGTATTGGCCTTCTTCAACTTCTTTAATATTTTCTCTTTTTTTAAACATTAGTTATATTATATAGATATTTAAAATAATAATTAAGTAAATAAAATGAAATTAGTAAAAGGTGAAAACCAACCAAAAAATAACGAGAAAGAAATTTCAGACGAAGAAGCTGAAGAATCAGTAAGAAAAATTATTCAATGGATTGGTGAAGACCCTAATCGTGAAGGTCTACTATCGACACCAGCAAGAGTAGTTAAAGCTTTTAAAGAGTATTTTCAAGGTTACAAGCAGGATCCAAATAAATATTTATCTAAGACTTTTACAGAAGTAGATGGTTACGACGATATGGTAATAGAAAAAAATATTAGTTTGCAAAGTCATTGCGAGCACCACATGGCTCCAATTATTGGTGTAGCTCATGTAGCTTATATACCATCAAGTAAAGTTGTTGGATTGAGTAAGTTAGCTAGGGTTGTTGAAGTTTACTCAAAAAGACTACAAACACAAGAACGCTTAACTATGCAAATTGCAAAAACTATAATGGATGTCCTAAAACCTCGTGGAGTAGCTGTTACATTAGATGCTACACATCAATGCATGACAACCAGAGGTATAAAAAAAGAAAGAGCTACAACAGTAACAAATTATTTCTTAGGTGCCTTTAAAGATGATTTAAGTTTTCAAAACCGATACTTGAGATATATTAACAAAGATTAGTTTTTGTTAGTAAATATTCTTAATTTTAATAATGAGTGATAAGTTTAAAGCAATAGTCCTAAATCAGTCTGGTGAAAAATTTTCTAGAGAAATAAAAACATTAGATAAAAATTTTTTTAAAATTGGAAATGTTTTTGTAAAAGTTGATTATTCAAGCTTAAACTATAAAGATGCTTTAATTTTAAAAAATGGAGCTAGACTTGTCAAAGAATACCCACACATTCCTGGCATAGATTTTTCCGGAAAAGTGATTGAAAGTGACAATCAAGATTTTAAGCCTGGAGAAGAAGTTATTTTGACTGGCTGTAGAGTTGGCGAAATATATCCGGGTGGATATTCACAATTAGTTAAAGTAAAAAGTGAGTTGTTAATAAAAAAACCTAAATCAATTTCAAATAAAAATGCAATGATTCTTGGTACAGCAGGGTTTACCTCTTTACTTTGTTCTTTTGCAATTAAAGCAAGAGAAGAACTCCTTCTGGGAGAAAAAGTTAATGATGTTTTGGTAACAGGAGCAACAGGTGGTGTTGGAAGTATAGCTGTAATGATACTTTCTAAATTTGGTTACAATGTTACAGCAATGACTGGCAAAGAAAATAAATCAGATTATTTAAAAGAATTAGGCGCCAAAAATATTATTTTTAGAAAAGAATATGAAGGAGAAGCTAAGTTACTAGACAAAGGTTTATGGGATGGTGTTGTTGATACTGTTGGTGGAAACATTCTATCGAATGCAATTTCACAAACTAGACCAAATGGAATTGTAGCTGCTTGTGGAAATGCAGGTGGAATAAAACTAAATACATCAGTAATGCCTTTTATTATTAGAGGTGTGAAATTGTGGGGAATAGATTCAGTATTAGTAAGTAGAAAAAGAAGAGAATTTATTTGGTCACAAGTAAATGACTTGGTTAATTTTGAACTCTTAGAAAAAAAAGTAAAAACTGTTAATTTAGAGGAGCTAATAAAAATTTTTCCAGAAATGTTGAGCGGCAAAACATCTGGAAGAATTTTAGTTGATTTAAATAAATAATATGGATTGGGATAAACTTAAAATATTTCATGCTGTAGCAGAAGCTGGAAATTTTACTAAAGCAACTTATTCCTTAAATTTAAGTCAGTCAGCAATAAGTAGACAAGTTCAATCTTTAGAGCTGGAATTAAAAACAAAGCTTTTTGAAAGACATGCAAGAGGTTTATCATTAACTGATAATGGACAATACTTGTTTAAAACTGCACATGAGGTAATTTCTAAATTAAAAGATGTTGAATCTACCTTAATTGACAAAAATGATAAACCAAGTGGAAAACTAACTGTAACAACATTCATTAGTTTTGGAACCACATGGTTGACCCCAAGAATCCAAGAATTTATGAAACTAAATCCAGAAATTGAAATTGAGTTGATTTTTGATGATAAAGAATTAGATTTGAGTACCCGTCAAGCTGATATTGGAATTTGGTCTAGAAGACCTAAACAATTAAATTATATTCAAAAAAAATTGATAGATATTAATTATCATATTTATGGCTCTGCCAAGTACTTAGAAGAGTATGGGTATCCAAAAAATTTAACCGACCTAGCTAAACACAAATTTATTTCTTACGGAAGAGGGACCCCTTCACCTGTTTTTAACCCTGATTGGGCTTTAAAACTTGGAGGAAAAGATAATAAAAAAATAAAACCAATTATGAAGGTAAATAGTGTTTATGGTTTGTTACTTGCTGTTCAAAGTGGCGTCGGCTTAGCAGCTCTTCCCGACTATATAACCGCTTCGGTTCCAAACATAATTAGGATTTTACCAAAGATAGAAGGACCAAAAACAGAAGCACATTTTGTATATCCGCAATCTTTAAAAAATGTAGCGAGAGTTGTAGCTTTTAGAAATTTTTTATATAGCAAAGTTAGCAAATGGTCTTTTTAAATATTACTTATAAGTCTCTGTCTTGATTTTTAAAGAAGCTCCTTCTTCAATTGACAAAGTTTTTTGATTAAGAACACCTTCAATTTCCGCTGTTTTTTTAATTTTAATCTTATCTGAGTTGACATTTCCTTGAAGTTTTCCACCTAAAATGGCCTTTTTTGAATTTATATTCCCATTAATGTTTGAATTTTCATAAGCATCAACCTCATTTGCTTTTACGTCACCATTTATTTTGGCATCTAATATAATTTTATCTTTTTCTATCAAGTTACCATCCACAGTAACGTCTGATAGGAGTATTGAGTTTTTTTCATCTGTCATAATATTGTTTCTTACAACCTAACATATACATAGAATAACTTGCATCCAATACACTTTTTGATTGAATTATGTGCGACATATTGATATTGATAATCATTATCATTGTTAATGATAACTATTATCATTATATAAACATTTTTACATTAAACGATAAGCGAAAGGGAAATATGAAAAAAATAATATTAGGACTAACAATTTTACTTTCATTGACAGGGTATTCATTTGCTAACGAAGTAAATGTATTTAGCGCAAGACACTATGATTCAGATGTTCAACTTTACAAAAAATTCACTGCAAAAACTGGGATTAAAGTAAACGTGGTTTCTGGAAAAGATAAGGCTCTTCAAAAAAGAATAGCAGAAGAAGGAAAAGAATCAAAGGCTGATCTTTATATTACTGCTGACGCAGGAAGATTAGGTACGTTCCAAGCAAAGGGAATGTTTCAAAAAGGAGCAAGTTCTGCAGCCATAAAAAAAGTTGTACCAGCAAATTTTAGAACTTATTATTGGACAGGAATAGCTAAAAGAGCAAGAATAATTTACTATTCTCCAGAAAGAGTAAGCGCTTCGGACCTTGATGGAATGACTTACGAAAATCTTGCCGATCCAAAATGGAAAGGTAAAGTTGTAATAAGAAAATCAAACAATGTTTACAATCAATCACTTGTTGCATCATTAATAAAAAACAACGGAAAAAAAGCAACTGCATTGTGGGCAAAAGGAGTTGTAGCTAACATGGCTAGAGACTCTAAAGGTAACGATAGAGCTCAAATCCTAGCTGTTGCAGCTGGAGAGGCTGATTTAGCAGTAGCTAATACTTATTATTTAGCATTAATGTTATCTGGGCAAAAAGGTCCTGAACAACAAGAGGCAGCTAAAAAAGTTAAGGCATTTTTTCCAAACCAAAATGACAGAGGAACACACATGAACATTAGTGGTGCCGGAATATTAAAATATGCACCAAACAAAACTAATGCAATTAAATTACTTGAGTTTTTATTAACTAAAGAAGCACAAGAACATATAGTTAATAATACTTTTGAGTATCCAATGATAGAGGGTGTTGAGCCACATAAATTACTGGTACAAATGGGATTAGAATTTAAGCAAGATCTTAAAACTAAAGTTTCATCTTATGGAAAAAAACAAGCTGACGCATTAGAAGTAATGCTTGCAGCTAAGTGGAAATAATAATTAAAGATGTTCAAATTAAATAAAAAAAAATTATTAAATTTAGCGCATTTAAGTAATGCTCCTTTACTGCCAGAAGACAGTAAAGGGGACGACAACAAATTAAGAATAAAAAAAGTTAAACAAAGAATAGTTTTAAAAAGAAATAAAAATATTAACAGTATGGAAATTACTTATGGAATTATTAGAAAAAAAATTAAAAGTTTATTTGATGTTGACTTAAATAAATCTACAAAATCGTGCAATCCCTGCATGAATGTGTGTAAAAAAGTTAACAATAAAATAAATGGGAGAGAACTATCTAAAGTTAACAATAATGAAATGAAAGAACTCATAAAAGTTTTTTCCTCTTAATTGATAGTTTTGTAAATGTGTGCCTATTATCTATTCCTTTAAGTAGTATAATAGGTGCATTTATTTTAGGGGTATAAATGGTAATTTATAAAAAAATAAACATTTGGTATTTAAGTTCTTTTGTTATTTCTATAATTGTAGCTATACCAATAATAACTGTTTTTTGTAGTTTTTTTGAAACAACAAGTAATTATTCATCCATTCTTAAAAATACATTTCTTTATGAATATATTTTAAATTCATTATTTCTGCTATTAGGAGTTTTGTTTTTAACTTTTATTATCGGCGTAGGGTGTGCATATGTGGTTTCTTTTTATAAGTTTCCTGGTGTGAATTTTTTTAAGTGGGCTTTAATTTTGTCATTTGCTGTTCCTGCCTATATATACGCTTACTCTTTAACTGCTTTTTTTGAAAATTTTGGTACAGCTTTTTCAATATTGAAAAATATTTTTGGTGAAGGGGATTATAATTCATTTATTCCTAAATTTGATGGCATGCTGGGAGCTATCATTTCTATTTCATTCTCATTGTTTGGTTATGTTTATGTATTAACGAGAGCATCGTTTCACTATCAATCACAAAATTTAATTGAATTAGGAAAAAATCTTGGGTTTTCAAAGAGAAAATCATTTCTTAAAATTATTTTACCATCAGCTAGACCTGCAATTGTCGCTGGCCTTTCTTTAGTAGCTATGGAGACACTTTCAGATTTTGGTTCTGTTTCATTTTTTGGTGTATCAACTTTAACAACTGGAATATATAACGCTTGGATTTCGTTTGATGATCTTACTTTAGCTAATAGACTTTCATTTTATTTGCTTATATTTATTTTAGGTTTATTTTTACTTGAAAATTTTTCGAGGAAAAAAGCGCAATATCACACCCCGACTAAAGGTGGGTTTAAATCCAAATCATTAGCTTTTTTATCAGGTTATAAATCTTTCTTAGCATTTACATTTTGTTTTATAGTGTTTTTTATAAGTTTTTTATTTCCAGTTTTGCAAATGCTTTATTGGACCATAATTTTTCCAAAACATTTTATTGATCTTAATATAGTTGAACTATTTTCAAATACTATACTTCTAGTATTTTTATCTTGTTGTGTGCTGATATCTTTGGCATTTATTTCAAATTATGGAAATCGAGTTTCTAAAAGTAAAATTCTTGAATCTTTAACAACTTTTTCTGTCTCAGGTTATGCTATACCTGGAGTTATTCTTGCAGTAGCGTTCATTACTTTTATTTCTTGGTTTGATAATAATGTAATAAGTTTTTTCGAAATAAATACTATAAAATCAGTTTTTATTGGCTCGATATTAGGATTAGTTTTTGTTTATTTTATTAGATTTTATTCATTAGCTTGTAATGGAATTAAATCTGGATATTCAAAAATAAATTATTCTATAGATGAAAGCTCCTATTTGCTTGGTTATTCAAAATTTAAAACTTTTTCTAATATACATTTACCGTATTTAAAAAATTCAATTTTTTTAATTGGTGTATTAATTGCAATTGAGATTATAAAAGAATTGCCCATTACTCTTATTATGAGACCTTTCAACTTTGAAACTTTTGCTACCACTGCATATATTTTTGCTTCTCAAGACCTATTAGAGGCTGCTGCTGCGCCTTCTTTGTTTCTTATTCTTATTGCAAGTGTCTTTATTTTAGTTACATCCAGGTATATTCTTAAGGATTAGTTTTATGTCAGAAAACTTTTTAGAAATTGATAATGTTACATTTGCTGCTAGTGATAAAAATAAAGTTAGCAATGTTTCGTTAAATATTGAAAATGAAGGAGATGTCATTTGTTTACTAGGCCCGTCTGGGATAGGAAAAACAACAATTCTACGTACTATCGCTGGTCTTGAAAAAGTTCAATCAGGCAAAATTGCTTTAAAAAATAAAATTATTTCTTCCAAAGATACTCATATTGAGCCTGAAAAAAGAAATATTTCTCTATCCTTTCAGGATAACTGTTTATTTCCTCATTATAATGTAATTAAAAATATTGAGCTCGGTGCAGCAAGAAATATAAAAAAGAAAAAAGATTTAAGTATTGAAGAAGTTATAAAATTTCTTCATTTAGAACATATAGTAGATAAATTTCCGCATGAAATTAGTTCTGGAGAAGCTCAGAGAGCATCACTAGCAAGATCTTTGCTTTCAAAACCAGACTTACTATTATTAGATGAGCCTTTATCAAATGTTGATCAAAGCTTTAAAGAAGAAATTCAGGTTAAATTGAAACAAATTTTAAATGAGTTAAAAATTACTACAATTATTGTTACACACGATTCTTACGAAGCATTTTATTTAGGATCCAAATGTGGAATTATTTTAAATGGCCAACTTAGACAATACGATGATCCCTACAACGTTTACCACTTTCCTAATTCAGTAGAAGTGGTTAATTTTTTAAATAGAGGTATTTTAATACCAGCTAAAGTAACTGGCGAAAATAGCTTAGAAAATGAAGATTTAGGAACTATCAAAGGCAATTTTATAAAACACTACCCCAAAGGTTCAGATGTTCAGCTTTTATTGCAGCCAGAAGATTTAGAACATGATGATAAAAGTAATTTAAAGCTGGAAGTTGTTGATAGAAAATTTAGAGGTACTAATTTTATTTATACTCTTAAAACTACAAGCAATTTATTAATTCCAGTTTTTGTGCACTCGCACCACATCCACCAACATGAAGTTGATGAAAAATTTGGGATAAAAAGACCAATAAACATTGATCATATAGTTTGCTTTTAATTTTATTCTAATATAATTTTACTAAAACAGGGGTGTCGTCATAGACTGAGATTAAACCCTAATAACCTGTCCGGTAATTCAGAAAGGGAGAATAATGGATAAGATAAATTTTATAAGTCAAACAACTTCATTATTAATAGTAATAGTAGTAAGTTTAATTTTTACCTTAGTAGGATTAGCTTATTCAAAAAAATACCAAGACCTCAATAATTATTTAACTGCAAATAGAAGTGTAGGAATTTTTTCACTAACTACAAGTTTAGTTGCTTCGGCACTTGGAGCTTGGATTTTATTTGGACCAGCTTCAGCAGCCACATGGGGAGGGGTGGGAGCTGTAATCGGATATTCTTTAGGAACAGCATTTCCTATGATTCTTTTAATATTTTTAGGGAAAAAAATAAGAAATGAGCTTCCTAACGGATCAACATTAATCGAATTTTTAAGAAAGAGGTTTAAAAAGAGTTTATTTAAATTAATTTTACTTATGAGTATATTTTATATGTTCATATTTTTGTGCGCTGAAGTAACTGCAGTAGCAATGCTGGTTAATTATATTTCTGGTACTGCTTTTTGGACAACTTCTCTAATAATTCTGGCAGGAACATTAACCTACACACTTTATGGAGGGTTAAGAGTTTCTATTTTTACTGATACCATTCAATCAATAATAATTTTAGTTTTACTTTCAACTTCTTTTATTTATTTAATTTTATATTTCGGGGAACAATTTTCATTTGATTTTATCAACAGAACAAACCCTCACTTGTTAAGCGGCAGTTATATTTCAAACTATACTTCAGGGCTAACCTTTTTTATTGCAGTAGCCGCAACTAATCTTTTTCATCAAGGGAATTGGCAAAGAGTTTATGCAGCCAAAAATACTAAAGTTTTGAAAGTGAGTTTAATAATTTCATTCATATTAATAATACCTATTGTTTTATTTACGGGTTTCAGTGGATTGATAGCTGTATCAATAAATCCTAAAGTTATACCTGATTTAGGTTTTTTTTATTTATTATTAAGAGATCAAAATGAGTTTTTATCTATAATTATAATTATTTTGGGTCTTTCGTTAACTATAAGTACAGTTGATACTTTAGTTAATGCAATATCAAGCTTAGTAATAGTGGATGCAAAAGCTACGTTTGGTTTTGCAAACAAAACTGATTGTATAAAACTTTCAAAATATTTTATAATAATGCTATCTATAATAAGCTTTTTTATAGCTTCAAAAGGATTTAGTGTTTTATATTTATTTCTTTTAGCAGATCTATTCTGTTGCGCTTTTGTATTTACTGTATTTTATAGTTTTTATAACAAACAACTAGATGAGAAAACTGCATATATTTCAATAACTTTGGGGCTAATGGGGGGGTTTTTGCTATTTCCAGTTCCAGATTTTTCTATGAGTTTATTAGTAGGAATTATACTTCCTGGAGATTTGTTTCCGTCATTTGTTTCGCAGTCGTTGTTATTTTTATCTTTTTTAATTGCAACACTTGGACCAGCTATTGTTATAATGATCTATGATTCCTTTAAAAGATGATAACCCGACTTCTGGAAAACCAATTGTAACTTATTTTATTATTGGTTTATGTATTTTTGTTTTTTTAATGCAGCTTAGCTCCCAATCTTATAAAAGTGGACAACTATTTTATTCATATGGTTTGATACCCTCAGTTTTAATGAATAACAATCAGTTGCCCATGAACCTTTACGCGATACCTTCTTGGATAACTATTTTTACATCCATGTTTATGCATGGAGGGTTTATGCATTTATTAGGCAATATGCTTTACATGTGGATTTTTGCAGATAATATTGAAGATAACTTAGGACCTACTAAATTTTTAGTTTTCTACCTTTTGTCTGGAGCGGGAGCGGCAATGACTCAGGTTTTGATGGATACATACTCACAAGTTCCAATGATAGGCGCCAGTGGAGCTATAGGAGGAATTTTAGGTGCTTATTTAGTAAACTACCCAAATGCAAAAGTATTAGTTTTAATTCCATTTGGTTTTTTTAGTCAACTAATTAAAATAAAGGCTTTATATGTGTTGGGGTTTTGGTTTATTCTGCAATTTATCTCAAGCGGAGGAGGAGTCGCGTACGCAGCACATATTGGTGGTTTTATTTCAGGAATTATTTTGATATTATTTTTTAACAAAACAATTAGAAAGAAAAATAAAATTAGTAAAGGGCCTTGGAGTTAATGAATTATTTAATACCATTTATTATATTAATTACTGTAGTTGTATTTATTCATGAATATGGACATTATTATTTTGCTAAAAAATTTGGGGTTGGTATAACAGATTTTTCTATAGGTTTTGGTAAAGAGATATTTGGTTGGAATGATAAAGCCGGAACACGTTGGAAGATTTGTTGGATTCCCCTAGGAGGGTATGTTAAGTTTTTTGGTGATAGAAATGTATTCAGCCAATCCGAACAACAAAAAGTCATCAACAACTATGATGTAAAAGATAGAAAAAAACTATTTATTCTAAAACCATTATATCAGAGATCTATCATTGTTGCGGCGGGACCTTTAGCTAATTTTGTTTTAGCTATATTAATATTTTTTTTTATTAATGTTTTTTCTGGAAAAGATTTAACACCAGCAATTATAAATGAAGTTCAAAAAGATAGTCCTGCTTTTTCTGCAGATTTAAAGAAGAATGATGTAATTTTATCAATTGATAATAATAAAGTTGAAAGTATTCTTGAAGTATCTACTTTTATAAATACTTCAACAAAAGAGGTAATTGAATTTATAGTTTTAAGAAACGATAAAAAAATTTCTAAATTCATTAAACCAATTACGGTCGCTGGAAAAGATTCATTGGGTAATAAAGTTAATAAAAAAATTGTTGGAATAAAGTTATCTCCTTTGAATAATAAATTTAACAAAACTACTCTTGGGCCTAGTAAAGCAATTTACTATTCGTTAAAAGAGGTTTGGTTCGTAACAAGCACTTCACTAAAATATATTGGTAAAATGTTGACTGGTTCTGGAGATTCTTCACAGTTAGGTGGACCAATAAAAATTGCTAAAATAACTGGACAGGTTGCTGAGCATGGAGTCATGCCATTTTTAAGCGTCATGGCCTATATTTCAATAAGTCTAGGTATAATAAACTTATTTCCTATACCTATGCTTGATGGCGGCCATTTGATGTTCTACTTTTTTGAAAAAATTTTTGGCAGACCATTAAGCCAAAAAACTCAGGAAAATTTTTTTCGAATCGGTTTATTTATGTTGCTTTCATTAATGTTTTTTGTGACTTTTAACGATTTAAAAGAACTTAATTTATTTTAACAGAAATTTATAAAGTCGCGAAAAAGCTAATAAAAACAAGGCTTTTAACAGACTCAACTATATATAGTGTTGATATCTTGCAGGTACACTAAAAAAAGTGTTGATTTTCCTAGTATTTATGAGAAAAGTAAAAAAACCACAAAAAAAGGGGTAAAATGAACAAAAAACAACTAGTTGCTAAAATCTCGTCTTCAATGAATCTCAGTAAGGCTGATGCAGAGCGAACTTTTGACGGAATTACTGAAATTATCTTAAGTTGCTTAAAAGGCGATGAGCAGGTGAAAATAGCAGGATTTGGTACTTACAAGGTAGCCAAAAGAAAAGCTAGAGTTGGACGAAACCCAAGAACAGGGGAGCAAATACAAATCGGTGCTTCTCAGAAAGTTAAGTTTTTGCCGGCTAAAGCTTTGAAAGAAATGTTTAATAAATAAATTCGTAAAAACAGCCTTTTTTCTGCATAGATTAAAGGCTGTTTTTTAAAAAGTTTAGTAATTTTTATTTTTATCCCAAATTTTCTTCCAGTCTACACCAGGAGATAAACCATATACAGAATTGATATTTGTAAAATGCAATGCAAGAGAAGGTATGGGAGACAAACAATATTCAGTTTTATATATTTCATGGAGAGGTTTTTCAAATGGATAATGTTCGTATTCACACATTGATATAAATTTATCCCAGTGTTTTTTTATGATTTGAGAGCTTGTAAAAAAAGTACACAAACTTTCTTCGGTAGTTCTCCAATGTTTAGATGAACCAAAGAAGATATTTGTTGGTTCTACTTTGCTATATAAATAAGGGTAATCTATTGGGATTAAAACTAATTCACTATTCATTTGTGATGAAAAACGTTCATAAGTAAAAATCATCTCTTCTATAGCATTTGATTGATGCAAATAATCATCTTCAACAAAATAAATTAAATCACCACATTGATTTCTGGCTATTTCTAAAGATTTATAAATATTAGACATGTTTGAAATTTGATTTTCAGTAACATTTTTATTTTCAGCATTAATTTTTTTAATTTTTCTTTTGAAATCATTAACATCTAATGAAATAATAGAATTAGTTATACCTGAAAAACTTAGGATTTTTTTAATTTGATTTAAATCTTTTTGTTCAGAAATATGATCTATTACAATAATATTTAATTTTACGTTAGGTAAAGATTTTTTAGCACTAATTAATGAAACAATTATAGAGTTCAGTGATCTAAATGTATATTCAGATTTCTTTTCGTCAAATATTCTTTTCTTACTCTGCGTTAACATATTGACGCGAGTACATGATCTAAAAATCACTGTTAACGAATTAACCTTGCGTGTTATTTTTGTTTCTCCTAATGGAATTGAGATTGATTTTTTACCTGGTATGTTTAAATTTTCATTAAGAAATTTATCTTGAGTTGGAACATAAAACTCACTTTGGTCTATTATTTCATAACTCAGTAATCTGCAAATTTTAATAAAAAGTTTCTTTAAGAAAGACTTTGTTTTAGAATTGTTTTGTTTTTTCATAAAACTTATGTATTATTTTTTAGCTTCAAGAAGAACAAATTCTAATCGATCTTGTCCCCAAAATATTTTATTATTGATAGCAAATGAAGGAGTTCCAAATATTCCTTTGGTAAAAGCATTGTCAGTTCTATTTTTTAAATCCTTTTTAATTTTTTCATCCATAGCATCTGCTAAAAATTTAATTGGGTTAATATCCATGTTTTTAAGTAATTTTTCAAAAATTGTTTTATCATTTAAATTAAGCCCATCTTTCCAAATTGCATCAAATATTTTATTTGTAAAATTTTGCAAAAAATCCTTTTTTTCCGCAAGCAAAGAACATCTCATCAAATTTAAATTTATAATTGGAAAATAACTATTAAACTTAAAATTTATATTATATTTTTCTGCCCATAATTTACAATCTTTGATCATATGCTTTCCCTTTACAGGGACATCTTCAGTTGCTTTAATTCCTGCTGACTTTAAAAGTCCACCTAATAAAATTGGTTTATATTTAACTTGAATTAAATTTTCATTTTCAATATTTCTTATTTGCTTGTGAGCTAAAAAGGAATATGGGCATGCGAAGTCGAAATAAAATTCAAATGTTTTAATCATGTAATTTTATTTTTTTTGCATAAAAAATTCTAATTAACCAGTACAAAACAAGTCCGACAGGACCTGAAAAATAAACCAAAACTAAGGGCACAAAAGTTATATTCCTGGAGATGCCATGCTTTATTGCATCCTTAACCAACCAAATTCCTATAAAAATATTAAAAGCTAAAAAATGTAACCAAAATATTAATAAAAAACTTTCTGAAGCAAATACTTCATAAAGTTCATCTAAGCCCAAATATATATTAAAGATATCAAAAAAAGATATGTCTAATAATGCAGCTTTATAAATTAGGTATACGTATGCACTAGATAATATCAAAGGTATTATGATTGAATTAACAAATATTTCTGTAGCACGATGATTTGGGATAAAAATTAACATAAGCCAAAATGGCAAAACCCCATAATTGGCCCATAAATAAATATTTTCAAATGTTAAATAAATTTCAAAATGAGATATCATATAAATTAAAAAATATAATATAGTATATAAAGACAGTGAATCCTATTAGAAATAAGAAAGACCTAGAGACAACAATTGATGAATTAAGAAATTTTTCTTATGCATATTTAGAAAAATATAGTCCTTCAAAACAACAATTAAAAACTTACTTATTTAAAAAATATTTAAAAAAGAATCAAAAAATATTCAATAAAAAAGAATTATTTAATTTAATAGATATAGTAATTTCTACTTTAGAAAAAAATAACTTATTAAGTGACAAATATTATTCTGATTCTAAATCCAAAGCTTATTTAAGAAGAGGTTATTCTTTAAATAAAATTAGGTATAGTTTAATTCAGAAGGGAATAGATCAAAAATATATTAAAGATAGCATATCAAATATAAAAGAGAATGAATCTGATCCTGATTTCTTCTCAGCTATAAAACTATGTAAAAAGAGAAGGATAGGACCGAGTAGAGTAGAGGTCAATCGAAGTTTATTTTATAAAAAAGATATTTCAATTCTCGCAAGAGCAGGATTTAGTTACGAAACATCAAAAAAGGTTATGGATACTCCAAAAGAAGAGTTTAAAAAATTTTGCAAGTTGATTTAGATATAATTATTTTTTTTTATTTTTTTTCTCTTTTTCAATATATAAATAATAATCTATTTGCTTTTTAATTGATTTTTTTACTAACAAAAAAAGCAATACTCCAAAAAACGTGACAGATAATACTATGGCAAGTATTGTTTTTAGCATTTTAAATTAATTTAGCTTAGGATTTAATTAAATTATTGATTTATGGTTATTTTTGTTCGGAAAGGATATTTTTTGGTAAATATGTTTGTTGAACAGATTTCAAAATAGCTTCTGTTTTCTTTTTGTTTAAAGTAATCAGAGCTTGTTCAACAAAAGTTTTTCCAGTATTTTTTTTATAGATATAGCTAGCTGTCGAAGTTACACCTGATTGAACTATAGATGCTGTTGTGAAACCTGAAGTAGCCGGACCTATGAATGCCAAAGGTGCCATAAAGCAACCTGATAGTAATGCACTTAGCGCTGTTAAAATTAGCAATTTTTTTATCATCGACTTTTTCCCCTGTTTGGATTTAGTATATATGCTATTTTCAGATAAGTGGAAGCGAAAGATTCTAAAAAAAAAGAATATCTTTTATATTATTTACAACCGTCAGTAGAATTTAAAATTTCAAATTAGCTGATCTCTTGGCTATTAATGGTAAGTTTTTATAATCTTTTTTTCCATACAAAAATTCTTCACCTTCATGTGTAGTAACTGATCCACCCGCGTGTGATAAAATTGTATGTCCAGCGGCAATATCCC
>Ga0115000_10001339_pt1 | contig 21999 bp, 22 predicted proteins | sample ArcticOcean_MG_C_6_FD_89690 | JGI IMG/M metagenome (GOLD analysis project Ga0115000, IMG submission 89690) | Marine microbial communities from western Arctic Ocean - ArcticOcean_MG_CB8_128 | ecosystem: Environmental > Aquatic > Marine > Oceanic | place: Arctic Ocean: Canada Basin | collected... | reverse complement strand
AGAAATGGATCTGGGCCTACAAGCCAAGCTCTTACGGGTATTACAAGAACGCGTGGTCGAACGCCTGGGTTCTAGCCGTTCGATTAATCTAGACGTTCGGGTGCTGGCCACCACCAACCGAAACTTAAAAGAAGAAGTTGGGGCCCACCGCTTTCGCGAAGATTTGTTCTACCGTTTGAATGTTTTCCCCCTGTACTTGCCAGCGCTGCGCGAGCGGCCAGGCGATGTTGCGCCGCTTGCGCTGCATTTCTTGCAGCAGTATTCAGCCGGGCAAGATGTTTCGTTTAGCGCCGGTGCTTTACTGAAACTGAGCGAGTACCAATGGCCAGGAAATGTGCGCGAACTGGAAAATGTGGTGCAACGCACCCTGATTTTACGCAATGGTCTCGTTATCGATGAAGACGTCATTGCCTTTGAGGCGTCAAGCAGTGATCGCGCCGCGGTCGTGCCATGTGTTACTGAGGCGGTGAGCGCTCAAACACCCGCGCTAGATTCGGGGTTAAAGGCCCGCGAGCAAGCCATGATTTTAGATGCTCTAAGAGCCGAGCGCGGTAGCCGAAAAGATACCGCCGAACGCCTGGGCATCAGTCCAAGAACCTTGCGCTATAAATTGGCGCGGTTTAAAGAAATGGGCATTGCACTGCCTGCATAACGCGCGCGGTTTCAAACCCTCATCGAATAAAGCAAGAGTAGATTACTATGAGCATGGAGATCAACGCAGTGTTAGACCAGATGCGCGCCATGCGGGTGAATACCGGTGGTGATTTTGCACCGCCGCCAACCCGAGTTGAAGGCCCAAATGAGTTCTCGAATGTTTTGAAGGATTCCTTAAGAGCGGTTTCTGAAACGCAAAAAACCTCGGCCGATTTGTCCTTGTCTTATGTGAGCGGCAACGAATCGGTTGATTTGGGCGATGTGATGGTCGCCATGCAAAAGGCGAGTTTGTCCTTTGAAGCGACCGTACAGGTTCGGAACAAAGTTCTATCAGCCTATCAAGAAGTGATGAATATGCAGGTTTAACCCTGACGAGCACGGTCTTTGGATAGCGCTTGCAGCGAAAGAATGATGATCATAACGTTGGCAACAACAAATTGAGGTAGGAAAAACAACATGGCCGTTTTAGAACCCACAAAGGCTTTTGCCCAGTTTAACGTTGTATCGCAACTGCCGATGCTGCGCCAGTTAGGGTTATTGGTTGGTCTTGCCGCCAGTATTGCCCTAGGGGTGTACATTGTTATTTGGGCGCAAGAGCCCGTTTACGCGCCGCTCTACGGGGATCTGTCTGAGATGGATGCGTCCCAAGTCATCAACCAGTTAGAGCAATCTAATACGCCCTATAAGTATGATGCTGGCTCGGGCGTCATTTCGGTTTCGGCCGCGAACATTCATGAAGTGCGTATTCGAATGGCCAGCAGCGGCTTACCCAGCAGCTCCGATCGGGGTTTGGCGATGCTCTATGACGACCAATCCATTGGCACCAGCGCGTTTATCGAAGGCGCGCGCTACAACCAAGCGGTTGCAGAAGAACTCCAGCGCTCGATTGCCTCGCTCGACAACGTCTCTGCCGCGCGCGTGCATTTGGCCATTCCGCAAAAATCAGCCTTTATTCGAAATCGCTCTGAGGCGAATGCCTCGGTGGTTGTGAGCCTGGCGCGAGGCCGCTCTTTGAACGAGTCGCAAATCGCGGGCATTGTGTACCTGGTTGCGTCGAGCGTATCGGACTTGGACCCTGAAAACGTGACCTTGATCGACCAGCGCGGTCGTTTGCTGTCCGGCCAAGGCGGCTCGGAAGAAATGCAGATGAGTAACGAGCAGCTGCGTTACGCCCACCAGATTGAAAACAGCCTAACCGAACGCGTGGTCCGGATGCTGTCGCCGCTCTACGGCGAAGATAATGTTCGGGTGCAGGTCACGGCCGCGATTGATCATACGGCGGAGGAGCGCACCGTTGAGCAATACGGACAACAAGCGCCAGTTCTGCGCAGCGAACAAATCTCGGAAGATACCTCAACCGATGTCCAGGCGGCTGGTGTGCCGGGCGCATTAGTCCCCACGCCGCCGAATGCGGGTCAGGAGGGCGATATCCCGGGTGCCGAGCCCGCTGGGAACTCATCCCGCCGGTCGACTCGAAACTATGAAGTGGACCGCACCATTAGCCATATCAAAGCAGCCGGTGGCCAGATTCAACGTTTATCGGTTGCGGTTGTGTTGAACTACACCGCTCAAGAAGTGGACCCTGCGCCAGCAATTGCCGGTGAAGACGCGCCTGAACCCGCGGAGGCTGCCACTGAAATGCTGCCGGTAACGGCCGAGGAACTTGCCCAGATCGAACAGATCGTTCGTGAGGCGGTCGGTATTGATGCGGGTCGCGGCGATTCGGTGAGCATTTCATCCGCCCAGTTCCAAACGTTCGTGCCGGAATTGCCTGAAGAGCCAGGTTTGATGGATTCGCTGTCTGACTATGCGGGTGCTGGAAAAATGGCGCTAGGGTTCATCGCGCTGATGGCGTTGATCTTTGGGGTGCTACGGCCGATGCTCAGAAGCCTGGTGAGCGCCAGTGCGGAAGCGGTCATTGCCAATGCGCAGCCTCGGTATGTTAACCCAGAAGGACAAGCGTATGACGCGCAGGGCCAACCCATGGCGTTGTCGGATGGTGGGCAATACCCGGCTCAGGTCGGCGGCCCGAATGGTGTCGCGGGCAGTAGCATGCCCAGACAAAGTTACGATCAGCAGTTAGGTCGAGCCCGTGCCATGGTTCAAGAAGATCCAGAACGGGTGGCTGGCGTGTTAAAGGATTGGGTGGCCGCTGATGCCTGATAACGAAGAAACATTAAGTGGCGCCATGCGGGCAGCGGTTTTTCTGCTCAGCTTGGGCGAAGATGCGGCCGCCAATGTGCTCAAGCACATGGAGCCCCGGGAAGTGCAAAGTGTCGGTCGCGCCATGACCGAGTTATCCGCCGTCTCGAATGAGAATCTGACCAATGTGGTGCAGGAGTTCATCGAAACGTTGAATTCTGGCAATGCGGTGGGCTCCAACCCATCGCAATACGTTCGGTCAACTTTGAACATCGCGCTTGGCGAAACCAAAGGCACTCGGATGGCCAACCGGATTCTGCAAGGCAAAGATTTTAAAGGCATGGAAACTCTGAAGTGGATGGATGCCGAGTCGGTTGGCACCATCTTGAAGCACGAGCACCCGCAGATCTGCGCCATCGTGCTCAGTTCGTTAGATGGCGATCATGCCGCCGAGGTCTTGTCATTCCTGCCGGTTGAGAATATTCCGGACATTATGATGCGCGTTGCGAGCTTGGATCATATTCATCCGGCAGCCTTGGCTGAACTCGACGAATTACTGCAAAAGCAGGTTGTGGAAGCCTCACCAATCCCGCCGGCAAAAGTCGAAGGCATGCGCATTGCGGCCGACATCATTGGCTTTCTGGACTCAAATGTTGAAGCGGAAGTCCTTGATCGTATTACAGAAGAAGATGAAGTGATGGGTGAGCAAATCCGCGATCTGATGTTCATCTTCGATAATTTATTGTCGCTCACGGACCGGCACATGCAGACTCTGCTGCAAGGTGTTGAGAATGACAAGCTGGTGATTGCGCTAAAAGGGGCCTCCGAAGAAATGAAAACCAAGGTCACCACCAATATGTCGTCTCGCGCCGCTGAAATGCTGCTTGAGGATCTTGAGCTAAAAGGACCCGTTCGCTTGAGCGAGGTCGAGGACATGCAGAAAGAGATTCTGCAGGTTGCGATCAATCTTGCTGCCGACGGCACCATCGCCTTGGGCGGCAAAGGAGGAGATGAATATGTCTGATGCCACCGTTGTTGCATTTGAATCTTGGCAGGCACCGGATTTAACGCGGCATAAAGAAAAGGAACTTGATGCGGCGGCGCTCGCGGCATTGCGACAGTCGGCCTATGACGAGGGGTTTGCCCAGGGGCTTAAAGAGGGTGAGGCCCAAGGTCTTGCGCTGACTCAAGATCGGGCGGATCAGTTTTTGGCGCTGCTTCAGGGGATCGATGCGCCTTTGGTTGCGATGGACGCGCACCTTGCTCGGGAGGTTGCACATTTGGCCGCATTGGTCGGCGCTGAGCTGGCGCGATGCGAGATCACCGCTGATGCAGAAGTGCTTTATGGGCATGTTCAGCGAATCAGCGAAGCCTTACCTTCTTTGCAGCATCCCCCAAAAATATTTCTGCATCCTGAGGACCGCCGGATGGTTGCTTCTCATATCGAGGCCTTGCCCGATGCCCACCCGGCCAAACTCTGGACACTGCACGACGAACCGTCGTTAGATCGTGGTGATTGTCGACTTCAGGGCAGAGACTCGCAACTGAATGCAGACCTGACCGTCATGGCAAAAGACATTGTTCAAAAAGCCTTAAGAGCGCCCGCAGAATGAGCAATGCCAGCCCAGCCGGTTTACAAGCACGCTCGGAGACGCTGGCTGCCAAGCTTTCGAGCTTGAGCAGCCAACTTATGCCAACCGCGCCGGTGCTGGAAGGACGCTTAGTTCGGATGGTGGGGCTAACCTTTGAAGCCGTCGGCTGCCAAGCGGCGATGGGCAGTCGCTGTCGAATTGTGGCAGATTCAGGCGCAAGCGTTGATGCTGAGGTGGTTGGGTTTTCTGATGCAAAACTGTATTTGATGCCGATTGGTGACAGCCGGGGTTTGACCCCCAACGCCCGAGTGATTCCGTTACCCGACACCGATCGGGTTGGTGTGGGGCCTGCGCTTTTAGGCCGGGTTATTGATGGCGCGGGCATGCCGCTCGATGGCAAAGGCCCAATCTTCACCGAGGCCAGTCGATCACTTGAAGGTCGGCCCATGAACCCCTTAGATCGAGGGCCGATTGAGCAGACGTTTGACGCCGGTATTAAGGCGGTGAATGCGTTGTTAACCATTGGCCGAGGCCAACGCATGGGCTTGTTTGCAGGCAGCGGCGTGGGTAAGAGTACCCTCTTAGGGCTCATGACCCGTTACGCAGAAGCGGATGTGGTGGTGGTCGGCTTGATTGGGGAACGGGGCCGAGAAGTCCAAGAATTTATTCGACATACCTTGGGCGAGGTTGGTTTAAAGCGCTCGGTCGTGGTGGCGACCCCAGCCGATTCGCCGCCTTTGATGCGGGTTCATGGCGCCTTGCGCGCGACTGCAATCGCAGAACACTTTAGCGATCAAGGTCAGAATGTATTGTTGCTAATGGATTCGCTAACTCGGTTCGCCCAAGCTCAACGCGAAATTGCGCTGTCAATTGGCGAGTTGCCGGTTTCACGGGGTTTCCCGCCGTCGGTGTTCGCCAAGCTACCGCAATTGGTTGAGCGCGCTGGGATGGGGGCATCGGGGGGCTCAATTACGGCCATCTACACGGTGTTAGTGGAAGGTGATGACAATGAAGATCCGGTGGCGGACGCCTCCCGGGCAATTTTGGACGGCCATATCATGTTGTCTCGTAAATTAGCGGAATCTGGGTTGTACCCAGCGATTGATCTTGAATCGTCGGTGAGCCGTTTGATGACGCAGATTACGCCGCCAGAAAACCAACAACTTGCTCAGCGCTTTAGAAGCTTGAGCGCAACCTATGATCAGAACCGGGATTTAATCAGTGTTGGCGCCTATGTTGCCGGCAGTGATCCGCGTATTGATGCAGCGATTGCGGCCTACCCGGCATTAAGACAGTTTATTCAACAGGGCTTGGACGAGCACTATTCGTTGGATGAAAGCTTGGCTGAACTGCAAGCCCTCACGCCGTATCTCGCGCCAGAGGGGGTAGACCCTTAAAGCATCTTGCGAGGCCGGTAAGACAAGTCATGTGCGCGGTTGACCGCAGTGAACTGTAGACCTAACAAAACGACAGGAAATGTTAACGGATGAACATGAAACGTAGTCAAAGAATGCAAAAGTTGGTTGATATTGAAACCCAACAAAGCCAGCCGGTTGTCGCAAGGTTTAAGGCCGATCAAGTTAGCTTGCGCCAGGCAGAGGAAGCCTTGGGTAATTTGTTGACCTACCGTGAGGAGTACACTGCAAAATTTAAAGCCCAAGGCAATGCGGGTGTTTCCGCCTTCAGAATCCATGATTTTTACTGTTTCCTGCAAAAGTTAGATGATGCCACCGTGCAGCAGCGTCAGGTTTTGGTGAACCTGGCCCAGCAACTTGAGCACAGCCGATTGGCCTGGCAGCACGCGCATCAGCGCATTGAAGCGCTGCAGCAGGTAACCGATCAGTCCGATCAGCAAGAAAAGGCCCTGGCGCGCAAGCAATCCCAACGACAGTTGGAGGAACGGTTTGGCCTGATGGGACCCGAAGTCTTTTCGACCTAAACGCGTTAAGCGGTTGGTCTTGCCCGCCCCGCATCAGGGGATGAGCTTCCCACATCGTTGATCGCGAGCCTGGATCGTAACGGTAAGTCGCAGCCCTTCTTTAGCGTTGAACAAGTTGGCCTGAAAGCTGCATTAGTCAAAGCAATCTTTTATAAAAAGCGATTGCAACCCAGCACCATGGCGACTGTTACCGACATCAACATCCACGCGATTCCCGTTTATGACGGCCAGAACCCGGCTGCGCGGGATCCGGCCCAAAATGGGTCTGCGCGCTCGGAAGGTTTTGGCAAGGTGCTTTCTGAATCCACAGCGGAACACAATAATTACCATAAAAAACAGGTTGTTAAGGACTTGGATCCGAACAATGCCGCGACCGGTGCAGGGTCAAATGTCGGCCCTGAAACCCGTGCAGAGGCAACGCCGAAACCCGGTGACTCCCAGCAACTGCCCTTGAATAAGGGCTCAGAAACCGCCGCTGCCGCAACCGAACCCATGAAGACCAAGCAAGGCGCTGAGGGGCAAGGGTTGCCGCTTGAAGGCAAGGGTTTGCCGGATTCAAACGCTTTAATGGGCCAAAAGGGGACTGCGGCGGTCAGCCACCAAGGCCTTCAACCCCTGACGGCCGTGAAAGAACCAGCCTTAGCGATCCCGGCGAAGACGACGCAAGGGCCTTCGAGCCCGGTTATGGTTGCGCAAACGTTGGGCGGGCCATCCCAGACCGTTGGGGATCCTGACGCGGGTGTTGCTGAAATTTTGGGTCTTCAACCTGGGTTAAAAGGCCGCCTTGGTGATGCCACGGGCGCGGATCTGTTGAGGTCCCTCGTTGCGGGTTCAACCCCGGCTGATCTAAAAGGCAGTGGCAATGCTCAGCAAAATTTGACGGCGCAACGGCCGGCCGCCGGCATCGACGCCCTTGGCTTACGGTCAGGTCCGAGCGCTCTGAACGCAACCATGACAATGCCCGCGCTGGCCGATCAGGCGGCAAAGGCGCCGTTATCGGCGGCCGCGATCACCGCTGCAGCGGTGGTCTCGCAGGACCGATTGGCAGACCTTGATCGCCGCGTGCGATCACAAGGCGCTGCCCTGGGCGAACGGGGTGCTTCAAACCGATTAACAGGCGATGGTAAACAAACCAACGCTGATCTGGGCTGGCTCCGGCAGGACGGAATTGCTGATCTGTTCGCAAAAAGCGCGAACACCCACAGCCAAATGGTCCAGATCCCAACGCCTGCCTTGACCGGGCCGGGGCAACAACCCGGACCAGGGGCTTTGGCGGCTGTGCTGCCGAGCCTCATCGATAGTAATGCCCTGGGCGGCGCATTTAAACTGCCATCTGGATTTGGCGTCTCCGGGGGCGCGGCGCAAGGACAGTTGGTGACGCCTTTTTCCCAACCCGCCTGGGCGCAGGAGCTCGCGCAACAAGCCAAGTTCATGGTGCGCGATCAGTTACGGTTTGTGGAGTTAAAGTTAAACCCAGCCAATTTGGGTAGCGTTGAAATTGTTTTGAAACAAGAAGAAGAACAGACCACCTTGATGTTTTTTGCGAAAAACCCAGCGGTTCGGGAAGCACTAGAAGCCAGTCTTCAAAAGTTGCAAAAGAGTTTCGATGACGACGGTTTACAGCTTGAGCAAACCTTTGTGTCGGATCAGTCCTTATCCGAGCACCGTCAGCAAGCTGCATCAGACGCTGAGCAGGACGAGGCTGCGGGGTTAAATCGTGCTGCAGGCGGCGCCGATCAGACCGCAATCATGGATGAACAGGCCAAGCGCCTGATTCCAGCGAATGATCAATTGCTCGATCTCTGGGCGTAGTGCGATTGGGTTGATGTTTGGGATGGATTAGACCGAGTTGACCGAATTGCTTTGATTCACAACATCGCGCCGTAGCGCATTGGCGTTCGGTGCAGAATCGATTACCACTTGATGCTAGTCCGCGGAATAAATAGGGGCGGACCTGTGAATGGGCCTGTTGAAAATGACGGCCTGCCAAGAATCTAAACCCTCGAACCCTCGAACCCTCGACCGTTGACCCAATAACTCGAAAAGCCCCAGAATCCTAGCCTCCCATACCCCCCAAATGCTTGCACTTTGGTGCACTCAATCTGGCGATACGTGCAAACCCTCAATGGCGCATGGGCTCATGATAAAAAGGATCTGCACAGGCGCCGGGCTTGCAATCGACAAGCCGCATTGGGGCGTCTTTTAAGCCAACTTCTTAGACCACCGGCGACCACTGGCGACCACTGGCGCGGCTTGATGCCGTTTGGCTTGTCAGCGCTTTGACGCGCTGCCGAAAAAGCCGTCATATAAATGGCGAGTTACGATAAAAAATGCCTTTTATGCCCATAAACCATTGATAGTTAAACGTTAATTTAATTGGCATGCCGGTTGCTTTAATCCAACCGTAGCAAAAGCGAAAGCGCGGGTTGAGACAGGAACCCTTGCCAAAGGTATTGGCCAGAGAAAGCGCGTTTACAACAGATCATCGTCATTGCCACTTGAAGTCAGTATGACGGAATGACACGCTGATTTGACTTGTCAAACTAGGAGAACGAAGTGAATAAGATGGCCTTAATCGGAGCAGTAGCAGGCGCCTTGTTGTTGGGCGTTGGTGGTGCGGCGTTTTATTTGACCTCTGTGAGCCCACCGGTCGCGCAGGAGGTTCAAGCGGATACCCGCGCGAATATCTATGTTGAGATGCCGCCGGTGGTTGCCAATTTTGAATACGAAGGCAGCATGCGCTACCTGCAGATCACGGTAAACCTGCAAACCCGCAGTACGGTTTCGGCTGCTTTGATGAAAGACAATGCGCCGCTGATTCAGGGTGAAATGCTGATGCTGTTGCAGGACTTAGATTTTGCAACGGTTCGAACCACCGAGGGCAAGCGCGCTTTGATCGAGACGATTGAAGCCCGGGTTCGTGATTTGTTTCAAAGCGGTGCTGAGCCATTGGAGCTCGAGCAGGTGGTTTTAACTGGGTTTGTGGTGCAGTAACGATGTCAGACGACGATATACTTAGCCAAGAAGAAAAAGACGCGCTCATAAAAGGGGTCGAAAGTGGTGATGTGGGCGCGGATAGCTCGGATCAAGCCGCTGGCGATGTCCGGGTTTATAACTTTGCAAATCGCGATTTAAGGCTCCTCGATAGTCTGCCGCGTTTGGAAACGGTGAGTGAGCTCTTCACCACGGCCTCAAGCGAGGCCATCGCTAAAATGTTTCGAAGTGAGCCGAGTGTTGTGGCCGAGCCCATATCAACTCGGGGTCAGCAGGATTTTATCCAGAGCCTGCCATCGCTCTGCAATATCGCCATTTGCAGCCTCGCACCCTTGCCCGGGAACTGGTTGCTCGTGCTGGACGCCAAATTACTGTACATCTTGGTGGACCGTTATTTTGGCGGCAAGGGCCTGGCGCCAACCACGGCTCGTGCGAAGCAATTTACCGCCATCGAAGATCGGTTAGCGCGGCAAGTTTCCGAGTTGCTCCTGAAGGAGCTGGCGATCTCGTTCGAAGACATCGCAGCGCTCACGCCTGCGATCGAAGATATCGAACACAACCCAGAATACCTGACCTTGCCGGTCACGAACGAGCCGGTCATTCAAATTAGCCTCCAAATCAATTTCGTTGAAGACGCTGGCACCTGCCATGTGGTGATGCCGTATGCGATGTTCGAGAGCATTAAAGACAAGCTCAATGTGAATATCGAGGTTCAAGCGCCAAAACTGAACGAGTTTTGGCAACCCAAAATACGCGCCAACCTGCGGGAAACACCCGTTTTAGTCACGGCTGAACTCGATGAGCTTCGGCTCACGGTCCGTCAGATTTTGGATCTTGTGCCGGGCGATGTGCTGCCGATTAAGTCGCCGGATAACGTGACCGTCAAAGTGGCTGACCAGACCGTCTTTCTCGGTAAGTTCGGCACATCAGATGGGCATAACGCCGTCAAGATAACCCAATCAGGTTTGAAATAACCAACCCCTATTACGTCCAGAGGAAAGCGCCATGTCAGATGACCCAACTAATCCACAAAACGTCGAGTTGCCGGAGGTTCAGCCCGATCAGGCCGCGTCCGCAAACCGAGAAGCAAATTTGGATGCCATTCTCGATGTGCCCGTCACCTTGACCCTTGAAATTGGTCGCACGACCTTGCCAATCAAAGAGTTACTCAGTCTCGGTCAAGGCTCTGTGATTGAGCTCGAGCGTTTGGTCGGCGAGCCCCACGACGTTCTGGTTAACGGCACGTTAATTGCCCAGGGTGAAGTGGTCGTGGTGGGGGATCAATTTGGGATTCGCTTCACGGACATTGTCAGTCCGGCTGAACGGGTTCAGAGGCTTAAGTAAATGGCAATGCAAGCAATCATCAGCAAAGCACGTCGGTTCGCCGGATTAGGGTTTGCAGCCATGCTACCCCGACTCGGTTGGGCAGAAGACGCGAGCACGCCTTTAAACGTGGCAAAAGAAGGCGTTTTTACGCCGGCTTATCTGCTGCAGTCTTTCGGTGGTTTGGTGATTGTGATTGCGCTCATCTTGGTGCTGGCCATGTTGTTTCGTCGGTTTGGCGATGCGGGACTCGGCACACCAGGCAACATGAAAGTGCTCGGTGGTATCTCTGTGGGTCAGCGTGAGCGGTTGGTGTTGGTTCAGGTTGGGTCTAAGCAGCTCTTAGTTGGCGTTGCGCCGGGCAACGTGAGCCAGGTCATGGTGTTTGATGAGCCCCTCGAGAATACGGCGAATGAGCCCGTGATGATGAATCCATTATTGAAACGGTTTTTGAAGACAGACAAAACCGAGGCGCAAGCATGAAAAGCTTTTTGGTGATTGTGTTCTTTTTGTTCCTGCCGAGCCTTGCCGGTGCAGCAGAGCAGCCCTTGACGCTTCTGACCATGAAGCCGGGTGCTGAGGGCGCCGAGACCTATTCAACCAGTTTGCAGATCCTGTTGATCATGACGTTGCTGAGTATGTTGCCAGCGATCCTCATGACCATGACATCGTTTACCCGAATCATCGTTGTCTTAGCCATTCTTCGGCAAGCCATGGGCACCATGCAAACCCCTTCAAACCAGATTTTGATTGGACTAGCGCTGTTTACCTCGCTGTTCATCATGTCGCCGGTTTTTGAAAAGGCCTACGAGTCGGGCCTAAAGCCTTATATGGCCCAGGAAGTGGATTTTGAAACTGGGATGACCGATGGCATCGCGCCGTTTCGAGTCTTCATGCTGAGCCAAGTTAGAGAAGCCGATTTGCTGATGTTTACCAGCCTTGCTGAATCCGAAGGTTTTGCGACCGAAGATGACATCCCGCTGACGGTGTTGTTGCCCGCGTTTGTTACCAGCGAGCTCAAAACCGCGTTTCAGATTGGGTTCTTGATTTTTATTCCGTTTCTGGTGATCGATTTAGTGGTTGCCAGCGTGCTCATGTCGATGGGGATGATGATGCTGTCGCCCATGCTGATCTCGCTGCCATTCAAAATTATGTTGTTTGTTTTAGTGGATGGTTGGACCTTGGTCATCGGAACCATTGCCGCCAGTTTTTACAGTTAACAAACGTCGCTTGCGCCGCACCCAGTGCTGTAAAGCTCGAATGTTTTATCCCGCGACAATGCGGTAAGGATCAGAAGCCATGATGACCCCAGAAGTTGTAATGGACCTTGGACAAGATGCCCTGATGATGACGATGATGCTGGCCGGCCCACTGTTACTTGCGGCGCTGTCGGTTGGGCTCTTTGTGGGGATCTTTCAGGCGGCAACACAGATTCAAGAGATGACGTTGAGTTTTATTCCCAAGCTCGGGGCCCTCGTTTTGGCCCTCTTGATTGGCGGGCCCTGGATGATCAAAAGCTTGGTGGATTTTACCCTTGAGCTCTTCAACAAGATTCCCGGATTGGTTGGGTAGTCATGACGGTTACCCCTGATCAGTTGATTGGTTACGTCAACATGGTGTTCTGGCCCTTTGTTCGGATCAGCGCGCTATTGATGGCCTCTCCGCTGTTTGGCGCGCGCACCTTTCCGGTTCGTCAGCGCATTCTGTTGGCGATGCTGATTTCAATTTTAGTGGCGCCCTTGTTGCCTGCAGTACCCGCGATTCAGGCCTTCAGCGCCGAAGGCATGCTCATCACCGCGCAGCAGGTTGTAATTGGTGTTGCCATGGGCTTTATTTTGCAGATGGTGTTTGGCGCGCTTGTTGTGGCGGGACAAGCCATCGCCACGAGTATGGGGCTTGGCTTTGCCGCAACGATTGATCCGCAAAACGGGGTTCAGGTACCGGTCATTAGTCAGTACTTCTTAATCCTGGCAACCCTCGTTTTCTTGGCGCTGAACGGCCATCTGATTTTGATCGAGACCATCGTTGAAAGTTTCTATCTTTGGCCGATTGCACCCGGGGCGCTGCCTGAGAATTTAGCGATGCACACCGTTACGTGGATCGCAGAAGTCTTTAAAGGGGCGCTGCTTATTTGCTTGCCGGCAGTTTCCGCGATCCTTTTGGTAAACCTTGCCTTTGGGGTCATGACCCGAGCGGCACCGCAAATCAATATTTTCGCGGTGGGCTTCCCCATTACAATCATTACCGGGTTCGTGATGGTCATGCTGAGCTTGCCCGTCTTTCTGCCCCAGTTCGCTGCATTGCTTGAGGCCGGATTCTTACAGATGCTGGTGATATTGGAGTAAGGCATGGCTGAAGATACTTCCCAAGAAAAAACAGAAGAACCCACCGAGCGCCGGCTTGAAGACTCCCGTAAGAAGGGCCAAACCGCGCGCTCGAAAGAACTCAATATTCTCTTGAGTTTGATGGCCGCCGCGATTGGCATGGTGTTTTTAGGTCAGTATCTGATGACCGATTTACACGAGTTGCTGACCCAGGGCCTTGCCTTTGAGCCATCGCGAATTCGCAATGCCGATCAAATGTTTGAGGCGATTCGAGGCCAAGCAGCCCTTGGCCTGGCGGCGATTTTCCCGTTGCTCGCCTTGTTGGTGTTTGCCGCCTTTTTAGGGCCGGTTGCCTTGGGCGGTATTGTCTTCAGCGTTGAAGCCTTAGCACCGAAGCTTGAAAAAATAAGCCCGATTAAAGGCCTCGGCCGAATGTTTGGGGTTCAAAGTTTGATGGAGCTGATCAAAGCCTTAAGTAAATTCCTCTTGGTGGCAACGGTTGCAATCCTCATCATTTCTCAATCGATGAACACGATTATTGGCCTGGGCTATATGAGTTTGTTCTCGGCATTAGCCAGCACCGGTGATTTGCTGATTTGGTCGTTTATCGGGTTTAGTTCGGTCCTGATTTTTGTTGCCAGTATTGACGTGCCGTTCCAGCTGTGGAATCACAACAAGCAGCTCAAGATGACTATGCAAGAAGTCAAAGATGAGATGAAGGAAAGCGAAGGCCGCCCGGAAGTGAAAAGTCAGATTCGCCGGATGCAACGCCAGTTGTCCGAGCAACGAATGATGGATTCGGTACCGATGGCGGACGTCATCATCACCAACCCAACCCATTACGCGGTTGCGCTCAAATATGACCAGGAAGGCATTGGCGCGCCCCGAGTGGTTGCCAAGGGCCAAGATTTTATGGCGCAAAAAATTCGGGAAGTGGCCCAAGCTAATAATGTTCCGATCTTTGAAGCGCCGCCCTTGGCGCGCGCGCTGCATGGCATGGTTGAGATTGGGCATGAGATACCCGGTGATTTGTTTAAAGCCGTGGCCCAGGTTTTGGCCTATATCTTCCAGTTAAAGACGGTGGGTCAGCAAACCCCAGTTAAACCGGTTGCACCGGGTTATTTCGACGTGCCGGACAAGTATAGAGGTGAAGTGATATGACAATGAATGCCCCCCAATCGACTCAGGCGATTGATCTGTCGAATATGGTCCGAGGAGTTGGGCTCGGTACGCCGATTTTGATTTTGCTGCTGCTGGCCATGATGGTTTTACCCTTGCCACCACTGGCGCTGGATTTACTCTTCACCTTTAACATTGCGTTATCGCTCATGGTGCTGTTGGCAGCGGTTTACGCTTTGCGGCCATTAGATTTTGCGGTCTTCCCGACTATTTTGCTGATCGCAACGTTGCTGCGTTTGGCGCTGAACCTAGCCTCAACCCGGGTGGTTTTGTTGGAAGGACATACCGGTACGGATGCCGCCGGCCAAGTGATCAAAGCCTTTGGCGACTTCGTGGTTGGCGGTAACTACGCGGTCGGGTTGGTGGTTTTTGCCATTCTGGTCATCATTAACTTTGTCGTGGTGACCAAAGGTGCTGGCCGGGTGTCCGAGGTGACTGCGCGATTTACCTTGGACGCGATGCCCGGTAAACAAATGGCCATTGATGCCGATATGAATGCCGGTGTTTTGTCCCAAGAAGAAGCCCGGATTCGCCGCGCCGATGTGGCCCGAGAAGCGGATTTTTACGGGTCGATGGATGGTGCTTCCAAATTTGTTCGGGGCGATGCAATCGCGGGCCTGCTCATTCTGTTTATCAATATCATCGGGGGTTTGGTGATTGGTATGGTTCAGCACGATTTATCGCTGAGCGTTGCCGCAGAGAATTACATTCTTTTAACGATTGGCGATGGATTGGTTGCGCAGATTCCGTCCCTGTTGTTGTCAACCGCCACGGCGATCGTGGTGACCCGAGTATCGGATTCGGCTGAAATGGGCGAGCAGATCTTGAGTCAGCTGTTGGGCTCTAGTAAATCTTTATACATTACGGCTGCCGTGATTGGTTCGCTGGGGCTAGTGCCGGGCATGCCAAATTTTGTCTTTTTGAGCATCTCTGCAGCTTTAGTCGGGCTCGGTATGTTTTTAACCCAGTCCCGTACAGAAACCACCGAGCGGGCTGAGGCGGCGGACCTACAAGCGTTACCACCACCGAGCTCGGCGGATAAAGAGTTGAGTTGGGAAGATGTGCCTCAGACGGACATGATTGCATTGGAGGTGGGTTATCGCTTGATCTCCTTGGTGGATAAAGCCCAAGGCGGAGAACTGCTTGGCCGAATCAGAAGTGTGCGCAAGAAGCTGTCACAAGATCTCGGCTTTCTGCTGCAATCGGTGCATATCCGCGACAACTTGGATCTGGATCCTAATCATTACCAAATACAGGTGATGGGCGTGCCGGTTGCCAATGGCGTGATTTATCCAGGCAAAGAAATGGCCATCAATCCAGGCCAAGTGTTTGGCGAGCTGAATGGCATCGCAGCGAAAGATCCGACCTTCGGTCTTGATACGGTTTGGATTGAACCCGCTCAGCGTGAAGAAGCGCAATCCTTAGGCTTTACGGTGGTTGATGCCGGGACCGTGATTGCAACGCACCTCAGCCAGATCTTGAAAGATCATGCCCATGAGTTCCTTGGGCACGATGAAGTGCAGCAGCTTTTGGACAATCTGGCCAAATCTGCGCCAAGGTTGGTTGAGAGCCTGGTACCGAACTTATTGAGCCTGGGGGCGGTGCTCAAAGTGATGCAGAACCTATTGGCCGAACAGGTGCCCATTAAGGATGTGCGGACCATCGCCGAGGCTTTGGCGGAAGGTGCGCTCAAGAGTCAAGATCCTGACGCGTTAACAACGGGGGTCCGAATTGCGCTGTCTAGAACAATTTATGAACAAATCAATGGGTTAGCGCCTGAGCTCGAAGTTTTGTCGCTTGAGCCAAGGTTGGAACAGATGTTGCAAGATGCAGTAAGAGGACAACAACAATCGATGGGGCTCGAGCCAGGGTTGGCAGAGCAAATGTTGCAACAGATTAACGAAGGCGTGATTCAAATGGAGAACCAAGGCAAGCCCGCCGTGTTACTGGTTGCATCAACCATTCGACTTTGGTTGGCCAGTTTGGTTAAGAGTAATAACAAAGGCTTGCATGTGTTGGCTTATGACGAAATACCCGCCGAAAAACGCATACGAGTGGTTGGAACGGTGGGTAATGCACAGGCAGCTTAGCGCCTAACGGTTTGGAGAAAGACATGGAAATTAAACGATTTTTAGCAGATGACGTTCGGGAAGGCATGTTGAGTGTTCGCAGCCTGTTAGGCCCAGAGGCCGTGATTCTATCGAATCGGCGGGTGGGTCAGAAGATCGAAATATTGGCGACCAATCAGTTCGATGCAGATGCGCTGGATGTGGCCGATGTGTCTAAAAAATCGAAGGTTGAGGTTTCTGACTTTGGCGGCGCGGGCCAAGGGTCCAGCCCTGAGCCTGTGGCGCAGGATAGACCCAGAGCCGCCGCGCTCGCAGTAGAAGCCGGGAGTGCTGATTCGGTTGCAGCAGTAGGCGATTTGAAATTTCAGGTGGCGCAAGGGTCAAGCGAGCCGGAACAAGTCTTAGACGAAATAGCCAGCAACACGCCGGTCGCCGCGAAAGTAAGCTTGTCGGACCGAGTGCTGGGGCATGGCGAACGCGTGCCGGGCGGGGCACCAAAAACCGTCGAGCCACGGCAAGCGGTTGCCGCGCCGAAACTCCGAGAAATTTCTGGCCTAGGAACCGAAACATTAAATGGCCTGCAGCAAGAGCTTGGAAACTTAAAAACACTCTTGGTCGGCGAATTAGCCAAGTTGCGCTCTGAACGATCCGGTTCAGGAGAGGCGGTGACGCTGGCAAGATTACGCTTGTCTGAACTCGGACTGAATCCGTCCAGCTTAGATCAGCTCATGGGTGACTTTGATGCGCAAAATTTTGAAGCGTGCGAGTCGGCATTGTTGCAGTGGCAACAATTGTTAGACCTGGTTGGCTCACAATTGAAGTCGGTGGATGAAGAAATTATTGATGAAGGCGGCGTGTTTGCCGTGATTGGTACAACCGGTGTGGGCAAAACCACAACGGTTGCCAAACTCGCCGCCCGGTACGCGCTCAAGCATGGCCGAGAGTCGGTTGCCTTGATCACAACCGATGCCTTTAAAATGGGCGGACAAGACCAGCTGCTGACCTTCGGGAAATTACTCAATATTCCGGTTGAGGTTGTGGTCGATGCGGACCAACTGACGGAAGCCTTAAAGCGGGTCATGGACAAAAAGCTGGTGTTGATCGACTCGGCCGGAATGAGCGAACGCGACGTCAAGTTGAACCGCCACTTAAGCCGGATCAAGATGCATAACACGTATCCGAAGAATATCCTGATTGTTTCGGCAACCAGTCAGTTGGGCTTGGCCGAACAGGTGATTAGTCAATATGATCATACCAAGGTGCATGCCGCTATTTTGACTAAGACCGATGAAGCCATTAACTTGGGATCGGGTTTATCAACTTTGTTAAAGTCACAGTTGCCGCTCGCCTACAGTTGTCATGGTCAAGGATTGTCTGATATTCGATTGGCAAAAATCGCATCACTCTTGGCGGATGCGTTTGCTATGATGAAGAGGGTGCAAGTTGTTGAACCCACAACCAGTAGGGAATATCAAATCCATGCCTGATCCAGTTCGAGTCATCGCCGTTACCAGCGGTAAGGGCGGCGTCGGAAAGACCAATATCTCGGTCAATCTGGCAGCGTCGCTATCGCTTGCGGGCCAGCGGGTCATGTTAATGGACGCCGATCTTGGGCTTGCCAATGTGGATGTCTTGCTTGGCCTTGAGCCGCAATTTGATTTGCAACATGTGATCAGTGGCGAGAAGTCGCTCGATGAAATTATTGTTCAGGGCCCGCTCGGGATTCATGTGGTGCCCGCCAGTTCCGGCGTTGAGAAAATGGCAGAGCTGACGAGCGTTGAACACGCGAGTTTGATTGCGGCGTTTAGCGAACTCAAGCAACCCATCGATGTCTTAATCGTGGATACGGCCGCGGGCATTGCCGATGGTGTGGTGTCATTTGCCAAGGCCTGTCAGGAAGTGATTGTGGTGGTGTGTGATGAGCCCACGTCCTTGACCGATGCCTACGCGCTGATCAAAGTTTTATCGATGCGGCACGGCATTAAGCAATTCCAAATATTGGCCAATATGGTCAAGGATGAAAGCCAGGGTCTCAATCTGTATGAGAAGCTGCTGAACACCACCGATCGATTTTTAGAGGTGGGTCTCAAGTATTTGGGCGCGGTTCCCTTTGATGAACAATTAAGACAATCGGTGCGGTCACAAAAACCGGTAATTGAGGCTTATCCTCGTAGCCCCTCTGCCAAAGCCTTAGTGCGCATTGGTGAAAAAATTAATCGGTGGCCCTTGCCAGATCAAGCAACGGGTTACTTACAGTTCTTTGTCGAGCGCTTGCTTGCGGCAGCGGGTTCAACCGCAAAACCAGTTGCGGCGGATTAGGGATGAACGCAGCCTCGGTCTACGCCAGCCAACAGAATTTGCAGCAGAATGAAAAAATTGCGGCACATTTACCGTTGGTCAAGCGGATCGCGCTGCATTTGTTAGCCCGATTGCCCAGCAGTGTTGAACTAGATGATTTACAACAATCCGGGCTGTTGGGTTTGTTGAGCGCCGTTCGGAGTTTTTCACCGGACCAGGGCGCGAGCTTTGAAACCTATGCTGGGATTCGAATTAAAGGCGCAATGCTCGACGAACTCAGGAAACTGTCCTGGGCCCCCAGGTCGGTGAACGAAAAAAGTCGGCGTCTGGCGCAAGCCGTGCGCGCAGTTGAAGGTAGAAATGGCGGGCAGGCCTCGGATCAGGAAATCGCAACCGAGTTGTCGGTGTCACTGGATGAGTACCACAGTCTGTTGCATGAAACCGCCAGTTGTCAGCTGGTGTTGCTTGAGGATTCCCACGAAGAAGAAAATCAAGAATTTGATGCGGGCCCCGAAGCCATTATGCAGAATGATCGCTTCAAGTCGGCGTTGATGGGCTGCATTGATCAATTGCCCGAGAAAGAAAAGCTCATGATGGCCCTGTATTATCAAGAAGACCTTAACCTGAAGGAGATTGGTCACATCTTAGAAGTGAGTGAGTCCCGGGTCAGTCAAATTCATTCTCAGGCACTCACCCGCATTCGTGCGAAGATGGTCGATTGGACATGAGCGCTGTCAATCAGGTTGTGAGCTTAAGGAACGTGAACTAATGGATATCATGACAATATTGGGCATCATCATTGGCTTGGGCGCCGTGTTTGGTGGCTATCTTGGTGAAGGTGGGGATCCGGTTTGGGTGCTGATGCACCCCTTTGCTTGGATTATTGTCTTTGGCGGTGCGCTTGGCTGTGGCCTGATTGGTCTGCCGATGGCGCATGGGAAGCATGTGTTAAAAACGACCCCAAAGCTGTTCATGCCGCCAAAACTCAACCCTGGTGAGATGATTGATAAGATGGTCGACTGGGCGCAGATCGCGCGTCGAGAAGGCTTGTTGGGTCTTGAAGGGGTTTCTGAAACCGAAGACAACCCGTTTGCTCGAAAGGGCTTGCGCATGTTGGTTGATGGTCGTGAGCCGGAGGCCATTCGAAAAATTCTAGAAATTGAGCTTGAAACGGTTGAAACTTTGGATGTGGCCGCGTCCAAATTCTATGGTGAGATGGGCGGTTACGCCCCAACCATTGGGATTATCGGGGCGGTACTCGCGCTGATCGTGGTGATGAGTGATTTGAGCGATCCGGCGAAGGTCGGTAAAGGGATCGCGACCGCCTTCTGTGCAACGGTTTATGCGCTGTTGCTGGCGAACCTTATTTTTCTGCCCTGGGGCAACAAGCTGAAAATCATTGCGCAAGAAGAGGCCCAATTTCGATTTATGATTGTTGAAGGCCTCGTGCTCATCGCCTCTGGCGAAAACCCTCGTAACCTCGAAGATCAATTAAGAAGTTACGCGACTTAACGCGACTTAACGCGACTTAACGGGAGGTAGGCCAGGATGGGTAGAAAGAAAAAACCCGAAGAGCATGTCAACCATGAGCGCTGGATGGTGTCCTATGCGGATTTCATCACGCTGTTGTTTGCGTTCTTCGTCATGCTGTACTCGATCTCGATCGTTAATACGGGCAAGTTCAAGGTGCTGTCTGAGTCGATTACAGCGGCGTTCACGGACCCCCAGCGATCGCTAGAGCCGATTCAAGTGGGCGACCTGGTAAGAGCGCCGGCTGAAATGCAGGATAAGTCGTTCGCCGACCCACAACCCAAGCCCATTCGTCCGGTTGAAATGCGTCAGATGGCAAAACTGGTGGATGTGGACCCGGTGCTTCTGGAAAAAGCCAGCAAGCAACTGGATGAAATTCAAGACCGCGTTGAAACCGCAATGTCTGAGATGATTGACCAAGGCGCGATCACCGTGCAGCGCAGCGAGTATTGGATCGAAATTGAAATGAACTCCTCTGTGTTGTTCAGCAGTGGCTCATCAATATTGTACCCCCGGATTGTACCGATCCTGACCCAACTGGGCCGAGTGATGATTGATTTTCCCAATCACGTCCATGTTGAGGGCTATACCGATACCGTTCCCATTAACACCGAGATGTTCCCCTCCAATTGGGAGCTTTCGGGCAGTCGGGCCGCAACGGTTGTGCGGTTGTTTGAATTTACCGGCGTGAAACCCGATCGGATGGCCGCCATTGGTTATGGCGAGTTTTATCCGGTTGCCGATAATGCGAATGCAGAAGGCCGCGCTCGTAATCGTCGAGTCGTCGCTGTGGTCCTTGCCGAAATTGGCGAGAAGATTGATGCCACCTTAGAGAAATTTGAAAAAGCCAAAAATTCCGGTGCCCTGTCGGGCTGATCTGAATTCTCTGGGCAGCTTTAGGCCCCGGGCAGATCAGTATCACCAGTATCTGACGGGCTTGTCCGCGCGGTGACAAGTCGGGTTAGTTGCCGAACTGCGATCACAGCGCGGCGACCAAACAGCCGTTGCGTTGATCTAGAAAGGGCCCTCACCGATCGCCCCGAAACCATCTGGCGGGCCAATAACATGATGAATCAACGGGTTTTTATCTTAGTGTTTTTGCTAATCGGCATCTTGCCGTGCCAGCAGGTTCGTGCCGAGTCTTGGCCAGACCCTGAACGGTTTCGATCGGCAATCACGGCATTTTCGGAGCAAGACCACCGCAAGGCCCCGGCAGAGGGCGCGGTGCTGGGTGTGGGCAGTTCCAGCATGCGCTATTGGGCAACCGATGGGTTATTTGACGCGCATTTTTCGCCGCTGACGGTGATCAATCGCGGTTTTGGCGGCAGCGTGATGAACGATGTGGCCTATTTCTTAGAGGAGACAGTACTACGTTATCAGCCGCGCGCGGTGCTGCTCTATGAAGGCGATAACGACGTTTCACGGGGAATTCCGTTGCGAAGTATTCTGGCCAGCCTAGAGCTCATCATCGAGCGGATCCATACTCAGGATGCCAGTATCCGTATTTATTTGCTCTCGGTGAAGCCGAGCCTTGCCCGATGGCCGCTTTGGCCGTTGATACAGTCGGTTAATCACGCCTTTGAACAACGCGCGATGGTGGATTCAAGAATCACTTTTATCGATGTTGGCCGTAATATGCTGAATGCCGAAGGCGAACCGAAGCCGGAAATTTTTGTCGGTGATGGCTTGCACCTGAATGCCGCCGGATACGCGCTCTGGCATGAGTCGGTTACGAGCGTGGTGGTGCCGGCGGAGCAAGCGTTTGAGGCCAAGGTCTTGCCTTAAGCGGGCATCGGCGCGCAACAACCGCGATCGGGGAATCGGCGAGCCTTCTCCGCATGGACTACCGAGCCCCTTGCCGGACGACCTTGCCGGACGACCTAGGCGCGGCCTGAAATCTTTTCGAAACCGATCAGCAAGCCGATTATGCCTGCAATGTTTTTGATTGTTGGATT
>Ga0115000_10001338_pt1 | contig 22007 bp, 24 predicted proteins | sample ArcticOcean_MG_C_6_FD_89690 | JGI IMG/M metagenome (GOLD analysis project Ga0115000, IMG submission 89690) | Marine microbial communities from western Arctic Ocean - ArcticOcean_MG_CB8_128 | ecosystem: Environmental > Aquatic > Marine > Oceanic | place: Arctic Ocean: Canada Basin | collected... | reverse complement strand
TTGTTGTAAACAATTTCGTGAAAGAGCCAGGTTGCCGCCAAGCCAAATGAACCACTGAAGAGGTGATGAGATAACTGTATCATTGTCAAAATCTAGTATTTCTCTCTGCTAGGGATAACTATAACGGGGACTTGTTTATTGGTTGTAGGGCAATCGTCATAGAGGTGGCATGACTTTTATTATTCATTGTTTTTTTCTTTTATTGGTATTATTCACACCTTATTTATTTTCAAAGGAGTTTAAGAGTGCTTCGTAGTTCATTTGTTTACAGATGTTCGATCATTTCTAATGAGTGCACTTGTTCGTCGTACCTCCTCGGCTTAGGCTTTTAATTGGAACAAGGGAAGTCCTTTAGGGATGTTAGTTGCTTATTAACCTTCCTCATGTATTTGAGTGGGGAGCAACAAAGTGAACTGCCAAGTGGATAATGTACACAAGGCATAATAGCAAAACCTTAAAGGATGGCGGATTAGCACGTAGTAGTGATGAAGCTTCGGTAATCGAGGTGGAGCAAAGGGGCTAACTCATTCGATACAATCAGTTGGTACGACAACATTAAAATGTTGGAAGATTGAAACAGATTGTATAGGTGTAATAGTGATTTACTATTCTGAAGGAGAGGAGCCGTATGAAGTGAGAGCTTCACGTACGTTTCTGTGAGAGGCTTAGGGGGAGGTTCTCTTTGCCTACTCGACCATCGTTTTATTTATAATAGTAACCTAACCTTTTAATTCAAGCTGAACCAGCTAGTCCGTCCCCTAAGGAAACTAGTATGGTTTTCATGTTGTTGTAGCTTCAGATTAATTGTTCTAACCCAAGTTTCAATATTATTATTATTATTTGTAGAATACTATAAACGTATATTAGCACTAGTGGTAATCCTGAGACACCTTTTTTACTGTTCTAAACTAAGTATTATCTCAGATTTGTTTTAATAAAATAGTTAATATTACTAATTGATTAAGTTACTAACGACTAGAGATGTTTTGTAATCTTAGTGCTTGTCGGTTTGGTCATTGAATACCAGTAATCAATCCATACACCATTTTGGTCCACTAAGTATTTTTGGAAATTCCACTTAACAGTTGTGCTTTTTTTTCCGTTGAGTTCTTTAGTTGTGAGCCATTTGTATATGGGGTGTTGGTCTGGACCTTTAACGTCAATTTTTTCGCAAATCAAAAATTCAACACCATAGTTTTTTTGACAAAAAGATTGGATTTCATCCGAAGTACCTGCTTCCTGCTGTCCAAACTGATTGCAAGGAAAACCTATTACTACCAATTTGTCACTGTATATTTTATGAAGTTCTTGAAGTTCTTTGTATTGAGGTGTGAATCCACACTTTGAGGCAACATTTACAAATAAGATTTTCTTTCCTTTAAATTTGGATAAGCTTATTGTGTCACCTTTCAGGCTAACAAGGGAATAACTGTGTAATGATTTGTGATTTTCCATTTTGTTAAGATTTATGTTTGTTAAAGAAGTGACTAGAATTAGTAATCCAGCTGCTGCTATGTAAAAAAAGCGTTTCATTTAGTTGATTTGTTGAAATTGCTGTTCGTTTTATTAGTGTCAATATTATCGCTTATGGCGCTCCATAATAATATTCTTTTTTCTAAAGATTGTTTCGCTACTGTTAATGTTTCTGACCATTTATTTTCGTCATTTCCGCAAAGTTCAGAAATCATTTTAAGTGATATAGGGCCATGTTCATCGCCGTCAAGTTCTATATGTCTTTCCAAATAGTATACTAATTTACTGTAGAGGTTGTTTTTAGGATCGGATTTGTTCAAAACTCCTAGGAACATTTCGGGAATAATGTCTTCCCTGCCAAAAGTGAATGCTGAAGCAACTAAATGAGGTTTCTTAGTCTCAATAATTGCAAAAGTATAATTTACAAAGTTCTTAACTCTCGGGTCGATATTTATTTCATTTAGTGAATAATCAACTGTATTACCCTTTGTAATAAGTTTTAAAAATTCATTTATCTTATCAGTATTAGCTCCCGCTTGAGACATTGCATCTAAGTACATTTCGAAGTGACTTTTTGGTTCACCTAATTCGTTGATGTCACTTTCCTCCCCGTGAACAATTTCATTGATAAATCTTGCTAATTCTGGTTTTCGGGAGGGGATCCAAGGCACGCTAGTGCATGTGAGAGAGGATTGTAATGTTTTTAAAAGGCACATGAAGTCATAAACGGCAAAGACATGGTGTTCCATGAATACTTTTATATCGGCAGCGCTATGCAGGTTACGGTAAAGTTTATGATTGTTGATTTGGTTTCTTAAATCACTTATTTCATTTTGAATTTCGCGGACTCTTTTCATTGATCTTCATGCTTTAAAAAGTTTGTGTCTAATTCAATAATTATTTCATTTCGCCTACTTAAGAATTCGTACGGAGGGTTGTATCCTAAAAAATAGAAACGACCAGAATGAGTTATGTTTTCCTTGTCCAGCATTTTCAAAAGTATAGTCTTATGCGATTCAATCTTTTCCGAATTTGCCCAACCTCCGAAACGAATTGCCGCCACCTTCTTTGCCGGTTCTTGTATGAATTTTATATCCGAGTTATTTGGTTGGGGTAAATTTTCACGATTATACTTTTCCGGTACCATAAACATCATGGTGATAGAGTCTTCTAACGCCATAGTTACAGGAGAGGTCATTGATGTTTTTTGTTTTTTCTCATTTCCTCCAAAAATGTATCCAGCAAGCGCTGAAAAACCCTGTCCAGAAATGTTTTCGTATTTATCACCTGGAAGTTTCACGGTAGAAAAAAGTCTCGATTCATAGTTTCTTGTTTCGAATCCATCATATTTTTTAATAAGTGAATAGGGGTATTTTTCTATTGACTTGTTGCTGCTCATTGAGTACAACTGAAAAATAAGAAAAATTATTGTGATTGCCAGGATAATGATTCCAAGTAGTTTCATAATTGATTTATTGAGAGTTAATTATTTTACTGTAATGTTAATAGCAGCTGTCATTTTTTAATAAAAATTCTGTCGGCATTTAATTTAAAAGACCCTAGGTGTTTTTTATTCCATTCGTCCGGACCAATTATTGAAAGAAACGCGGTACTGTCCTTGTTTTCATACAAATGATAGGTCATACCCACGTTTGGTTCAAAGTTGAATTTGGAATCGTAAATTTTTTGATTCCATTCGTAGACTTCTAATATTTTGGTGTATTGGTTTTTTACGTCTTCATATTGCGACTTCAGGTGGTTGTTAACTTTATTACTTCCTATTCTTTTCCAGTTTCCTAAATCGTTGTGTACAATTAACGGGGCACCTACATTAGTGCTGTATGTTTTTAATCTCGCGTCATAGCTTTTTGTCACTTCGTTGAATGCTACATTGTCTGGCCGTTCTTTCGGTTTTTTGGTTAAGTGCTCCCTAATCTCTTCTTTGCGTGCGTATGGATATTCTTTCAGAAAATCGGCAGTATAATATTTGTTTAATCCACTAACAGCAACTGCGTCAATAGTATCCAGATTTAGAGAGCCGTTCTTGTTCAAAGCACTTTTTGATACACTTAAGTGTTGAATCTTGCCAATTATCAGTCTGCAACCATTGGATAAAACATGTTCGCTATCGTATTTTAACCCAATTTTCAACTTAGATTCTTTTACAAAAGGAGCTGCGCAATTCCCTATGTATTCTTCGTCTAATTGTAGTTCCGAGAACTCCGATTCCTCAGCCGTAAATTTAGCTGATGTAAAATGTGCCTTACCTACAATGTATTTGCTGACTTGATTAATGGTGAAGGATTTGTTTTCCAACAGGTTGTCGTAGCTGTTTCTAGGAACGGTTGTAGGCCTAAGGATAAATCCCATCAGAGCCGGGTCTGCACCAATGTGAACTACAGAAGAGATGATACTCAGGTTGGTAATGCCTTCTGAACTAATTGTTCCAAGTAGATTTGCCGACTTGAAACCACTAATTGAATTAATTAAGTTGGTTTTGTAATTCTTTTCTAATTCAATGATGTTTTCTTCGCTGAAGTATTGTTCCATTTCTTATTAGTTTATCAGGGCTCGTAATTTAATCTTTAATCAGTGCAATGCTGTCCGCTACTTGATTCGCTTCTGCTAGTTTAGCATCCGATTTTGATCTATCTATTTTCGATAGGTGATATGATTCTTCTAGTAAGCTCTCATACTTTTCTTGTAATTTTTGCTTTTCTGTTTTTGATTTTAAAAATGAAAAAAGTCCCATATCAATTGTTTTTATGCGTTCCGAATAACTCAATTAGTTTATCGTTGCGGTAGGTGAATATTTTTTTTAATTCTCGTTTAATAAGAGGGTTAGATAATTTTCGGCCAATCCATCCAAAAGGAGCTTTGAAATCGACAACATCAATTATCTGAGTTCCACCTTCAATGGTTTTAAAGAAATGTTTATGATGCCAAAATGCGTAAGGTCCATAGCGTTGTTCGTCAATAAAGTATTCTTGATCTTGAACATGGGTAATTTCAGTAACCCAAATACTGCTAAAAAAGGGAAGTGGGTTGACTTTGTATTGTATAATTTGTCCCGGAAATATTTTTTCATCTGCACCTGATAGAATTTTAAAATTTAGTCCATCCGGAGTTATTGTTGCTAAATTTTTAGGACTAGAAAAAAACTCCCAAGCACTTTTTAGTTCGATAGGTAAATTTTGTGTTGTCGTTATTCTATGTACTTTACCAAGAGACTGAAACTTCATCTTTTTTTGTTTAAAGATATAAACTAAAAGTTAAACAAAAAAGGGTGTATTACTAATTAAGTACTAATTTTAGAAAAAAAAATCTTAGCAAAATGAAAATACTACTAACGGGAGCTAATGGATATATTGGTAAAAGGTTATTGCCAATATTGATTGAACAGGGTCATCAGGTTGTTTGCTGTGTAAGGGATTTAAAGAGGTTTAGTCCTCCTAAAATATACTTAGATAAAATTGAAGTGATACGGGTTGATCTTCTAGACAATCAATCGTTACATAATATACCTGTAGACATTGATGGAGCTTATTACCTTGTACATTCTATGTCGTCTTCTGACGATTATGAAGCGTTGGAAAAACAATCGGCAATCAATTTTAGGGAAGCTTTAGCTAGAACAAAAGTTAAGCATGTGCTTTATCTGGGAGGTATTGTTAATGATTCTGCATTGTCAAAACATTTATCCTCTCGAAAGCAAGTTGAAATAGAGCTTAAGCAAGGGGATTACAATTTTACAGCATTAAGGGCTGGAATTGTTATTGGTTCGGGGAGTGCCTCTTTTGAGATAATTCGTGATTTAGTAGAGAAATTACCAGTAATGATAGCTCCTCAATGGTTAAACACAAAGTGTCAGCCAACGGGTGTTTCTGATGTGCTGTTATTTTTATCCAAAAGCTTATTCAATGAAAAGACTTTTAATCAAAATTTTGATATCGGTGGGCCCGATGTGCTTACCTATAAGGAGATGCTTTTAACTTTGGCGAAAATTAGGAATTTAAAACGCACAATAATGATTGTGCCCGTGATGACTCCTAAATTATCGTCGTACTGGCTTTATTTTGTAACATCAACCTCTTATAAATTAGCCGTTTCATTGGTTCATAGTATGAAAATTGAAGTGATTTGCAGAAACAATGATTTGGCTAAATTGTTAGGTATTCAGCCAATAACTTACAAAGAAGCTTTAAGAAAAGCGTTCACAAGAATAGAAAGTAATCAGATAACCTCAAGTTGGAAAGACGCTTATGTTTCCAGTGACTTCACTTCCAATATTTCTGAATTTATAAAGGTTCCGACGTTTGGCTGTTTTTTTGATAAACAGGAATTAACAATACTTGACAAAAAGAAGTGTGTGGATCGTATATGGAGTATAGGTGGAAAAAAAGGATGGTACTACGGGAATTGGCTATGGCGTTTAAGGGGTCTGCTAGATAAACTTGTTGGAGGAGTGGGCTTAAGAAGAGGTAGGACTAATCCAAGTACACTAACTTCAGGAGATGCACTAGATTTTTGGAGAGTTTTGTATGCTAACAAAGAGGAGGGGAGGCTGTTGTTATTTGCTGAGATGAAGCTACCTGGAGAAGCTTGGTTGGAGTTTAAGTTATCGGACGGTAAACTTATTCAAACCGCTACTTTTAGGCCGTTAGGGGTTGCTGGCAGGCTATATTGGTTCTTGGTGTTGCCTTTTCATGGTTTTATATTCAAGGGAATGATTAAAAAAATAGTGGATGGGGAGTAGGTCTTTTTATTTCCTCTCAATACTGTTTTTCAAATTTCACTTGTTTTTCAAATTGAATTGAAGCGGTTATTTATAGATATAAGTGAGTTGGCTTTGAATTCATATTAAAATGTGACACCTAGGTGCTTATTTCCGTTGTGTAAAAGTAGAATCTCATTGTTTTATTTATATTTGTTTAAATATTAATTACTTTAATTAAACAAAAAGTTTGCAGTATTCAATTAAAGACTTAGAGAAGTTAAGTGGGGTTCAGGCTCACACTATAAGGATTTGGGAGCAAAGATACGGCTTGTTGTTACCCAACAGAACTGATACGAATATCAGGTCTTATTCGGATTATTATGCTAGGAAATTATTAAATGTAACTACGCTAATCCAAAATGGTTGGAAAATTTCAAAAGTATCTAAATTAAGTCATGAGGAGATAAATAATGAAATTCAAAAACTGATTGAATCACTTGATGCAGGTGAAGGTATTAATACCGTAATTGTTAATCAGATTGTAGAGTCTGGTATGTTATTGAGTGAAGCATCTTTTGAAAAAGCTTTCTCATCCGCTTTGGTTAAATATGGAATAAGGGGGTCGTATTTAAAGGTGATTTATCCAACCTTAGTTAAGATTGGGTTGATGTGGTCAAAAGAAGAAGTAGTGCCAGTTCAGGAACATTTTATTACAAATTTAATAAAGCAAAAATTATTTACGGCAATTGATGCTTTACCATATCTTGATGTGGAAAAAGAAAGTTGGTTACTGTTTTTACCAGAGGGAGAACATCATGAATTGGGACTGTTGATGGCTAATTATGTATTAAAGGAAAAAGGACATAAAGTTATTTATCTAGGAGCTAATGTTCCGCTGGTAGATGTGAAGAAAGTAGTTTCAGAAGGTGGTTTTGACAATTTATTAATGTTTGCTGTTGCTCGACAAACTGTAGCTTTATTAACTGGATTAGTTTCTGAGTTAGGGAAGACTACTAGTGATTGTGAGCTCTGGGTAGCAGGTACTTTTGATGACGACTTGATCGGTGATTTAAAAGGTCGAATCAATTTCGTTCAAGACTTTGATAAATTCATTAATCAAAACTAGGTTTTAGGCTTTTCTTTGTTTAACTTTATTGTATAAATGTTAAACAAAACAAAAATAGCTGTTATTGGATCTGGTGTTGCCGGAATAGCAACAGCTGCACATTTGGCTCGGTCAGGGGCTGAGGTTCATGTGTTCGAGAAAAACAATCAAATTGGAGGTCGTGCAAGAAAGTTTGAAGCGAATGGCTTCACTTTTGATATGGGGCCTAGTTGGTATTGGATGCCTGATGTGATAGATCGTTTCTTTGATCATTTTGGGAAAAAAACAACAGATTACTTTGAACTAGTCAAGTTGGATCCAGGTTTTCAAATGGTTTTTAATGAATCAGAACCTACAGCAATACCTGCTTCATGGGAAGAGCTTGAAGATTTGTTTGAATCCATTGAGCCGGGTGCTAAAAATTACTTGAATAAGTTCATGGACGAAGCTGAATTCAAGTACAATGTTGGTGTGAAGGATTTAGTTTATCAACCCGGCTTATCAATTAAGGAACTAATTCGTCCTGATCTAATTATTTCAGTTTTTAAACTACAAGTTTTTTCGTCCTTCCATACTCATGTTAGGAAGTTCTTTACTAACCCTAAGCTAATTGCATTAATGGAGTTTCCTGTCTTGTTTTTAGGAGCTATGCCTAAGCAAACACCTGCTTTGTACAGTTTAATGAACTATACGGGGTTGAAAGTGGGGACTTTTTATCCAATGGGAGGTTTCAATGAATTAGTAAAAGCAATGGTGAGTGTTGCTCAAGAGCAAGGGGCTAAGTTTCACGTGGATAGTCAAGTAGACAATATTTTTGTGAATGACAACAAGGCTAAGGGGTTGACTATAAATAATCAGTTTCATGAGTTCGACGCGGTGGTTGGTGCAGCAGATTACAATCACGTAGAGCAGCACTTATTACCTGAGCAGTACAGAACTTATGATAAAAAATATTGGGATTCTAGGGTTTTTGCTCCATCATGCCTGTTGTTTTATTTAGGGGTTGATGAAAAGTTGGAAAAATTAAATCATCATAATTTGTTTTTTGATGAAAATCTGGATCAGCATGCTGTGGAGATATACGAGAAGCCGGAATGGCCAACAAAGCCTTTGTTTTATGCTTGTTGTCCATCAAAAACGGATGATTCAGTGGCTCCTGAAGGAAAAGAGAATTTATTCGTTCTAATGCCTATTGCCCCAGGACTAGAAGATACAGATGAGGTTCGTGAGAAATACTATAATATATTACTTGGTAAACTGGAATCTTACACAGGTCAGGACATCAGGTCTAAAGTGATTTACAAAAGAGGCTATTGCGTTAAAGATTTTGAGTTGGACTATAATGCGTTTAAAGGTAATGCTTATGGGTTAGCAAACACTTTAGGTCAAACAGCCAACTTGAAACCTAAAATGAAAAGTTCAAAAGTGGAGAACTTGTATTATGCGGGTCAGTTAACTGTTCCAGGTCCTGGGGTTCCTCCATCTATAATTTCAGGAGAAGTTTGCGCGAATCAAATTATTAAAAAACTCAAATTGTAATTACTATGAAAAATCTATTTGATTCTGTATCAGCCAAAAGTAGTAAGCTAGTAACTAATTCTTACAGTACAAGTTTTTCTTTGGGGATTAAGTTTTTGGGCAAATCTATTAGGCAACCAATTTATGGTATTTATGGATTTGTAAGGCTTGCTGATGAGATTGTAGATAGTTTTCACGGCTACAACAAAGCTGAATTATTGGCAGAATTCAAACAGGATACCATCAAGGCAATAGATCAAGGAATTAGTTTAAATCCCATATTAAATTCGTTTCAAGAAGCGGTCAGGAAATACAAGATTGAGTGGGAGCTTATCGAGACCTTTTTTAAAAGCATGGAAATGGATTTAGATAAAACTTCCTATGATCAAACCAAGTACGAGAATTATATCGTTGGTTCTGCAGAAGTAGTTGGTTTAATGTGCTTGAGGGTTTTCACAAAGGGTGATGAAGAGTTTTATCAAAAACTAAAACCATCGGCAATGAGTTTAGGAGCTGCTTTTCAAAAAGTAAATTTTTTACGGGATGTCAAAGCAGATTATGAGGAATTAGGAAGAACATATTTTCCGCAAGTAAATTTAGACAGCTTTACAACGGAAGATAAGCGTAAGGTGGAGGCTGATATTGAAAAGGATTTTAAGCATGCGCTTGAAGGGATTAAGCAATTGCCACACAATGTGAGAAAAGGTGTCTACCTAGCATATATCTACTACGTCAGATTATTTAGGAAAATCGAAGGAGTACCGGCAAGTAAAATTCTTACGGAGAGAGTAAGGGTACCCAATTCACAGAAAATAAGTTTGATGATGTATTCATTATTAAGACACGAATGTAATTTATTATGAAAAAGTACTACTTATTATTAATGATTTTAGCTACGTTAAAATTTTCTGGTATCGCTGGGACTGATAATGTAGTAGAGGTCAGAAAATTATTTTATTTAGCTTCAGAAAGCAGTTCTAAATCGGATGACTTCTTAGAAAAAATGCTTTTTATAGAGGATGACTCTTTAGGAGTGCATAAAGGTTACTTAGCAATGGCTTACATGTTGAAAGCTAAGCATGCATGGAATCCATACAATAAGTTAAAATTTTTTCACAAGGGTCGAGATTTGTTAGAGGCACAAATTAAAAATCATTCTACCAGCATAGAACTTAAATTTCTAAGGTATTGTATCCAGTCAAACGCCCCTTTTTTTCTTGGATACTCAAATGAAGTTGAATCAGATAAGAATTATATCGTTGATCATTATATTACTGACTTGGACGACGATTTAAAGTGGAGGATTAAAAAGTACTTTATCGATTCAAAAGATTTATCAAAAGAAGAGAAAAAAACTTTAAGCGAAAAATTATGGACAACGATGTAATATTAGTTAACCGTTTTGACCTCGAAATAGGTTCTATGGACAAGTTAAAAGCACATCAAGAAGGTGCTTTGCACAGGGCTTTTTCTATTTTCTTGTTTAATGATAAAGGTGAAATGTTAATGCAAAGAAGAGCTTTATCAAAGTACCATTCTCCAGGATTATGGACAAACACTTGTTGCAGTCACCCAGCTCCAGGAGAAAGCGTAATGAACGCCGCAAAGAGGAGGTTAAAAATGGAAATGGGAATGAAATCCGTGTTAGAATATCAGTTTGAATTTTATTATAAATCTGGTTATGAAAATGGTTTGATAGAACATGAAATTGATCACGTGTTATTCGGAGAGTCAGAGGAGCAGCCTTTACTTAACAAAGAGGAAGCTTGCGATTGGAAATACATGTCCATTTCACAAGTTCAGAATGACATTGAAATTAACCCTGAAAACTATACTACTTGGTTTAGAATATGTTTACCTAAGGTTATTTTGGCTTATGAAGCAAAAAACATTACCTACTTACTTCAGCGATTTGGATGATTAATTTATTGATATATATAGGCTCTTTTGTAGGAATGGAGTTAATTGCATGGTTTACTCATAAATACATCATGCATGGATTTTTATGGAAATGGCACAAGGACCATCATGTGCCGAATCCTAAAAGTCATTTACAAAAAAATGATTATTTCTTTTTGGTTTTTGCTTCACCTGGAATATTGACCATATTTTTAGGTACATACATGGAAATGGCATACATGTTAGCAGTTGGACTTGGAATAACTAGCTACGGCTTTGCGTATTTTGTTATTCATGATGTGTTTATTCACAGAAGGTTAAAATGGTTTAGGAGTTCGAGGTTCAGTTACCTTAAGGCAATTACTCGGGCACATAAAGTACATCATAAAAAAATGTATAAGACTGATGGAGAGTGTTTTGGTATGTTGTGGGTGTCTTCAAAATATTTAAAGTAATGGAATATCTAGTGATAGATATATTAGCAGTAATAGTGCCTTTTATATTCACTTTTCACAAAAAGTTAAGATTTTATAAAGAGTGGGCAAGTTTTGCGTTGGGAGTTGTTTTAGTTGCTGTACCTTTTGTTGTTTGGGACGTTATTTTTACAAGTAAGGGAGTATGGGGTTTTGATTCGGATTATTTAATAGGTTTTAATTTTTTCCTATTACCTCTTGAAGAACTACTTTTTTTTGTTTGTATTCCCTACGCTAGCTTGTTCACTTATCATTGCTTTTCAATTTTATGGAAAGAGAAATCTTTTAAAAAATTAAACATTTACGGTTCTTACTTTTTAATGGCTCTAAGTTTTTGCTTTGCCATTTTGAATTATGATAAACTTTACACCTTTTATACTGCTATATTTTTATTCACGACCTTGCTTGTGTTAAAAGTAGTTCTTGACAAGAAGTGGATTGGGAAATTTATAGCTGTTTACGGTGTTTTATTGATTCCTTTTACCATAGTTAACGGGATTTTAACAGGGTCATTATTACCTTCTCCTATAGTGTGGTACAATGATGATCATAATTTAGGAGTTCGAGTTGGTACGATCCCTATAGAAGATATTTTTTACGGTTTTTTGTTAATATTACTGTTTGTATTTATTTATGAAAAGAATTCAAGAGGTACTAAAATCTCCTAATCGAATCTTAGTGTTTCCATTTGATTTGATGGCGCATTACCTAAGGTGTTTAAGCCTAGTTTCTAACCTGTCTGAAAATGAGGTTCTGTTTGCTGAATCTAAGAGTTACAATTCCTTTGTAAATAAAAAGGGATTCTCGACTTTTAAGTGTGAAGGGTTTGATCCAAGTTTTGTAATGGAATGTGCTGAAAATTTCGATTTTTCCTGGCTGAATTACAAAGACGCAAATCGCGTGCTTTTATCTCAGATTTCAGTGATAAAAGAGCATAAACCGGACTTAGTTATTGGAGATACATCTCCTACGTTGAAAATGGCTGCTGAAATTTGCGGAGTGAGGTATGTCTCTTTAATGAATGGTTACATGTCTAAGTACTACAGCAAAGTGCGCTCGTTATCAAAATTCCATCCCGGCTATGAGTACTTGTCAAAACTGCCTCCAGATGTGGTAGCCAAAATCACCTCGTTTGCCGAACGAATAGCTTTCAGATATGTGCATAAACCATTTCGGAAATTAAGGAAGGAAAATAAGCTTAATCGGGTGAAGTCGTTCATCGATGAATCAGCAGGGGATGATGTTTTACTTTGTGATCACTTCAGTATTTTCCCCCAAGACAACCTTCCGAATAATTATCACGAGATTGGTCCTCTGCATTGGGAGAGCCAGGGAACGTTACTGGGTCTTAGCAAGGAAATAGACAAAGAGAAAAAAACAATTTTAGTGTCCATGGGCAGTTCTGGTAATTGGAGCAATGTGAAGTTTTTAACTTCAGAAGTTTATAACCAATATAATATTATTACAGCAGGTGATTTAAATCACTTAATTAAAGGTGAAAATGTTTTTTCACGAGATTTTCTAAATTTAGAAATGGCTTTAGAAATAACTGATTTATTCATCTGCCATGGAGGGAGCGGTACATCAGCATTGGGAGTTACTAACAAAGTTAAAATGCTATTTTTTACTTCTCACTTTGAGCAAGAATGGAATGTAAAAGGAATGGAAGATGGAGGCTATGGAATAGATATTACTCTGATGTCACCAACGGAGATTAACCATGCAATTCAAAGCTCCCTTTCATGATTAACAGATAGTTTATGTATCCATACCACAATAAAATAAAGCAAAGAATTAAGAATAAAGAGTTGATTCGATTTGAATACGTAGATCGTTATAAAAACATTTATCCCTGTTTGGTACTACACTTTTCCACTGAGCCGATAATTAGGCCTATCCGAGAACATAGGTTTGGGGAGTATGATGAAATACTGAACGGCGAAGTTAAAGGTGATTAATTTGTTGCATAGTGACGGGTTAGCTTATTTAGTGCTCCACTAAATAGCTCGAACTATCTCCTGTTAGCTTTTCTTTCGGAATTCAATATCACCAGGAGAGTCTCAATCAATCCCAGTAGCTTCACGAAATACTTCAAGATTTGTGCGTAAATAAACCGAAGCAGAAAATCTACATCGGTTTTTATTTTTAAACATTAAATCCCTTTCAGGAAGACAGGAACTACTTATCTGTAGAAATTATTTTTTGAAAGTATAAAATGGGTATTCTTTTCCATTACTAACATAATATCCAGTCATTTGCTTTTTATCAGAAGATATCCATCCGATGTATGTTTGATTATAACTTCCTGTTCTTTTAAAAGCTAACTTAGCTGGACCTGTGCTTTTGATAGGATTATAAACGATTTCTGATAGCAAGTCTTTTTTTGAACCGTCTGTTTGAATAGTTTCTGTTGTTTTTCCTAAGGAAATTTTCCCAAAGCAGTTCCATTTGCCCTGGCAAAATAACTTTTCATTACTTCTTCAGGACCTTCTTAGTTTAATAAACTATCAGCTTGATATAAGAGCAGCTGTGAACACAGAGAAAACAATGGATTTTTTATAGTCATAGATCGGTTAAGGTTAAAATAAAATAAAATACAAACATCGAAAACGTAATTTGTTATCTTACCTCGCTCTATCTGTTATTAGTTTCACAAACAGGCCTCGCTTTAGAAAGGTTTTTTTAGATCCCAACTGGAATTATTTAATGTTTATTTTTTGTGATAAATACTTAACATTGGATTCTTGTATATTTTATTCCTGTTAAAGTTGTCAACGTTTTTTACTATAACGGTCTTTATGTCTACGCTCCTTCTTTTTAAATAAAGAATTATTTTTTTTTACCTCTTTAAGCGTAGTGTCAGGATCATCACTTAAATAAATAGGGACTCCTTTACTAGATGTTATCTCAAGAACTTTTTCATATTGTTCAGGTAATCCCAACGTTGTTACATTTTTCCATGTTCCTTTTCCAAAAACAGCTATTTTTTCATCACTTTCAAGAATGCCTTCTTCGTACCTAAGTTTTTTATTAAAACCTAAAAAACCTTCACTTTTATGTCCTTTATTATTAAGGAATTTTTCAAGGTGTTCTGCTGCATCATTACCAAATCCCGATGAAAAACTTTTGTCCTGAACGATGTAGCATTTAAGGTTGCTATCATTTATATATGCAAAGTTCTCTCCTTCTCTAATTAAAAATTTACTTGATACTTCTTCTTCAATAATAGTTTTCCAATGGCTATTCTTTCCAGATGAAACTTTATGTTCAATGTGTATATAATAATAGGAGCACCTGCGATTAGATAAAGGAGCAATGAGAGGTTGGTCAATAAACTCAACATTCCCAACAACTTTTGCAATTTCTCCATCTTTAAAATCAGCTAAACTTTTAAATTCAGAATTTTTGAGTTTACGTTTAACAACGGCTTTTTTGCTAAAAAGATACTTATATAAGAGAATGCAAATGACTACTGTAATAAAAATAAAGAATATAGGTTGATCCATAATTGAACAATTAATTGTGTAGTTCTGTTGAAATTTGCCGTCAGTTTTTAGGACATTTAGTAGAATTTCTATGTCTGTTGTTTTTGTTTTTTCTCTTTCTACCGCAACCCGGTTTTTTAATAATAAAGTACCTCAAGTTAAAATAAAGATCTGTTCCATAGAAGTCTTGGACGCCAAAGTAGCTCAGTAAATGATCGGTGCCAATGGTGAAGTAGGCAAATCTTAAACCTAGTCCCGCTCTCAATGTTTTGAAGTCATAGGCTGACAAGCTAGCTGAAGCCTCAAACCATTTTCGTTGATATCTACCAGAAGCTGCCAGCACAGTTGGTCTTTTTACTCCAAAAGAATTTCGTCTAAACAATCCGCTCATGAATTGTCCGCTTGCAAAAAAGTTATTTTCAAAATTATAGTCACCCATCAAATTAATGGCTACGGGCATGTACATATTGAAGCTGTTAGTTTGTGTGATATTTGTTAGCAGTTGGCTTGAAGGATCTTGGAGGCTAATAAAACTAAAACCTTCATTAAAATTGGCAGCAGATAAATTGGCGGTAAAATCATACCTGACAGCTCCTTGATTAAATCGAATGTAACCAAAATCAATAAGGGCAGCTGATAGTTTGTATTTGTAATCGTAAGGACGACAAGAATTGCTCTTGAAAAATGGCTCGTAGTGAGTTACATTGTCTAAGGTGTGCTTATAAACGAATCCCAGATCAACAGAAAAACCTTTTCCTGAAAAAACATTGGGAGCAGCATAAGCTGCAGATCCTCCGAGGTTGATATAATCCGTTAAAGGATCTCCCTGAATACTAAATTCTGCTTGGTCTAATTTAATAGCAGACCCATTAAACCCCATCAAGTATTTTCCCGTTACACCAAACCCCAATGAAGTGTGATCAAAGTGGTAGAATAAGTTTGAGTAGGATAGGCCAACCTCAGCAAACAAGATTTGATTAATAAACATTTTATTAGCTTCTATATCTTGACCTGGAGTAGCGCTTGTGATTGACTCTGGGCCAGCGGTAAATAATTGACCTATTTCAGTAGAGATTCTTCGAAAATCCAGATTTCCTCGAGCTTTTATTCCTAGAGCAAAACCATGTTCCTTGTATTGGAAGGATCCTGATAACAATTGCGCGTCAATATCTACGTATCCAGACTTTCTGCGCGAATCTAGTTTGAATTGAGGTTCGCCAAATTGACTTCCTCCTCTTGTAGCTCTGATCAAGCCAAGCTGTTCTTTTGGGTAGTACACTAAGTTGTTTTGGACAAAAACCCCAACACCAATCACATGGATATCTAACCAAACTTTATTGTCCAAAGTATTGGTAGGGTTTAAATAGAATGTTTTCGTAGGAGCGCAGTTCGAGTGCGCAATGGTGTACTCGTCTTGAGATAATCCCAAGAAAAAGCACAGTGTTAATAATGTCGTCGATATAATTTTCTTCACCAGTTCACAGTCAAAAGTGTAAGCGCTAATATTTACGCTTCATATAATATCAACGCCTAATTTTGTAGAAGTTACTATAGCTAGTTTCCATCTTTGCAATGGAGCTATTAGTTCGGTGTAAATTTAGAGATAATTCTTGTGACTAGTAGTTAATGAATTCGATATCATCGTCTAAAAAATCAGATAATTATTTACAGTAGTTTAACCTTGTTGATGTTGATGAAATGATTTCTTTATTGGCCCTTCAAATAATAAGTATCAAGCCTTCAGACGTTTTACTGTCAAGTAATAAACTACCTTTGTCCACAGCTTATTAAGTGTGGTTCCATACTTGATTATCAGGCTTTAGTTTATAATCAATGACAATCAGGATTTCAAATATTTCAGAGACTGTAAAGGAAAAAGATTTTTTAGACCTACTCAAGAAGTATGGTGAAATTTCCAATTTTAGAATGATTCCCGATCGGTATACGCCAAAGAACTTGGTAATAGTCTATGTTGATGTATCAGATGAAAAAATGGCTAACAAAGTAATCGAAGAGTTTAGCGAATTAACTATCGAAGGTGAGCGAATTAGTGCAAAAGCTGTTGTTAACGCATAAGTATAAATGCTAAACAGTGTTTTTTGTAAGCTTTGTTTTGAGTACACTAGTACAGGTTAGTTTCGTGAGTCCGAAAGGGAACAATTGCTGATCTACAGGATAGTTGCAGGTGGTCCTAATTAAATTGCTGCATGCTGGATTACTAATACTATAATTGTTGATCACTATTAATGAATAGGAGTGAATAAGCTATCCTGATATCAAGTAGTTTAACTAAACAGATAATTATCTATTTACAGTTCAATTGTAACAATCAGTTGATTAGTTTGTTTCCTACTCTATAATAAGAAGCGTTTCAACTACACAATTACCTTTGTCAATCTGATAGCTCTTGTTTGTAGAGGGTGAGGGGGAATGACGCTAAAGTCAAAGACTCTTTAACTATTTGGTTTTAAGCGCTTTTAAAAGTGAAGGAAACGGACTTTAAAAATTAATGCTAAATTTGTTTAACTGATCTCTGAATTTTGTCTAAAAAGTCGGTTTTTACAAAGGTTAAGCACGTATAAATTATGAAAAAACAACATCAACTAGTTTATGGCTCTATGCTGTTGGTGGCGGTGGTTTATTTGGCTTTATTTTGTGATTTTAAAACATTTCAAATATATCCGATTGACGATATTACTAAATATGATATAGGTACTTACAGAGAGGAAATGGACAGTGGTTGGTCTGTGGCGAGTTATGCATTTGATGAAAGTAAGATCGTTTTTTCGTACGAATTGTCAAGTAAAAGGCACGATCCTTTTGCTGCGGTATCCTTTCGGGATAAATGTGCGGATAGTAACTTGCTTAATTTAGAGGGCTTCAATAGTTTTTCGATATACCTTGATGCTGAATATGCTCAAAAGATTCCTATTTCACTTCGTTTCAGGAATGATTCTATTGTAAAATTAAGTAAAGTATACCCTGAATTACCTTTGTTGAAGGTGATTGATTACACTTCTGAAGGTGTTTATGAGGTTGAACTAAAGGAGTTTGAAATTGCAACATGGTGGTTGCGTCATCATGGAATTGAAAAAGAAAAAATAAACGTAAAAGAATTTACAGAGTTAAAGTACGTAACAATTGGAAGTTGTAAGGCTTTAGAGCCAGGATCAAAGGATACTATCGTTATTGGTGATGTTATATTTTTTAATGATCACACTACTATATACGGTGTCGTATTTTCTGCTTTTTTTCTAGTTTACTTTTTCTTTTATTTTCTTAATAAAAGAAAATCCTTAAAAAGGACTGTAGTGGTGGAGCGCATAGATGTAGTTGCGAAAAGTGATAACATGCGCAAAAAAGTAGTGTTAATAATGAACTACATTGGTAAAAACTTTTCTGATCCGAAATTGACCATGAACGATGTTCAAAAAGAATTAAAAATCACTAGTTCAATTGGCAGAAAGGTGTTTAAGGAAGGGTTTAAAGATTCCTTTAAAGGTTACTTGATGATGGTTAGGATGGTTGAAGTAAAACGATTGCTCTTGATTGATAGTGATCTTACTATTTCGGAAATAGCCTACAAATGTGGTTTTAATGACGTGCCCAACTTTAATCGTCAGTTTAAGAAGGAAACAGGGTTTTCTCCAAAAAACTTTAGGACACAAAATTTGAAGTGAATTTTTCGTTTAGTTGTAATCTCTTTTCCAATGAGATTATTATTTAATACATGCTTTATAAAGCAGTAAAAGATTATTTGTTTTGGCTTAAGTATTTTTTTGGCGAAATTCCCTCTTGAACTTTAAAAACACGTATAAAGTTGCTGGGACTATTAAAACCAACAGCATAAGCAATTTCTGATATCGTTCGGTTTGTGTTATTCAAAAGCATTTTTTTTGCCGAATCGACACGTATGGAAGCCAGGTATTGAGGGAAAGTAAATTTTGTACTTGCTGTAATCATCTTTGAAAGTTGAGGCTTTGAAATTCCAAACTTTATTTTCAGGTCGGTTAATGTGAGGTCAGCGTTTGTGTAGTTGTTTGCTAAATACGTTAATATTTGAGCTTCTATTGTTGTGTTTTCATTGTCTTCAGCAATTGGAATGTATACTACTTTGGCTTCCTTTTTAAACGGTTCATTAAGCTTTATCCAAATACCTGATATCAATAGAATAATTCCGATTATTATTCCCAGGTAAGTTTGCTTATAGTCGCGCTTCAATGCTATTTTATATACAGTAAACTGATCTTGTGTTTTTGGTGAATGTAAATGGCATCCCTCAAAAGAAATCGATTGTATGGTAGTTTTCGTTTCTGTTGAAATTTCAGATTTAGTTACGTTGTTATCGTCATACCATGATACCGGTGTTAGAAAATCATTTAAGGGTAAATTGTATGTTTTCTTGGAATTGTTAATTTCAAAGTGATTTTGAATAAATGGATAGGTGTTTTTTCTTCCCTGAACATTTATATTAACAGCAACTCTTCTGGAGTTTTTAGTTGTTATTCCAATTTCAATTTCATCGTATGAAGAAAAACTTAGGTTTTGTTTATCGAGGTTGAAAAAAGCTAAAGGTAATCTCGTTTTTTTGCCTTGTGATTTTCTGCAAAATATTGTAAAAGTAGTGTCAGGGTTTATTCTTATTGTGCCATAAGAAGATGAATCTGGGTAATTTTCATCTTCATTAAATGACAATATGTTGCGTGGGTTGTTGCCTTTTTCTTCCAAAATAGTGGGTAGCAAATCTCTTGTTGAGGAAGATTTCAACGTACTAATTACGATTGCTCCAATGCAAAATATTACTATGGAGTATACAAATAATAGTAGATTTTTATTCAAGTGAAACGAGTTATTTTTGAGTATCATAAAAGTACATCTTTGTATGATAAATGAACTTTTTTACCGTTCAAGAACAGTGTAAAGTAGTAATTGTATATAAATACATAGTTTTTGTATACTCTGTACAGGTAAAAACAAGGAAAAGTAGATAACTGACAATAGTATAATAAATTATATCTGTAGGTATCGTAGATTTCTTTAGAGGTGCAGTCTGGACAAACTCAGGACGATCTGTCAACCGAACGATGTGTTTAAAAATTATGTTGTCCTTTAATTAATAGTAACTGTAATGCCTAGATTTAGACCATTAATCGAAGTTGACGATTTATCCATTTCGTATTAGACAATATTGCCAGTATATCCACAGGTGGTGAATTTCCGAAATATCAGAAGGTGGTGCAATACGCTAAAAGGCGTATTTAAACATGTTAGTCAAAAAAGCATTGGTAGCTGAGGCAGTCTTTAAATTGCTTAATACCTAGCTTTTTCCAAATTCGATTTCTGTGAGTTCGGATGGTATTGGGGGAAACTGACATTTCCTGAGATATCTTCTCGTTGGTGTGTCCTTTGATAATGAATTTGAGTGTTTCTTTTTCTCTTGTACTGAGTAAAGAATACCTGCCAACATTATTCTTCATAAATTGATTCTGCTCTATAATTGATTTGAAAAATTTTAAAGTGCGAGTAATTACACTTGCGGATTCTTTAAATTCCATAACAGTTCTTCCCTGACTATCCAACCCTTTGTAATTGATTTCTAGCTGATGATCTTCGCTTTTAGAATCTTTAGTGGTAGTTTCTTCAGTCAACCAATTTGCAGCCTCTAATTCAGTTGCAAAATGCTTTGGTTTAAAGTCATCAGGTGAATTCTCTTTAAACATGCCCATTACTTCAATATAGGCCAATACATCGTGTCCAACAACGAACGCAACCTGGTCAAATTTATCTTGACGTTTACCAATAAATCCAGCTTTAAAAATGGGTTTTGAGATGTTTTCGTCAACCCATTTTTTTGTTTTATCGCTTACTTTGAATGTAAGCTTGTTGAGGAGCCATAAAACTTGAGAAGGTTTTATTTTCTCAACTACACTTCGATGTTCCATCAATTCATTTCTGTATTCTCCATCATTATGTGGGCTAGATTTCCAAGTATTAACTAACCTCGAATTCTCTTGCTCATGTTTTATGATTAAATGAGGGCCATTATATACTTCCATTGTTCTTCTGAATTTTTGCTTAGGTACAAAGTGTAAACGTCTGAAATTCTTTTTAGAAATACAATACGCTGTGAAGCGTATATGTCGGATTTCTAGTTCCTGCCAGTATTGGATTATTTCTCTTTCTCATTGTGGACTTACTACTTTTAATGAGAGGGAAAAGTTAAGCTATTTGAAGTTGATTTCGATAATTAACTTTAATACATGAAAAAACGAGTAAAATTTAGCAAGGACTTTAAACTCAAAGCGGTTCATTTGAGTGAAAAATCAGAGAACATTCAAGATGTAGCAATTAGTTTAGGAATAAGCGGAGGATTGCTTTATCGGTGGAGAAAAGAGTATTTCGACAGAGAAGGAAAAGGCGAAGTTTTCCCAGGCGTTGGCAAGTCTACTGGAATATTAGACCCCGAACGAGAAGAATTAAAACGATTACGTAGAGAGAACAAAGATTTAAAAGAAGAGCGTGACATCTTAAAAAAGGCAGTGAGCATCTTTTCCAAGAACGACTAAAAAAATATAAATTCATTGAAAATCACAGGAATTGTTTTTCAGTTGAAAAGATGTGTCGAGTAATGAAAATGAACAGCGGTTGTTATTATAGATGGAAGAAAGCTCCTTTAAGTAAAAGAGCCGTGGAGAATGAAAACTTGAAAGTAGCGATAAAAATGGTGTTTACGGACAGTCATAGGATTTACGGAAGTCCACGTGTTGCTCATGAATTGAAAAGTGAAGGTTTCTTTGTTTCGAGAAAAAGAGTGGCTAAACTGATGAGAGAAGAAGGTTTACAAAGTAAAATCAGAAAATAATGGAAGGTGACCACAAATTCCAGTCATCGTTACCCTATTGCGCCAAATTTTCTAGCTCAAAACTTTACCGTAAGCAGAGCAAATGAAGTTTGGGTGTCTGATATTACTTACATCAAAACAGGTCAAGGGTGGCTGTATTTGACGGTTATAATAGATTTATGGGACAGAGCTGTGGTAGGTTGGAGTTTGAGCAAGACCATGTATGCTAAGGACACTGTTATTGCTGCTTGGAAAATGGCTAACATTAACCGAAGCATTACCGAACCGCTGCTGTTTCATTCTGACAGAGATATTCAGTATGCTTGTAAAGAGTTTACTAATTACCTAAAATCCAACCCTTTAGTAAAACAATGTATGAGCAGAAAAGGTAACTGCTGGGATAACGCTGTAGCGGAAAGCTTTTTCAAAACAATTAAAACAGAATTAATTTATCATCACAAATACAAAACAAGAATGGAAGCAGAATTACAAATTT
>Ga0115000_10001336_pt1 | contig 22027 bp, 15 predicted proteins | sample ArcticOcean_MG_C_6_FD_89690 | JGI IMG/M metagenome (GOLD analysis project Ga0115000, IMG submission 89690) | Marine microbial communities from western Arctic Ocean - ArcticOcean_MG_CB8_128 | ecosystem: Environmental > Aquatic > Marine > Oceanic | place: Arctic Ocean: Canada Basin | collected... | reverse complement strand
CGCCGCCGCCGCCGAGTAATTCCATTTGGTGTCGCTTCTTCGCCTGAAAATAATCATCTAAATCCAAATCTTCGTTATTTTTATCACTGCTAAAACGATGATAATTATTATTACTCTCTACCGCCTCCACGCGTTCGGCGACGTACCCTTTCTCGCCTAACCTCCGACTGGGCGACGACGCCTCCTCTTCCTCTCTCTTCGTCGTCTTTGCAACATCCTCTCGCGCCAACTCCATCTCCCTCAAAACGCTCCTCCTCAACGCGTCCATCTCCTTCTTCGCCTCCTTCCTCTCCTCCTCCACAGTCTCCATCAATTTCTTCTTCGTTTCTCTCATTTTTTCCTCCGCTCGTTCCCTCTCCTCCATCACGTCTTCCCGTTGCGTCAACTTTGCCTTTTGCAACTCCTCTCTCATTTTTTCCTCCACGTTTTTCACCGACGCCAACACCGCGCTCTCCGTCGTCTCTTGACGCTCTCGTAATTTCTTCTCCAAGTCCGCGAGATTCTCCGAGAGTGACTTTGAAATCGCGTCCAGCATTAACGCTTGTTTCTTTTTTTCCTCTACCTCCTTCTTCTTCTTATTAGTATTTTCCGTCGTCGTAAACAAAGAGCTTTTCATCACTCTCGGGTACACCCGCCATCCGAGCACGGCCAACGCCGCCGCGTACGCCACCACTTGCGTCCACCGCAAAGAAGAAGAATTCTGCCTCTGAATCATTCCGTGCGGTAAAACCGGAACAGGAGTATTAGGTGAAACGATAGGTTTCAAAAAACCATCATCATTTGAAGATGTTCTCCGAAACGCTTCTTCAATCTCCGCTTCGCTCACGTTTTTGTTCCTCAGGAATTGTTTCTTTTCCTCCTCGGTGTAATTTGCGTTGGAATTTTTAATCGACGGGTGGTTGAGGAACGCGATCGCGTTTTCCATACCTCCCGATGATCCTCCTCCACTCGAGGCAAGTGCTGATCCTTCTCGTTGTTCCGTCATACCACTCGCTCTATTCTCTCTCGCTCGCTCTGTACTACTAATGTTCGATTATAAATCCAAATCTTTCAAGCAAAAGCAATCAACAGAAAGAAAGAATTAAACAAGTCTTGAGCTCAAAAATACTACTCTATGAAAAAGAGGAGGGAGTCAACACTAACAGATTCGTCGTGTGCACGTTTTGCCGCGTCGCGTGCGAATAAATCTCTCTCTCTCACTCGTATATGTGTAATGTTCAATAATAGTAGTATTAGAACAAAATTCTTTCTTAAGAGAATTGAATCCAATTCAACAGAAAGAAAGAAAGAATAAAGAAAGAAAGAAAAAAAGATCTCTCCTCGAAAGAGTAGCAGAAGTAATCTCTTCTCTCTCGAAAGAAGAATACTACTGCTGAGCTCCTCTGTTATCGGCTCTGTCGTCGATCCGTCGACTGCAACAACGCTCTGTAATAAATGAACAGAAAAGTCCGGAATGAATTCTTTCAAGAGAATCGAATCCAATTCTAAAGAGAGATCAAAAAAAAACTTTTAGGGTTTCACAAAAAAGTAGAAACCCTAAATACTAAATCTCTCTCTTTTCTTTCGTCTGATTTTCGTCTCATTTCGCTTCCCCATTTCGTAGAGCGCAAATTCGTTTTTGCAGTTCTTCTACTTCCGCGACGACGACAGAGCGAAGAGCATTTCGAGAGAAAAGGAGAAAACAGTGTGTGTACTGCTCTTTCTTTTTGTTTTTGCAGAAGAAAAGAGCGCCTTATATTTGGAGAGTAAATATATACGCGCATCGATCATGTCGCGGTGTTGTTATCATCAATCCGCCGCATCGATGGCCAGACAATCGAGTTTCGCATCTTCCTCTTGCTCTCGCGGAAACGACGATCCTCGATCCAAATCGAAGCTTTTAACGAATACTTCGAGAAGGAGGAGGAGACAAAATGACGGTAAAGGAGGACTCGTGAATAACGCGTTAGTTCCCGGCCCGGACGATCAAAAAGTCACGAGAAACCCAAGACCTGAATACGTACCAGGGAAAATCGCAGACGAGAAATACGTGCGAGTGTTCGACACGACGTTGAGAGACGGGGAACAATCACCAGGCGCGACGTTAACGTCCACGGAAAAAGTTCAAATCGCGACGAATCTTGCAAAACTAGGCGTGGATATCATCGAGGCTGGGTTTCCGATCGCATCTCCGGACGATTTAGAAGCGGTGAGAAACATCGCGAAAGTCGTCGGGAACAAAGTCTACGAGGACGGGTACGTTCCCGTGATTTGCGGGTTGTCGAGAGCGAACGAGAAAGACATCGCGTGCGCGTGGGAAGGGGTGAGGCACGCGGTGAGGCCGAGGATTCACACGTTTATCGCGACGTCGCCGATTCACATGGAGTATAAGTTGAAGAAGACGCCGGACGAGGTGGTAAATATCGCGGTGAAAGCGGTGCAGTTTGCAAAGTCTTTAGGGTGCGAAGATATCGAGTTTAGTCCAGAGGACGCCGGGAGATCGGAGCCGGAGTTTTTGTATCGCATACTGAAAGCCGTCGTCGACGCTGGGGCGACCACGATTAATATTCCCGATACCGTTGGCTTTTGTTTGCCGGACGAGTTTGGTCGTTTGATCAAAGGCATCAAAGAGAACGTCATCGACGTCAGCGCGAACGACGCGATCATTAGTACGCACTGCCAAAACGATTTGGGTTTGTCCACCGCAAACTCGTTGGCTGGAATCGCCAACGGCGCGAGACAAGTCGAGTGCACCATCAATGGTATCGGTGAGAGAGCCGGGAACGCGAGTTTGGAGGAAATCGCCATGTCCGTCATCATGCGAGGTCAAAACCAATTAAACGGAGCGTACATGGGCGTGAACCCGGTGTATATTTACCAAACCTCGAGAATGGTTTCGGAATACTCGGGTATGCTCGTCCAACCGCACAAAGCTTTAGTCGGCGCGAACGCGTTTGCGCACGAATCCGGGATTCACCAAGACGGCATGTTGAAGAACAAATCGACGTACGAAATCATCGCGCCGGAAACCATCGGCGTCTTCCGAGACGAGGGCGATTGCGGCGTCGTTATGGGTAAGCACTCCGGGAGACACGCGTTGAAATCGAAACTCGGACAGATGGGCGTCACGTTGGCGGACGATCAGTTGAACGCGTTTTTCGATCGGTTCAAGTTGGTCGCCGAGACGAAAACAGGAGGCGTCTCCGACGTCGAGTTGATGGCTTTATTGAGAGACGAAATGGAAGTCGAGGAAGGGAAGGAGTTTTACACGTTGGTGGACGTCCAAGTCGTCTGCGGTACCATGGGTTTACCAACCGCCACGGTAAAGATCATCGATCTAGGCACGGAAAGAATCTCCGCGTGCGTCGGCACCGGACCAGTCGACGCGGTGTACAAAGCCATCGACGCCGTCGTCGGCAAATCGGTCGAACTCACCGAATACAACGTCAAAGCGGTCACGCAAGGCATCGAATCCTTAGCCACGACGCGAGTGACGATCAAACCAACCGACGAATCCACCGCGGAAACGATCACGAACAACCAAACTGAAGCCAGAGGGACGAGGACGTTCACCGCGACTGGCGCGGATACCGATATCGTCGTCTCTTCGGCTCGAGCGTACTTATCCGCGTTGAATAGAATGTTATCCTCCAACGCGAAACTGACAACGAGCGGTAGTAGTAGTTTGATTGAATCCTCCTCCGAAATCGTTTCTAGATGATGATTTGATACAAAGTGTTGTTTTCGACAAGATAATAATAATAATAAGATAAAGAAGAGAAAGAGAAAGAGAGAAAGAAAGAGAGAGTCTCAAATGCGCGTTTCATACGTCGCATCATATTTACGAGTTCCGCCACACGGACGGTACCACACATATACGAATACATCTTTTTCATTCCTCTTCTGCTCTTAAAGCTTTTAAATAAAAACAGTCGTCGATGAAAGAAATATATTATTTAATAAACCGTTATTACGTACTCTCCTCTGAAAATGAATCATCCGTATCTGCGTAACTCTCGTCGTCTCCGTATTCGCTCGCGTATTCGCCCAATTGTCTCACAAATTGGCCTCTCGAATTGCATTGGATTCAATACGAATAACAACCTAATAAAACAATGTCCTCCGCGCGTGACCCTCCTCCCAACCCTCCTCCTTTCAACCCTCGCGTGAACGACGCTCGTCACCCTCTCCCTTTTCCTCCTTCCGGGGACTCCGACCGCCCCGTGTTCGTCCGTAAAGCCGTGCAACGCCGAGCGATCGATTACACCGCGAACAATTTAATCCACTCCGCGGAACGCGCGTACACGGGCTCGTTAACGCGAAACCCAATCCAAGACTCTGTTCTCGTAAAACCGACGAGTGGGAGCATGCTCGATTTCCCACCGAGCTGGAATTTGAGGCACGTGCCCGCGTCGAGCTTTGCGCTGAAGTTTGTCCACGTCAGTGCGAATAAGATCAAAACGCCGATAAATAAAGGTACTATGTATATGTTGGATTTGACGTCGACGACGCGATGAAGAGAGAATGGCATTTTTGCTCTCTCATTTTATTACGCGTGTATGAGTATTCGTCGTTCTGTTGTTGTATTTTGCTTCTTCTTTGAAAAACACGCGCTGACTTTAGACGACTTTCTTTCTTTCGTATAAAACGAAACAACCCGCAAACAGTTATATTCATGCCGGACGGTCGAAGAGTGCTCACGTGTTCACAAAACGGTGAATTTACGCTCTGGAACGCGGCGAGTTTCAACTTTGAGACTATTTTACAGGCACACAATAACCCGGTTAGAACGGCGACGGTATCGCGCAGCGAAAACTGGCTCATTTCCGCGGACGATTCCGGGCAAATCAAGTATTGGCAGATGAATTTTAACAATTTGAAACAAACGCAAGCGCACGGGGAACCGATTCGAGGGGTAAGTTTTAGCCCGACGGATTTGAAATTCGCCACGTGCGCGGACGACGCGACGATTAAGATATTCGATTTTGCGAGAGCTAAAGCGGAGACGACGTTAAACGGCCACGGCGGGGACGTGAGGTGCGTGCAATGGCACGACACCAAGAGCGTGGTGGCGAGCGGCGGGGGGAGAGATTGCGTCGTCAAACTCTGGGATCCGCGAGTAGGCGCGCAGCGACAGTGCTTATCCACGCTACACATGCACAAAGGTTCGGTAAACTGTTTGAAATGGAACCAAAACGGCCACCACTTAGTCACCGGGTCGAAAGACGCCAGCTTAAAAGTCACCGACATTCGCACGCTCAAAACGATTTCCTCGCACGTCGGTCCGTACAGCAAAGACATCGCGTCCGTCACGTGGCATCCACACGACGAACGCGTTTTCACCTCCGGCGCAGGGGACGGTTCCATAGCATACTGGATCGTCGGCGCTGGTTCCGACCCACAGGCAGAAGTCCGCGGCGCCCACGAAAGCCAAACCAACGACATCGCCTGGCATCCCGCCGGTCACTTGCTCGTCTCCGGAAGCAACGACAACGCCATCAAGTTTTGGTGCCGAAACAGACCAGGCGAGGTTGCTCGAGACACAACATCTCGAGTCACGAAAGCTGAATACGCGCAAGAAGCGATCGTCGCCGCGCACCAACAAGCCGTCGCGGCGACGCAAGGCGGCGGGATCGGGAGCACGCGAGGCGTCCTGGGCGAGACGACGACGGCTGGGATCGCGAGAGCCTCCGCCGTCCCAGGTTTAAGTCGCCCTCCGCCGCCGAGACCGCCTTTAGGTGGGCCACCCACCGGGCAACCACCACCACCTCAAGCGCCTTCAGGCGCGCCTCCACCTCCTCGCCCGCCGCCGCCGAGAGCGCCGTCCGGTCCCGCGCCGCCTTCTTCGACTTAGTTAGATGAATAGACAGTAGCGTAGCAAAAGTTTAGTCCGTAAAAAGCAATACGACGAGTAGTAGCGCCGCGACGACGATACTACGCGCATTTGAGTATTCTTCGTTTTTGCACCACCCGGACTACATTTTCCATTCATAGAAGTTGTACACGGACGCGGTGCAAAGTGCGGTTCCGTATTGGGACGTACGAATTGTTCTCTTACGGGTTTGAATGTGGTTGAACGCACGTCGCATTCTTCGTTTTCATCGAAAAGAAACGACTATTTTTCCTTCACTTTTTATCTTCAAAATCCAACCAAAATGTCCACCCTTCTTAAAGCGTCTACTTTCTCTCCTTCTGTTCTCGCTCTCGCGACGAACAAAAAACAACAACGATCTTCTTTGAGACGAGGAAAACAAAGTTCTGTCGTCAATGTTTCAGCATCTGCGGGTGTTGGTCAAGGTGCGTCTCGTCTCTTTCTTCTCTCGTAAGATTAAGATTAAGATCGTGTTTTTCTGTTATCCATTCGCGGGGAAAGTTTTATCATCTCTGATGTGATCTTAATCCTGATGATGATGATCTCACGTCTCTCTTTCTCTCTCTCCGTGTGATTCAAATAAAAGGTGGATTAGAAATGGTCGCCCTAAAATCCGCAAACGCAACCGCGGAGGTGTACTTATTCGGCGGCGTCGTCACCTCGTTTACCAAATCTGGACGAGATTTGTTATACGTCAGACCAGATGCGAAATTCGATAAATCGAAACCAATCTCCGGCGGCGTCCCGCACTGCTGGCCGCAATTCGGACCAGGGGAGATCCAAGTGCACGGATTCGCCAGAAACGTGGATTGGGAGTTAGTGTCGAGTAAAGAGGATACGATGACGATGAAGTTAACGCCGAATGAATACACGAAGGCGATGTGGGATAAACAGTTTGAAGTCGTCGAGACGGTGTCGATTAAGAACGACGCTTTAGTGTGCGAGTTGGCGGTGACGAATAAAGGGTCGGAGCCGTTTACGTTTACCGGGAGTTTTCACACGTACTTTGCGGCGGATATCGACGCGGTTCAAGTGAAAGGATTGGAAGGATGCGAATCGTTTGATCGATTGAAGGAGGAAAGCGGGAAGGTTTCGGCGCCGATTACGTGCACGGGGCCGATTGATTCTTTGTATAAGAACGCGCCGAGTCAAATCGATTTGGACGTCGGGGGTGGTAACTCGGTCAAGATTACCGGCGCCGGGTGGAAAGACGCGGTGGTTTGGACGCCGTGGACTGATATGGAAGCTTGCTACAAGGAGTTTGTCTGCGTCGAGAACGCTTCGTGCGCCGAGCCGGTGACGGTCGCCCCCGGAGCCACGTGGACGGCGAGCACCAAGTTGGAGTAAATATATTACTAAAATCTTTATATTCTTCTTCTTCTTCTTCTCCGACGACGACGATTCAGACGACGATATTACTACTACTGCTACTACTACTGATAATAATGTAAAAACGCGTTTTTGATTTTATATACACTCTTGCAAGATAGAATTGAACTTTTACTCACAAACTTCTAAAAATACCCTTCTGGGTTGTTAAAAACCTTCGCGTCGTGCGCCTTCTTAAAATCCGCGCGGACAAACGTCGTCGTTTGTTCGCCATCGTCGCACAACAAGTTTCGGTCTAACCTTGGGTTAAACGGTGGTTGCAACACCGCTTTCTCCCCATCCGTCATCCCGTCCGTGGTTCCTTTTGGCCACTCCGGCAAGTACGATCGACCGTAAGCCATATTCGCCGGCGCGAATCTATACAAAACCGCTCTTCTCTTCCCGTCTCTCCCTTCACCAGTCCACGGAATGGTCCCGTGCGTGCACGCCTCCGTGAACAACAAAACGTCCCCTTTTTCAATCCCTGGATTTCTCACGCTTTCCGTTTGCTTCAACATCTTCATCACGTCCGGCGGTACCGGCACATTACTCTTGTGCGATCCCGGCAGAACCGCGTACCCGCCTTCTCCGGTCTTGGTCGTCGTCAACGCCACGCTCGCCGCTAACAAGTGACAATACGGCCTTCCATTCACAAACTCGTACGCCAAACCTTGTATCCAACTCCCGTCTTGATTCAATCTCCCACCGTGAAAATCAAACCCATCCGCATCTCGCTTCTGTTGAATCAAAAGCGGTAAATGGTCCATCCGGTACCCTTCGCCGCACAGCGCGATGTAATACGGCACTAACTTTGGATGCGTCAACATCTTCCGGAATAACTCGTTCTCGCCTTTCGGCCAGGCGAGCATCCCGCCTAAATCTTGCCTTCCTGTGGTTCCGTCACCGGCTAATGGCATCCCTTTTTTCCCTCCTAATCGTAACTGTCCTTTCCGCTCGACCATTTCCGGTTCGTGCGCATCGACCGCTCGATTCATCTGTTCAATCTCAGCCTCGGAAAACACATTCTTGACGATAATAAACCCGCTCAAATCGAACGCGAATAATTCTTCCTCGGAGAGTTGGTGGCCCATGGCTCGTCCGAGTAACGTTTCGTGGACGAATCTTCTTTGACCACCCTTACGCCAAGGAGAAGAGGCGCTACGGAGAGTACACGGATGAGATTTCAATCGATTTTCCCCTACGGAAGCGGATTGGAAATTGGATACACGAGCGGAGGATGCAGACGTAAACGGAGCTCTCAGAGAAGAACGAGTCGAAGTTCGTACAAATGCAGCGTGCGAAACCAACGTGCGCATCGCCCGACGACTCCCACGGTGCATGTACGATGTGTGCTGTGTGTTTATATGCGCGCAGGTTTAAGAGAATAATGGAGAAAAAATGAGACGTCACCGGTGTAGTTTTGTCCACGTGGCAGTCACTCGAAAAAGGAACAAAAATACGCGAGAGCGTTTCATTCATAATCGATCGGAAACGAAGGTGTTTGTTGGTATCATATCGTTTATAGAATCGTGTTCGTGCACATCATCAGGTTCCTCGTTGTTTAAGCGAAGAAGAGAGGAAACTGCGCTTTTGGTCTCGACTTTGAGAAGGAAGAGGAGACCCCCGCCGAGGCCGTCCGTCGCGCTTCAAAATCGAGCTATTTTTAGTTCGACGCTTTGAAGCCCGCGCGAAGTCTTTTCGAGGAGTGACTTTTTTCACGTCTTCTGTTCGAACCGATGATTGAATACGCTCGCTTGTGCGAATGGTTCGCGAAAGCCTGGGAGGAAAGAGAGCGCCAGGAGCGGTGTCGACGACGGGTAGCTGAGGTTCTCGCGTGTTTGGAGAAGCGCAAACGGTTGGAGATTTTGCGGAAAGAAAATGCTCGAGACGAAAGCGAGGATGGATCGAGACCGCGAGAGGTTTTCTTCTTTGTTTTCTTCTTCATCTTCATCTTCTTCGTAACAACACAACGACGACTTTTGAGACGCTTTTATACGCTATTATTATTATTATTATTATTATTATTATTATAAAATTAATCCATGCGGCCTTTCACCGATTTCACTTCCACTCCATCTTTCGTGATCACGTACACGGTCCCTCCCCAACCGCTTAAACAATCCCGCCCGCTTCCACTCAACAAACACTGACTAATAACCTCAAACAACTCCTCGGACTCTAAATTTTCCTTATACATCGATTCGCACACCCCGAACAAACTCTCGCTATTATTCCCCGCCACGACGAAGTTCTCCGTCGGCGCCGCCGCGCCTATCAGATCCATCCCGGTCACGTACGGCTTGCGCTCTTTATCTAAACCTGCGATGACCGGTTCCACGTAATACGGGCCGAACCGTTTCTCGTACAACGTGGTCGAGACCACCGAGGCAAACGTTTTCGGTTCCATGACTCTGTTCTCGCGAAGTTCGTAAAGTTTGTGTTTAAACTCGAACGTCGCTCGCAGCGTGTGCATATCCGAGGCCAAGCCGGACATTGCGACGAACAGTCTGGGATGGATCTGGAAAATCTTTTGGAAGTCGATGGCGGTGGTTTGTTGTTGGTTGATCCCGAGGCGGTTGTCCGAGGCGATGGCGACGCATTCGTGGCCGCACATAGCTTTTATATATGAGAATTTAAATAAGAATAACAGAGTTTAAGAGACGTATCTCGGTGAGTAAACATACGCGCTTTGTTCTTGGGAAAATGTTGAGATCGGAAACGCATTTTGAAAGAAGTTTACATGAAGTTTAAGATGATTGTACGCGCGTAAGAGCGAAAGAAAAAAGCAATAACACGCGTACCGATGATCGCGGCGCCGTTGTAGCTCATCACGCTCATGATTAAAGAGTATATTACGCGGGTGTTTATTCAATCAAAGCGTTCGTTTGTTGTGTTTAAGTGAAGATTTTCTTTACGTTTTGCTTCAGTAAAAATGAATCGATTTTACGTCTTAAAGGCGGCAGAGAGAGCGGGAAAAAGAGCTTTTCTGGGCGTCTCGTCGTCTTTCGTGCCGTCGAGTGGTGTAAGCATTAGGTTTCGGTCGAGATCGAACGCTTTTTCATCGTCATCTTTACGAGAACGAGAACGCAAAGTTTCCGGGACAGATGGAAAAGAACGAACGAGAGTCACGGAAAGAGACGACGACGAAAGAAGTTTACGAAGGAAAGAGGAACCGCAAAACAAATTCCTGGAATCCCTCAGACGAGAAACCGTGGAGAAGGTAGAACAACAACTCGACGACGCGGAGGACCACGCGCCGCCAACCCGAGCGTTCAGTCTGAGAGAGAAAACGTATCGGGAAAAAAGGGGAGAACTTAATATGCTGCCGAAAGAGATCAACGGACCGAGAGGTTTAGAACCGACGCGGTTCAAAGATTGGGAAGTTGGAGGGAGGTGCACTGATTTTTAGACAGATGATGGATTCTTCTCGGGAACGAACTTTAGCCGAGTAGCGGCTCGACGTTGATGAAGACAAAGTTCGTCGCGCCGAAACGTTTACGGCGGGGATGTACGGTTGAGAAAGTTAATATCGCCGATCTTTTGACGATCGTTTTATGAGTTTCGGCGACGGACGATCGAAGAATCGTTTTAGTTGTTCTCGCCGCCGACGTTTGTGATCCAAATATCAACGGCGGAGTATTGCCGATCTCGGTTTCGTTCGGCGCGGATTGTACCGTCGAGGACGCGGCAAAATGTGCGCCAAATGGATCTTTCGGGCGGCTTTGGGATGATCGAGGAAACAACAAAGAGATGAAAAACGACGCGAAAATCGAGAGGAAAGTCTCCACAAAAGCTTTGGAGGAGGAAGCAAAACAATGGCGGCAAAATAATACTCATCCTCGTGATAAGAAGAAGAAGAATGGTCGATCGACGTCTTCGTCTTTCGCGCCGTCCTCGAGCCGTCTTGTTACGTTTTACGCCGGCGTACTACTCCTCACGTGCGCACGCCTTTTAAATAAAGATTGCGTGTATTTAAAGTAAACACGTATAACAGAGTATTCTCACAACGCACCCCTATGTATTATATGTATGCTCCTTCTATATCACTCGTAAACGACTCTCGATTGACTTCTCAAACCTTAAACCCTATCTAATACGTCACTCTTCGTTCAAACCTCTTGCGTCTCTGTCCCTTCAAAAGAATGATGCGTCGCGGTGTACTCTCCGTCTTTTCGCGACAAAGAGGACGAAGAGGCGGTGCTTTTCCTCCTCGTCTCGCACACGATCACATCGGAAAGGGTGTCGCTCCAACGAACGCGTTCTCATCCTCCGTCGCCGCGTCTCGTCCACGTCCTTTCGACGTCGTTGGGGAAAACGCGCGTAAAAATACCGTTAGAGGAGATTCGTCGCGCATCTCGCTTTTGTCGAGCGGTCAAAGGCTCCGCTCGAGATCTGTCGGACAAGCCTCTCGCTGTTGTTACTCCTCCTCTGTTTCCTCCTCGTTTCGCGGGAAATGGGGTGGACAGGACGACAGGAATACGACGAATGATGGTTCAAACCTCTCGAGCGAATCCATGCTTTTGGATCACCCAGACGTGCACGTGTTGACGAACGTGGACGTTCCCGCGACTGGTGGAGGATCCGGCACGGGAAACGGAGGTTTCATCGGCGGCGGCGCAGGTGGGGGTGGCAACAACACGTCGAACTCCGGCTCGAACGGTGCAAACGCGAACGATTTTTTCGACGGGATTCCGAGAGATGTTAACGACTTGTACACCCCGAGGGAGATGGTGAAAATACTGCGAGAGAAAGTCATCGGGCAAGATCACGCGAAGAAAATCTTATCCGTGGCGGTGTATAATCACTACAAACGAATCGGAGCGATGCGGATGATGCGTCGTGCGAGTGGTGGAGGAGAGATGAGGAGAGAAAAGGAGGAGGAGATTCAGACGACGTCGTCGACGACTCGCGTGCACAATAACTTCTCGTCGTCGTCGTCGTCGAGCGATTTTGAACAACACGGAGGTGGCTTTGGAGACGGAGGAGGAGGAGGAGGAGCATCAGGAGGAGGTCGAAAGACGGAGATGAACGAGTACGTGAGCATGCGACCGTACGCGCATCCGGCGTCGGTGAAGATTTTTCCGAGCGATCAGCAAGGGAGTAAGGATACCGGTTTTTTTGGCGAGCAGTCGCAGCGGGAACGCATGGGACAAAGCGTTTGGGACAAAGAGGAAGACTTTGAAAGAAGCGATTCTTCTTCTGACGAAGATGACGACGACGAATCGCTCATTGAGTTGGAGAAATCGAACGTTCTCTTGTTTGGCCCAACTGGGTGCGGGAAAACGTTGATTATTAAAACTTTAGGCGACATCTGTAAAGTTCCAGTCGTCACCTGCGACGCGACGACGCTGACCCAAGCCGGGTACGTCGGCGAAGACGTCGAATCTGTGTTGCACAAGTTATTACGCGCGGCAAATTACGACGTCCAATTAGCTGAACGGGGCATAGTCTACGTGGATGAAATCGACAAGTTATCTCGCAAATCCGAAAACGTCTCCATCACTCGAGACGTCTCCGGCGAAGGCGTGCAACAAGCTCTATTGAAAATGGTCGAAGGAACCGTCGTGAACGTTCCGGAACGAGGCGGTAGGAAACACCCGCGAGGTGAAGTCGTCGCCATGGATACCAAAAACATTCTCTTCATCGTCGGCGGTGCGTTCGTCGGTTTAGAGAAACACGTGAAAGGACGGATCGAAAAGAAGACGAGCATCGGGTTTGGCGCGCAGGTCAAAAGCAGCAGCGGAGGAGGAGACGGCGACGCTACTCAAAAAGATTCCGACGATTATACGGAGAAGAACAAAACGGCGAAGAAGAACGGGGGCGACCAGGGGCCGCAGATGAAGAAATCCGGCATCTTAGCCGGCATTTCCGAACGCGACGATAACCTCTTAGCCGCGCACTGCGAACCCGCGGATTTCGTCTCCTACGGCTTGATCCCGGAATTCGTCGGTCGGTTCCCGATCGTCGCCCCTCTGAAAACCTTGCGCGAAAACGACCTCCGAAGAGTGCTCACGGAACCCAAAAATGCGCTCACGAAACAATTCGCGAGACTTTTCCGCGCGCACGACGTCAAACTCGACGTCACTTCTTGCGGCGCCAACGAAATCGCCCGGTGGGCGTCCATGCGAGGCACCGGCGCTCGCGGTTTGCGAACGATTATGGAACGCCTCTTAGCCGACGCGATGTTTGAAGTCCCGTCGGACCCGACGATTAAAACCGTCCGTTTGACGGAAAAAAGCGTTCGAGAAGCGCTCACGAAACGAGAGAGCGAGGGCGTCTTGATCAGCGGCGCCGAGATGATTCGAACCGCCGTCTCCTCATCCTTCTCCTCTTCCTCTTCCGAAAATAAGGACGACGTTTCAGAAAGCGAAGAGAACGACGAAGCCTCCTCCGGATAATAACGACGTCAAAAGGAGAAGAAGCCGACGACGAGAAAGAGAGAAAAATGGAAGAGAGAGAGAGAAAGACTTGCGCTTTACGGAGGACACGCCGAGCGGGATTTAAAAGAGTGTAGACAACGTATATATATATATATATAAATACCAAAGTAAGAAATGTTGTAAATGTTTTGTTGTGTAAGAATAGTGTCCAAAAAGTTATCATTACAGAAGAGAGTTACTCTCAGAGCTCTTCTTTCGTGGTTCCGCGTTCCGCGCGACTCCCGCTCGTGACATGTGAGTCCCTAAATACTCGCATTCGATCTCCCTCTCTGGAAAAACTTGAGAATTTCTTCACTCTTACTACTACTCGCGGACGGAGTATTCCAATCGTTCGCGTCGAAAAGAGCAGTCGCGGTACTAAAGCGGCGTCAAACTCTTTTGCTCTCTCTTTCCTAAAGGCGATACATAACGGAGAAGTTCTTTGTCTTCTTCTTTGCTAAACTCTTCCGGGAAAAATCATCCATTTTGCGGCGGATTGAAAGAAAGAGAGGAGGTCTTTGAGAGAGACAAAAGTGTACGCGCAGACGCGGTCAAAGAAGACGAGAGACATTCAGAAGAAGAGAACACGGTAATAAACGTGAAGAAGTTGAAAATTGAGCACAAAAATGCCTCTGTACGACTTGGTCTTACAGGTGAAATCGCGCGTCCCGAAGCGCGAAGTCTTCGAGTTACTCAAGCGAACGTCCTTAAAAATTTTAGACTCGGACGGAGTGTTAATGGACGTGAAGTCCTTCGGGCACCAAACGTTAGCGTACGTGTACAAGAAACCAAACGAGAGGCACCACGAGGTGCAAATGTCCCAGGTGACGTTCGCGTCGGCGCCGAAAGTGTTGCCGGAGATATCGCACGCGCTGAGGGTGGACGAGAAAGTCGTTCGGTGGATGGTGTTGAAGAGGAAGAGGAAGATGGAGCCGTTGATTAAGTACAAGGCGTGGACGGAAGAGCAAAGGGCGGCGATGATTGAGAGCAGCAGGGAGAGCGAGAGTAGCCGAGACAGGGGGCGAGAGAGCGGCGGCGGCGGAGGAGGAGGACGGCGGTTTTAGGCGCGCGAACATTTGTATAGGTGAGCGTCGTTTTCGTTTGCGTTTCGTTTCGTCGATCGTCTTCTTCGTTGTGGATGAATTTATGCGAGTGAGGATCAAAATATTAGTTATCCCTGTCCAAGTGCGTTTTGATAGGCTGCACGGTGACGATTAACGTATTAGCTCTATCTGACGCATCATCGTCGTCTTTTTACGTATTCGCGGTGACGAAATTGACTTCATTCGGATTCCCTCCGATGTTTTTTTATATTGATTAGAAGAACGCGTGAGCGATGAAACGTCAAACGCCCGAGCGATGTTCTTTTCTAGCGCGAAAAACGCGTGTTTTTGCGTTCTCTCTTCTTCTGCGCATCGTATATGCGCGGGACGCAGGACGCGCACACTCGACAGAAGAACTACTACTATTACCATTACCACCACCACCACCACCACCACAACTACTCCGATGATGAAGACGAAGAGGGCGTTTCTCAGAAACTCCATTCGCGGTGCCCGAACCTTAGTGTTTTCCCCGCCGGATTCGTCCGGACTGCCGGGTTGAGAGCAATTGCAGGCATTTTTATGCTTCCTTGGATGTCTTAGGAGAATTTTGTTGTCGTCGGTGGCGGTAGCGGTGGTATTGCGGTATTCGTTTTGCTGTGTTTGTTTGCGTTTTTGCGTTTTTGCGCGCGCGCGTGTATTCGTTTTTCGCTCACCGTTTTGTTCCTTCTTCTATCTTCTTCTTTATCTTCATCATCAACGACAACAACAACGCAGCGAGAAATGAGCGAGCTTTCTCCTTTCGTCGTCGACCAAAGAAGAGAGAAGCTTTAAAAGCTTGTACACTAGTAGTAGAAAAGTTTTAGAGATAGACATCATATCACAAATAGCAGCATGTAATGGAACGATTATACCAAAGTAACGATACACACATATATATGACTTGATTATTATTTAAAGCTCGCTTCGTATTTTTTGCATCCATCATCATCTTTACCACGCGACTTCCTCTCCGGCGTAATCATAAAACTTACCGCTATCCTTCAAAGTCACGTCCTTCAACACCTCCAACATTCTTCCCGCACTATACTCCGGCGTAAACAACTTCCCTTCCGGCACGTTCTTCTTAAACGGCGTGGATAACTCGGTATCCACCGTCCCCGGATGCAAAAGCACCATCGCGATGGGATTCTTCTTCCTCGAAAATTCCACGTGCGCGGTTTGCGTCATTTGATTCAAAGCGGTCTTCCCGCCTCTGTACGAGTACCACCCGCCTAACTTGTTATCGCTAATCGAAGACACTCGCGCGCTCAAACTCGCAATCACCGGCACCGGTTTCCCCTCTTCGTTTTCCTCCGCAGTCTTCAACATCAACTTTGAAAAGTGCTTCGTCATCAACATCGGACCGACGGCGTTCGTTCGGTACGACAAGACGCACGCCTCCGGATCGAAGCGTAAAATGCTCGTCTCCGGAACCATCTTCCGATCTGGCAAGTGTAACACCGCCGCCGTGTTTATCACGCAATCCAACCGCCCGTATTTCTCCGAAACCAGTTTCGCCGCCTCTTCGATCGTCTTCTCCTCCAAAACGTCTATCCGTAAAATCTCCAAGCGCTCGGTGCCGAATTTCTCTCGTAACTCGTGCAAATCCTTCGCCTCTTCCGGGTTTCGGCACGTCGCGATGACCGTCCCGTTCGCTCGAAATTCTCCGACCATACTTTTGTTGTTTGTTTCCAGTAAATGCTTCGCGAATGCCAAACCTATGCCTCGGTTGGAACCGTTGATTAAAGAGACGTGGTGACGATGCTTTTCCCCGCTCGCTGCTGCTGCTGCTGACGACGCAAAACTCCGGACGGCGCTCATTTTGCGCGCATCATCATCGCGAGCACTATTATTACTAAACGTGTTGTTGCAACTGTTGTTTTCCCCAAAAGTCGTCGTCCTTTTCAAACGGTGATGATCTTTGCGCTGCCGATTCTCAACCGCATGCCGGGGAATGGACGACGACGCGCTAAACGTTTTCTCGCCGCGAGATGAAGCAGAAGCGAGTGCGTTCATTCGCGTGTTAGAAAAAGAAGAGGAAAAAGAGGACGTGAAAACACAGCTTCGTGAAACTTGTTTCAAAGTTTGCGAAACCGTCGTTCGCATCGCAACCGTCGAGGATGGTTTCCGGATGAGATATAATGGAGAGATTTTGAGCACCTTGGCGACGTCACGACTCGACCTTCGGTTTTACGAACGCGTGGCGTAATCATCATCACATTCGTTTAGTGCCGCGTATATATACATACAAACGACGATTTAATAATACGTAACAACAATAAACTATCGCTTTGTTCTTCTTTCATCTCTCTCTCTCTCTCTCTTTCTCGTATCTGCTGAAAATATGTACCGGCGATATATCGCGTACGTATGCGAGAGTCTCTCGGAGAGACGAGAGCTCTCGCGTCGCAACATCCACCGAAACACACACTCATTATTAAAGCGCGGCGGGGGTGTCCCGAGGAAACAGCGTAAACACAATTTGTCTCTCTCGTTCTTTCTTTCTTTCTTTCTCTCTACTTCTTCGCGGATAGTTCGTACTCCTCGGGCGTTTTCGTCTTCATCTGCAACGCGTGCAACCCTTTCTCGTTGAATTCCTCCTCCAATAATTGGTACACTTTCCGTTGCCTTTTCACTTGATTCAACCCCACGAACATTTCCGAAACGATCTCGAGGTTAAAGTGCGTTTCCGCGCTCGCGTCGCCGGATGGGTTTCCCGCGTGGCCGGCGTGCTGCCAAGACTCGTCGACGATTTCGAGAACGGATGGTTTCAACGCGTCGGAGATTTTTTTCCGCATGGAATTCGCGAGCGGGCGGCCGACGTTCATCGGAGCGCCCTTCGTTTCCGCGCACCCGTTCCCGTCCGGAGCGATGTTTGTTGTCGTTTTGATTTTTTGATTAGCTCTTCTTACTCTCGTTCGATGAAGGTGTTGTTTCGGGTTGGTGGAGGAGATTTTCAACGAGGAAAGAGAAGAACGAGCGGCGAACATTTGAGTCAAAAGTGTGACGATTTTACGCGCGGCGATGATTTTAATGTGAGTAGTATTAAAACGCTTCTTCACGTTTATCATCACCATCATCGTGGGATCACGCCGTTTTTGGGTGTTTTTTTGCTGACGACGACGAGGGGACTACTAGGAGAAAGCGAAAAACCTTTCTCTCTTCTCTCGAGACGTTCTCCCCTTCCGTCTCTCTCTCTTTCTCTCTCAGTTTGTCAGAGCCTGGATGTCACCATTGTTTTCGTCGAAACTAGTATTCATTTCGTGTACACTTTGCACAAGTGGTCGAGACAGTGGTCCAAATCGTCCGCTTGCGCCAAATCGCACGTTTGCTTGCACTTCATCGCCGCTTGCATCGCCGCGTGGTGTAACTTCAACACCTCCAAGTACTCCTCCTCGGTTTTAATCTCCGCTCTTTTCACTCGCTGACACAACATGTACTCGCTCACAGTTTGGATGATATTCTTGCAGTGCTCTTCCTTCGTCACGATCCACCTGGTCACTTGATTCATCGCGAGCAAACTCTTCCCTGCTTCCGCGTGTAACTCCCCGGCTTGCGCCATCGCCTTCCTCACCGTCGCCGCGTCTTGTCGCAACTGCGCGCAAATCATCGGATCGTCGAATATCCCGCACGGTACTCGGCAGTGCCCGCCTCTCAGGCGTAACACCAAGTGTAACGTAGACTCTTTTTGAATGTTATAATCCGCCAAAGTTCGTCCGTCTTCTAACTGTTTCCCGGCGAAGATCAACCGCTGCTGGTCAGGGGGAATGCCTTCTTTGTCTTGGATTTTCGCCTTCACGTTGTCGATGGTGTCCGAGGATTCCACTTCCAAGGTGATCGTTTTGCCCGTAACTTTTTATGCATAGAATAATAATAAACGTGTTGTTGTCAGTGGTGAACGCAGAAACGAAAAGAGAGTGGATAAACGTGTGTTGTTCGATACATTAAACGCGCGAACATTTACTCCGAATTTGAGATCTCGAACCACTTCTCTCTTACTACTTTAAAAAGAAACAATATGATAGAGAGAGAGCCAAAACGAGCAAAACGAAAGAGAGAGACGGAAGAGAAAGAGAGACTGCGAGTACTCACGGGTTTTCACGAAGATTTGCATGATATTATATGCGTGTTTATGTGTGTTTATGTTCAACAAATGGAGAAAAAATCGATTTCCAATTCTCCATTCTTCTAGGGGAAAATGCTCCCCCAAGCGACTTCATGTCACGAATACAAAGTCGGTATCGATGGGACCATGAACGCGTTTCTCTCTCGTTCTGCTCGAAGACAAAGAAAGGCTTTTTCTGGCGTTCTTTTCTCTCGTCGTCGAAAAAGGATGACGATATTGAGAGCAGAAGTAAACGATGCAAAAGCAAACACCGGTAGAGGAATTGGAAAGAATGCGATGCATACGAAGCGAAAAGAACTCACGCATAAAGACGTCTCGAAACGTCTCGCGCGATTAAGAGAGGATTTGAAAAACACGAATAACACAGGCGTGAGCCAACCGAGCGAAATAACGGTCGGGACTCGGTTTTCGGAGGTACGAGGATAAAAGCAAATTCGTTCTTAAATCTCTCTTGAATTCTCTTCTTTTGTGTGTCTTGTCTCTCTTTGGGTTTGTACTGACACTCGATTGAATATTCCTTCTTATAACATCATCATCTCATGAAACAGGCGGCGCGGTACATGTCGAACATCATCATAACCACCAACGATGATTCGTCTTCTTCGAACGCCGAAATAGACGAAATAGCGAACGAATGTTGGTTCGCCTACCAAGCGGTACTCGAGAACGCTCGATGCGTCGACTCGCTTCCGATTCGCTCGTGGAATGCCATTTTGAACGCGGTTTCGATGCACTCGTCGAAGGCGACGGCAAGAGATCGTGCGAGACAAGCGTGGCAGTATTTGCGGACGAATCGAGTGGCGGTGAGGCCGGATAAGTTTACCGCGCAAGCGTTGGTGAACGGATTGTGTAAGGAGGTTTTGGACGTGCGAGAGACGATTGGCGTTTTGAGAGAGTGCGTGGAGAGAGGAGGGGAGGTGACGTCGTATCAAATCAACGGCGTGTTGAAGAGGTGTTTCAAAGAGGCGACGGAGAGGAGGAAAAAGGAAGAGGAAGAGATAGGAGGAGAGAATAACGAGAAGGAGAAGAAGAAGAAGAAGAAGAAGAATGGCAATAGTAGTAGCTTTAATAGTGATGTGGTATATCAGGATATTATCGACGCCACCAATATAGCCTGGGACGCGGGAAGAGGCACGCACAACGTGCACACGTTGATGACGTATTTGAGAGCGTTAAAGATGTGCGGCGCGAGCGCGGAGACGGTTTTGGACGTCTTCGAACAGTCGTGCGGCGTGAAAGAAGATGGCAGCGCTGGTGAAGAGATCATCAAACCAGACGACGATATTTTTATCCTCGCCATGCAAATAAAAGCGAACGACGACGACTCGACCATGGAGGATAAACTTACCTACTTTGAAACGTTGTCTAAGAATCTTGCCGCTAAAATGCCGAGCAGAGCGCAAAACGCGGTCTTATTAGCCTGCTTGAGAACTGGCGATTACAAATCCGCGGAAAAGATTTGGGAGTGCATGAACGATGAAAAGAACGCTTTGTACAAACCGCCGGACGCGTTCGCGACGAGCGTGGTCACGTCCATCATGCGCAAACGAGAAGAGATGCAACACTCGTCGTCGTCGTCGTCAACGTCGACATCTTCTTCGGAAAACGGGAGGATAGTAGGAGCAGCGGACGAACACGACGCATCTGCATCTGCATCTGCTGCTGCTGCTGCTAGTGGTGGTGGCATTCGAAACACAGCCATGGAAGCGTTCACCGATCACGTCATGCGTCGAGCGACAAAAAGCAACACGCCTAACCAAGACGAAAGCGACGACGATGAAGACGTCGCCATTAACCTCACCGCAAATGTTTTGAAAGTCTTGCGAGACGAAATTGAAGACGCGTCGCTCTTCAAGAGACAAATTTCTTCCCCATCGAAGGTTTATGAAATTCGAGAAAGAGCGGTGGCGGATGCAAAATCAATCGCAGACATAGCGAACGCTTTTTTAGACGTGCCAAAATACGACGATCAAGTGACCAACGCGGTTTTACAAGTGTGCGCGGAGGCGAGGTTCGTGAAGGAGGCGAAAACAATCGTCGAGGAGTACTTTGCCATGCTCGACAACAAAGAGAGATTCAGGAAGAACAACAAGCAGTATTACAACTACGAACAAGAGATGGTGCCGAACGTTTTTAAATCCATGCAATACAACCGCTACGTTCGCGAGGAAGAAAAAATCGCGGAATCGGACATTTTAGAGTATTTCATGGAAACGAGTGAGATGGTTCCAGTCACCAGGAAATTCATCGAGTCCGCGTGCAAAGCTTGCCGCGATCGGAAATACCCGGACGCTTTGTTGAAAATCTATTACATCGGACGCGATACGTACAACCACGCGCCGAGGAGACAGACTATTGATATCGCGTTGTCGGCGTTATCGGCGGATGGTAGATGGCAAGATACCATACGAATAATGAACGAGGACGTGTTAGAAGCGACAATTAATACCGTCAGTGACAACACGAAAGCATCGTTCGTGGTCGATTACGAAGATCGCTCTAAAAATAAAGTCATGATTCCGACGGATAAAATCGACGAGTTTGGCGTGAAGCATTTAGTCTTATCCTTCGTCAACGCCGGCGAAATCGACCAAGCGTTTTCGGCGCTTCGCTTGTGTCAATTTCTAACCGATAAGAGTTGCACGGAAGCTTTCGAAATAATTGAAAGAGCGAAAGAGAAGCAAGGGGAAGGGAACAACAGAGAGGAGAAAGAAGTTCAAGTGTCGCAGAGATTGCAATGAAATGTTGTATATCATTTTCAAATTTCAACGCCCCGCTACGCGCTACAATTTAAATTGGGACGGAGCATAATACCATTATCAATCGCAGAAGAAGAAGAAGAAGAAATCGACGACGACGACGACGTTTTTTTGTTCGCATTCGTGTTCACCTCTCTCATCTCGACTTTACTCACGTTCTCTAATTCATTAAAAATACCTCTAAACTTCCTCTGTAACCCAACCAGCTCTTCCTCGTGTCGGCGTCGCAATACTTTCGCGCAACAGTTTTGTTTGATCCTCATCTGCTTCTCCTCGCGTTCTAACTTTTCTTTCAGTTTTAATTTCTTCGCCAACAAATCGTTCTCAATCCCGCGATTGGTCTCGTTCCTGGCCTTTCTTTCGATCGCGTCCCCTTTCTGCCTCACCTCTTGCGCTTCCACGTACTTCTTCTGTTTCGT
>Ga0115000_10001335_pt1 | contig 22047 bp, 10 predicted proteins | sample ArcticOcean_MG_C_6_FD_89690 | JGI IMG/M metagenome (GOLD analysis project Ga0115000, IMG submission 89690) | Marine microbial communities from western Arctic Ocean - ArcticOcean_MG_CB8_128 | ecosystem: Environmental > Aquatic > Marine > Oceanic | place: Arctic Ocean: Canada Basin | collected... | reverse complement strand
CTCTACTTTTTGCGCATTCATCAGAGTGAGTAGTTGTTTGTGCAAAGAAAGAGGAGGAGGCATTAGTTTTAATTTTTGTTTGAAAACACCACCGAATTGATCGAAAGGAAGAAAACTGCCGCTTGCGAGAAAAGAGCAGAGAGAAAGAGAGACAAAAAAGTAAAAAAAAAGAGCAAAAAATATTCACTCTTCTCGCATCTCTCATTGATCTGATCACACTTTTTTTTCTCGCGCGAGTTTGATCACACAACACACGTAAACATCATAAAAGAATGACGACGATTTTGACGACGAAAAACAACGAGAGCGAAGAACCCGATGCGACAAACAAGATCACGATTCTCGTCAAACTCCTCCCAGAACCGAACAACGAGGAGCATAAAAACTTGACTCGGTTTCAAGTTCGAGACTCGAGGTCGAAATATTTAGGAAAAACGTGCGTTTTTCGCGACGTGGAGAAGAATAAAGAGACTATTTTGGAGTTGAAAAGAAAGGTGGAAAGGGAGACCGGGGAGAAGGTGGAGACGCTGAGAAGAGGTTCGTCGTTGTTTCTTGTTTTAACGCGTTTGTGTTGCGGTCGCGGTGTCTCGTCTTTTGCGCTCGGGTTTGAGCTGTTTTTTAAAGCGAGCGTTTCTTGTGTGTTTGATGTTTTGCTGACCTGTCTCTTCTTTCTTTCTTTCTTTCTCGCGAACGCGCGCGCGCAAACTAAAGGAGGCACGCCGGAAGGAGTAATTCTGGAAGACGAGAAGACTTTAGAAGAGTGTGGTATTACGCGCTCGATGGGTTTGTTCGAGTACCTTTGGGTAGACTCCGCGGAGAATCAGGAGAAGTACAAAGAGGAGAAGGAGCGGATGTATAAGATCTTACCGAACCACGAGAAGTTTTTGGAGGAGTACGCGAAGGAAAATCCAGGTAAAGGCAACGATGAAGACTTAGACGACGAGTTTTTGGAGAGAGGTGCGCCGAATAAGAACTCTAAGTTGTTGCAAGGGAACGCCAAAGACGCGGAGTATTTCAAAGACGCGGAGGAAATTCAAGCGAAAGTGGAGAAAGAATTGGAGGAGTACAACGCGAAGGAAGACGAGGAGAGAGAAAAAATGTTCGGAAAAGGCGACAGAAAAGAGTAAAAGACCGCGCGTGTAACGTGACTGAGCGTCGTTCCGATGATGATTTACTATTCATACATAAATACATTTGAAAGATTATTACAACAATACAACATATAATTTTTTACGCTTCTTCGCGCCGGTGGATTACGCTTGCCTCTGGTTCTTCTCCCTCTTCTTCTTCGGCGGAACTTGTCATGACGTTGTTGTTCAATCGTAACTTTACGATTGAATACTTAGGGACCGACAATCGCGACGGCCTGAGCGCGTAAAACGCGAGCGAGGAGACAATAAATCCGAACGGAATAAACACCGTAATCGCGCCGACAGTCGCGGCAAACGCCAGCGCCGCGACGCAGTTTCGATAGTTTCCGTCTTCCCATCGAAGCGTTTCTTTTCGAAGCGTTTCCATGAAATCCGCGAAATAAGAGAGTTGACACTGAACCCAAAAGATAACTTGCATAGTTCTATCGAACAAGGCATCGTTAAGTTGCTTCGGTCCTTTCAATAAACCTTCGTTTTCAAATTCCGTGCCGCGAACGACGGTTGAAAACCAACCGATGGGCGCGTCAAACTTTGAGCCGGGCGGGAAATTCGTAAACTCCGAAGCCGAATCGGAACGCAAAATCTCGTTATTTCTCGATTTTTCCGCTCCAAAGAGACATGCGGACGTCCCATCGTTGTTCGACGAACAGTGCACGACAAAACCAAGGCACATGAACGCGACGATGTAGTTCGGAAAGAAGCAAAAGAAGAGCAGCGCGAGATGTAACGAAGCGCTCGAGGCGTAGTCTCGCCACCGCACCGCTCGTTCGAGCCTTTTCAAAGCGTATGCGAACGGTTGTAACGCTATACTGATTCGTATAACCGCAGCTTTCGCGCGAATAGCATCGATTCCTAACGCCTCTTCTTCTTCGTTCAAGTCGTCCACGTCGCTGCTCGAGGAAGCCGCCGGATCCCGAGGAGGTACAGTCGCAAACTCTCCTATTTTGGCACCTCTCCTTCCCAGTTCCCCCGCCGCCGCAGCGAAGCTCGAATTCGCGCTCGCTAAAGCAGACGAAGACAGCGAGGCCGTTGGTGGCATCTTCTCAAACATCAACGTATCAACAATATTTGATGGAAGCTTGTTAATGCCAGCGATTAAAGCCAGGCGTTGCGCTTCTCGCTTCTCTCGCTCTTCGCGATGGTGACGCGTATTCAAACCACCTCCAAATTTACCGCTGAGATGCGCGAATGCAACAGAAGGATCTCGGACTAAGATATCATCGTCCATATCGTTTATGCCAAATAAAAGTTGTCGTGCGAGTTGCTTGCCTCTGGTGTAATATCCGACACTCATGGCCGCGTCCTCGAATCCTCCGAAAGAGGAAGATGCAGGAATCGCATCCGGGTCGTTCGCATCGCTACCATTCGTACTAAACGTGCGACGGAAGAGACCTCCGTTGCTTTTCGCTTTTCTAAACGAGGCTTTGACGGTGATTTCACCAGTCACTTCGCTGTCGTCCTCCGAGCGCAACGGAACGGTCGCGACGATATCTCTCCCAAACGACGGGAGCGAGGATGGGTATATCGTGCACACGCCGATGCGTTCGTCCGCTCTCGCTCGGTCGAATACTCCGATGTGAACCGGTTTCGTGACGTCCCGAATAGCGACGTCGAATTCTCGTTTCCAACCGGCGGGAGATCTCGCCGAGGCGTTTGGTAACCAAGCCCATGAAAGGTCGTGTCGAATCGCAATCCCTGGAGCCGATCCCGACGGAACATGTCTCATTTTCAAAATCCGGACGCGCGTAGAACCAACAATTGGAGTGGCGAGCGGGTCAATCGAACGAACAATTCGCGTCGCGACTTTAACTTCGCCCAAATATTCCACATCGATCGGCTCGATGCTTCTTCCGTTTGTGAAAGATGTATTCGACATCGAGGCGCCATCCGATCGCGCGGCGACGTTACCGGTCGCGCTCGTCACCGTCGTGCCCGATCGATCGGCGCTCTCAGTAGCCGTGAACCCGGACAAGGTCGAAAGCGGTTTTAATTTCGATTTACCCGCGAAAGTAAACTCACCGTTCGCGTCCACGTTGACGCTTGCTTTCACTTTCGCTTTTTTCGGGGATCTCAACAACTTGAACTTGCCATTGCCGAGCGACAACGGAACGCCCGTTCTTTGGTTGATCTTGAAAAAGCTCGATCTAGAGTCTTTGCACACTGTCTTTGGCATTCCAGAGCAATCGATGCAAAATCGTCCAATCTTGACGTTCTTCGCGCCTTCTTTATTCGAGTAGACGTCGATTTTCACGATGGCATTAACAATTGGTTCTTCCACTTCAAAGCAAACGACGTCGCTGTCTTCCGCTTCTTTCATGTTGCCATCACCGAGAAAGAAACGAGTCGCCGGCTGTCCCGCTTTTTTCGCTTTGAAGATGCCTAAATCTCGCGAGTCGTTCAACAACGAACATCTCAAAACGACGCCGTTAGAATTCTTTCCGGCTTCGGCTTCGGGAATACCCCGCACGCTACTGATGCGCACAAATACTTTACACGTTCTAGGAGCGACTCGAACGATGGGTCGATTCGATACGTCTTTGCGCAACGGACCTTCGCCGAACAAAACGGCTGCTTTCTCATCGTCCGAGGAATCCGCGTCGTCGTCTTCGACGTTGTGCAACGCCATGTGTAAATTCTTTGTTGCTTTCGAGGACGCAAAATCCTTCGACTTGCCGCGCTTGAGCGTTTCCGGTCGAATATTCGGTGCGCCAACCTCGATAGCTTCCGAGCGCGTGCCTAACCAGGCGCGACATCGGATGCTTCCGACACCTTTAGCTCCATTCTTCGTGGCCGGTTTCGGATTTACGTCTTGCAGCGTCGCTTCGATGTTCTTCACCGCGGACAAATTCGCGGTGAAGGGCACAGCCGCGCGTGCGCTCGTTTCTAAAATGGCCAACGGGATCGAAGCTTCACCTAGTGCTAACGTCGCGTAGGTCGTCGTCGATGTTCCGCCCAGGTCCTCGTTCTCTTCGCCGTGCGCCGGCTCTTGAGTTTTCAAAACCGGCACCGTGATGACAACCGCAATGCGCCCAGCATTGCAGTCTACATCCGAGGCGGGAAACGCGAAAAACTTTTCCACCTCAAATTTTTGTGCGCCAGAGTCACTCGCGTTGCTATCGCCTCCTTTCAGAATGCTGTCTACGTCGTATCCTAATCGCGTCGTCTTTGCCGAAGACGCGCGTTGACCGACCGATATGTTTATAACCGGTTTCGATCGTTTTCCTACTCTATCTCGCATGCGTTCATCTAATAATAAAGACTCTATTTCAACGAACACGAACCGCTCTGGATAATAGCCAACTTGTAACGCCGCTATAGCACCTCTTTCGTATTCCGGACGCATGCCGTGTAAAGATTCATTATCCTCCGTATCCATGTATTGGTCCTCGTTCGCTTCTAACCCGGGCGCGCTTTCAAGCATCGCTACTATGCAGTCGAACGCCTGGTCTCGAAACTCGCCGAAATTTTGGAATCGAACAGCTGTCGCTCGAGTTCCCGAGTCTTTCTTCCTCTTGTTTTTCTTCTTCAATGAATTCTGTTGCGCTAAACTTTGCGCCGTGACCCACTTGACGAGAATCTCATGATCGCCGTTGATTTGTAACGCCTGAAAATCACCCGCGTGTGCAAACCATCGCTTTCCTTCACCGCCATCAAAACACGCGCAAAATGGGTCGCGGAACACGCGCAAAACGCCTTGCGCGCTCGAAAGCGTGCAATCGAACGATCCGAGACATTCCGCCGTGTACGGAAGATTAAACGCTCTCGCCGTCTCAATGTAATCGATATTCTTAGCCGAGTTAAACGAAGTATCAAACGAGTTAATGTTATCGCCTGCATGCATTCCGTTCGTTCCAGTGTGATTCGGCTTACTTTTATCTCCAAAGAGTTCGTCAAACGTCGGCAAGGATAAACCCAAGCTCGAAAAATCAGGCATTTGGAAAAACCCGAAAATGTACTGACTGTACGACGTGCTTCCCGATTTCTCCGTTCCCGTGTGCGTTTGCTGTTGCGAACTGGCGTTATCAAACTCCTCCGTCGCATCGAACGTGTCTTGATCCGACACCGTGCTATCGTCCGAGTAATAATTATCACCACCTCGACCGTTTTTGTTCCTATACCCGATTCTCGAATCCAAGGACGAATCGATGTCCTCCTCCTCTCTCGTTCGTTCGCTACCCATGCTCGTCATCGACTCCCCGTCCTCCGACGTCGACGGCAACATCCTGTTACCACCTCGAGGATCTTCGTTCCCGTAGTTGTCGTCTTCGTTATTGAACATGCTCGCCAAATCGCCTCTCGAATTTGCCCTCGCCAACTCAACCATCGAATCCAACCTTCTCTTCATCCCGCTCCTTCTCTTACTCCTCCTCTTCGCGTTACTCCACGGCTCAAAATACGACGTCGACGTCACTTGCTCGCCACTTTCCGTGCTAATCGTTCTCGCTATAATCAAGAAACCTTTCTCCAACCACCGTCTGGTCTCCAACAAGTTCAACTCGTCCGCCTCCACCCACACGTCGCCGTCCCATTGACTCTCCACCGTGCTCGTCGCCCCGTCCGGGTATACAATCACTCGTCGCTTCCCAATCTCCGTTATATTCGTCAGCGAAACCCCATTCTCGCTCACCAAAACGTCCGCTAACGTGTTCTCTCTGTGCGAAATCGACCGTATCTCGCACGTGTCCACCACCGTTTTCGAAGCTTCGCTCACCACGCGTGCATCTAATTTCGACCGCGCGAACGCCACGCCACAGTGGCGGACAAAGTTCCGGTAGTTGTGCACCACGGACGTTTCCCACGTTCCACTGTTACGTTTCCGATATCATCCCAAAAGAGAGAGGGAGGGAGAGAGAAAGCGTGTGAGTAAACTTGTACTTATAAAATGTAGAGCAGAAATGCGCGGCAAAAATGGAAATCATCCAAAAGTAAACAAACTCTATCGCAAAAGAGGAAAAACACGACGACGACGACGGCGACTCATAATAATAACAACAACAACAACAACAAATGTCCTCGCACCTGAAGTTTGGTCTCCAAACGGTCTCCTCGTCTCCGGCCGGAGACGGTTTTGGAACGATCCTTGCCGTGGACATCACTTTTTTAGAGGCGAAAATCTGACGCCGAAAATCAAGAACTTTTGACTCGTAAGACTCTTCACAGATCACACATGCGTGTTGTTGTTGTTCGAGTATTATTTACAAACTCGTTTTAGTACGACTGCTACTACTACAAATAATAATAATAACAAGGAATGGGACGAAGAAAGAATCCACATCCGCAGCGCGCGGTGAACGCGAGGACGGTTTTGAAGGCAGAGAAAGAAGAACCTTTGGTGTTGTGTTCGAGGATTCCTGTTGAGGAGGATGATCTCGAGGCAAATCATCAGATACAAAAAGAAGAAGGAGAAGAGGGAGAAGAAGAAGGAGAAGAGGGAGAAGAAGAAGAAGAAGAGGGAGAAGAAGAAGAAGAGGGAGAGGACGACGACGTAGAGCGATTGCGGAGGATTCTGTGCGTGCCGTGTGACGACAATCTCGTGGAGCAAAATCATCAGATGCGAGAAGAGGAAACTACTTTTATTGCTAAAGGGGTGAAGAGAAAGAGAGGGCACGAGTGCGATGTGTGCGGGAAGCGTTTTACTAGTAGTTTGAAAGTTCACATGCGTATTCACACGAACGAGAAACCGTACGAATGTGATGTGTGCGATAAAGCTTTTCGTCAATCTAATGCTTTGAAAATCCACAAGCGTACTCACTCGAACGAGAAACCGTACGAATGCCATGTTTGCGAGAAGAGCTATCGTCACCTTAGTAGTTTAAAATACCACGCGCGTACTCAACATTAGTTCCTCTGTAGTCCTGTTGTACATACATTCACATCACATACTCAACGAATACTCAAAAGAACACTTTCTTCGCCGTCGTTTGGTGCGAAAGAGATTCTCTTCTTTTTCTTTTTTGGAAAGAAAAAAATACACGAACGAACGAGTGGCTGCTCTTTTTGCGACGTCATTTTTCTCGTTAACAACAACAACAACAACAAACAACAACCTTTTCAGCTGTACTCGATACGTTTACGGATGCCGCTGCCGACGACGACACAGGGGGGAAGGAAATGGATGGTGTTGTCGTTGTTCTTGTGGCTGCTCACAAATGGTTTTTGTTTTGAAGCCGCGCTCGCGCTCGATGGGTCGTGCGCTTTGGAGCAGAAGAATGAGACTGGGGCTGTTTTTTTAGCCGCAGCGACTGGGTTGATAACGGACGGAAGTCCAGAGGGGAAAACGTATCTACCGCAAGAGCACGAGTGCGCGTGGACGATTGGTAAAGTTGAAGAAGATGGACTTAAGACGACGAGAATTACGCTCGCGTTGGAGTATTTTAACTCCGTGTTAGGTGAAGACTTTTTGCGAGTGTACGATGAAGGAGAAGAAGAAATTCTGGCCACGTATTCGGGAGATATCTTTCCGCACTCGATCGTGTTTGAAAACCAGTCGTCGTTGACGTTAAAATGGACGAGTTTGAAACTGAACAGCGATAAAGGGTTCAAGGTGCACTATTACACGGATAGGATGGACGAGGTGAAGTGTTTGAACGATTGCGATCGGGTCGGGGTGTGCACCGAACGGAACGTTTGCGAGTGTCCGAAAGGAAGAGCCGGGGCGGACTGTTCCATCGTCGTGCATCAACTCGTGCTGGGAATGAAGGAAAACGAGACGAACAGGTACCAAGGATATTCGTTGTTGAGAAGTGAACCCGGGGAGTGCGCGTATTTGAACGTCGATGTGCCAAAAGAGAGTGCGAGTGGTGACGACGCGCGGTCTTTTATGCGCGTAGAGGCGACCTTTCCGGACGGTCTTGATGGCGACGCGAGACCTTCTCTGTTCATTTCGGACGCTTTGGATATAAACAAAACAAACTTTTATGTTCCTTCGAGTGGGTATTGCGAAACAGAACCGCATGGGTGCGAATGGATCGACGAGAATGAAACGACAAAGAAGAAGAATGAGAGCGTTTCTTTGGCTTCGGCTGGTGATAAAAATATTGCTTTTAGAGACTACTCTTTGCTTCTTTCGTCGCCAGGGGAGGTAGAAAATGACACGAACGCGACTCGGTTCACAATCAATGCTCCACAGATTCCTACGTTCCACTATTACAGTCAGTTCGACGTGAAATCGTACAGCATTTTAAGTCCGATTCATTCGCTGCGCGTCGACGACGTTTCGAGCGAAAGCCGGTTCATAATCGCCGTATGCAGCGTTCGAACGCCGCCACTTCCCTTGGCTTTTAAAACGCACGAGTTACGAAATTTCATTCCTGAAGAAGTGAGCATGGATGATGGACGCGGAGGCATTCAATTTTGGTCCAGCACGGCATCCAAAGAACCGAAGAAAGACGTCGTCTCGCTCGTCAAAGTTGTTCTTTCGAACGAAACTAAAGATTCGTGCGTAACAGATTGCAATAACAATCGCAGCAGATGTTCTGAATCAGGAATGTGCCTCTGTGAACGCCCGTACGCTGGAATGTATTGCGAGAGCAGAATGAAAGTAATTGAGCCCGATGGTATCGTGCATACCTTCTCAGAAACGCTCGATCGAGGTGGCGCGGCTAAAATGTACATTTCAATTCCGGAACGTCCGAGCGAATCCGAAGGTGTTAACGCGATAAAAATTGAAATCTCGCACGAAAACAACCCTTCCGCGTTAGGTACAGTATTGGTTCGCCGAGATATGAACGTTTCGAGTGAGTTCACCGATAACGTATCGGATAGGATGATAATCTGCGCGGCGTGGCCAAACGAAGAATTATATCACGGTGAAACGCGTTGTCGCTCGTTTGGGTACTTCGCTGATTACGCCGCGAATACGGAAGGCGCGACGAGTCAGCAAGATTCTCAGTTCGTGAACACGTTATCGAGCGTGGCGAGCGACTACGCGCGTTTGGAGATTCCAATTGAAAGCATTTTCGAGAGGAGTAGTAACACGACGACGCAAAACGTTTCGGCGGGATACTACGTGACTGTGATCAACCATCACGCGATATCCGGCGAGAGAATGTCATTCGACGCTCGCGTATCTTTCGAGCACGAAGAGTACACCGCCGTGAATGAAAGAATTCCGACGTGCCCGTTCAATTGCAGCAATCATGGCATATGTGTGAACGCTGGTTTCTTTAGAGGAATGTGCGTGTGTTTCAAGGGATACGCTGGTTTCTACTGCCAAAATAACGCCACAAAATTAATACCAAACGACGAAGAGAGCGTCTTTGAACGCAAAATCCGTCCGGGCGATTGGGAGTACTTTTACGTGGAGAGCGAAAATACCACCTTGAGCGCATCCGCGATTCTCTCCGTGCAAATTATAAACTACAAAGACGTCAACGGTATCCCTGAACTCTTTGGCAAAAAAGTCACCGGCCTTACTTTCGCGGATGGCTCCCCTATCGATGATGAAAGCACGAAAGTTACGTTCGAAACGCCCGTTCCGGTGAAGTTCATCCACAGCGATTTCACTAATACGTCAACTTTTACGATCAATTCGACGCTCGTATCGTCCGGACCTATCGGAGATGAAGCAAACTCATTTTTGAGTTTTCAGGACGATTTTAACATCCCTCGAAACGCGTCGATAATCGATATCTCGTGGAAAGCTTTGCGAATTCACGCAAAACCGCCTTCGTATCTTTCTGAGGCGTGCTTGGCGGCGTATTCTTCCGAGGAGCGAAATTATTTCGCATACTCGAAATGTCCCTCGCTCACGCCGGCGAGTGGCAGAGAACTCGTCATAGATGGAAGTTTAAATACGCCCGGGTTGATTCAAGACGGTAAAAACGCTGGCATGGAGTTGTTCGAAAGCGTCGACGACGACGATTTGGGAGTTTTTGACGGTGCTTTAGAAGACGACAAAACCTCATTCGAAGACGCGAATTGGGTATCAGGCGAGATTGTCGTCACATGGAGAGCATTCGTGAGAACCGGATACGACATTGAATCCATAGCGCAAACACAGTGCACGCGGATAGATTGCATCGTACCGGAATACCTATTCGCGAATTTCACAGTTTCTCCCAACGAAACGTGGAGCTTTGGCGTGAGAAGCGCACGAGTACGTCAATCAGAAACGGCGATTGAGCCGAACGGCGGCACTCGATTTGAAGGAAGCGAGAAAGATTTGCACGTAAAGGTATCCGTGCTCCTCGACGAAAGCGGTGGTATTGGTTCTTCCAAGCTGTGCGTCGCCAACTGTAGCGGTATCGGTCGATGTGTCAACGGCGTGTGCGATTGTCCTCTGAATCTCACCGGCGTGGCGTGCTCGATCCCGATTGAATTCTTGACGCTGGAAGATACGGTTATTGAAAAAAACGGAACGTCTCTTGTAATTTCTGAGAATGTTACCGACGTTCGAGTGTTACCTGAAGGCGCGTTCGATGTTTATAAATTTCGTGTAACGAACGATACAGCGATAGTTCGAGCGACGCTTGACCACGCTTTGCATCATGGATCTTCGCCACGCTTGTTCTTACGAAGAAATGCGGTTCCGATTTATTGTCCCCCCGGCTTGCGCGGTGGATTTTTGAACGACGATGCTGGTGAGGTCAACGAGAATTTGTACGCCGGCGATGATAACTTTTGCAGAGACGCGTACGACGCATTTGATGCGCTCGAAACCAGGGACGAATCTTCGGGAATAATACCAGAAGCGAAAGTAATACCAAAAGGAACTCAGGACGGCGGCGACGATGATAACCATCATCCGTTTGGCGAGGAAGAAAAGTATCTCGTGCAGCACGAAGCCAGCGTAAAGGTTTCAGACGTTCCGAGAAGATACAACATGAGCGGATGGAGTATCGGCGCCGATGAAGCGGAAGAGGAAAATGCCGATTGGTGGTTTCTTACCGTGTTCAACGACGCTATCGGAGCTTCAGAAAGCTTGATATATCGCGTATCCATACAAACGCTTCCTTCGTACGGTTGGTGTCAGAAGGAGTGTAGAAATAACGGCGTTTGTGACAAAGTAAAAGGTATTTGCGAGTGTTCAAAAGACTTCATCGGCGAGGCATGCGAAATCCCACTCATCTCGATTGAAAACGGTGAGATAAAAACGTATGAAAACAGATTAGATTCGGGCGAAGCCGTAGCGTTTATTTTTGAAATCAGGTGCCAGAATCAAAAATTTGCTCTCGATATCGAAAAATTAAACGACTATTCCGCGTTTGCAAACGCTGGACCTGAACTTTACTTTGGCGTATCGCGCGGTGTCGTGCCGTCGTACGATTTCAAGCGCGGCTTATGGAAAGCGGATATGTATGAAACTATTCCAAACATCGAAGTTGGTGGTACGCTGGGATATTACCTTCGAGGAGAAAGCTCCGCGCCAGTTGGACAATACTTTGCAATAGTCGCGGCAGATTTCGGACACAGCGCTTTATTAGATGGCATTGCTGCAAAGCTGACTGTTTTTGGAAGCGACGTTCCGAACGAGAGCGCAACGAATCATAGTAATAGTTGCTTATATCCGAGCGGAACGCTCGGTGTTAACGTCAAAGACGGAGAGAAAGGAAACATCGATTCAGTCATATTAGACGTTTATGAGCTCGATTATGGAGCGGATTGCAAATGCTACATGGCGAGTGTAAGCACCAGTACCGCGGGCGTCGAATCTATATCTGCTAATCTAGTGTTCCCAAAATCCCGGCCTTCCTCGTTCACGTTACCCTTTTATTACTTGCGTAACGACGTGCGGAAGTACAGTGGAACAACTCCGAATGAAACAAACTTTGAATATCAATCTCCAGATCCGCGCAGAGCGATCGCATCGAACGATATTGTCCCTGACGCATGGGATCGCGAAGGCTGCAACGCCTACATCTCCGACGACGTAGAAGGTAAAATCTGCGTAGTAGTGAGAGGTGGGTGCGCTTTCGACGTAAAAACAATGAATTGTCAAGACGCCGGAGGCGTGGGCGTGTTGATCGTCAACGTCGACACGTACGAAAGTCGGATTCCTGCGCCCGCGGCTGATAATTGGCGCAGCTTCCCGTAATCTACACTCACTATTCTAACGTTTTCAATCGGACAAGTCGCCGGCGATGCTTTGTTAGAAAGATACACGAGAGAGTCGGCTTTGCGAGATGACGCGGCAAAGTCACGAACGATTCTTGAAATGTTTTCGTACATCTGCAAACTTCCGTATTGCGAGACGTGCGCGTTTGGATTAGGCAACCCGTCTGATAACTGTACTCTGAATAAATGTCCCGGACTAGACCCCACGTTCTCCATCGCGTGCAACGGCAGAGGTATTTGTACCAAAGACACATTTCAGTGCGAGTGCGAGGAAGGCTACGAAGGCGAGAGTTGCGAAAAATTTGCAAATCCACCCGTGTTTACTCGCGCGCCGGCTGTCGATATCGCTTTAGATTTGGCATCCAACGAAATCGCGTCGTTTACTTTTGGAGCGTCGTTATCAAACGCGACGACGACGACGACAGAGGAGAAGGCGGACAACGATATCAAGTTTCGAGTTGTGAATGCTCCGTCTGTTCGAGCGGCTTCTATCGATGCTAACACGGGAGAGTTTCTATTTGACGCGACAAAAGTTACTCACACAGATGCGCAACAACAGAAGAAAATGATCGATGTGACAGTCGAAGCGATTGACCCGCGCGGAGAGAGCGGTCAAATCTCTTTCCCGATTCTCGTCTTGAACGTCTCGAACCCGGCGGGAAACACCGAGATTCAAAGAATAGCCGATGGCGGGTGGACGATCCGTACGCTCGAAAAAGAGAGCCCGACGGCGACGCGTAGCAGCAAAGAAAGTCAAGGAAATGGCGAAAACGTGGAAAAATCTGCCTCCGCCGACGAGAACAACGAGAGCAAAAAAGAAGACGCGAAGATTGAAAAATCTTTCGGCTTCCTCTTCTTCGTCTCTTTAATCGGCCTCGTTCTCCTCGGCTTATTCGCGTTCCAAATCTTAAAACTCCGCAACCGACACTTACACCGAAGAGGTTTACGCCACGTCGAACTCCCGGAATGGAACGCCACGGACGACGTCGAAACGCTCCGATCGAGATACTTCGAATCCAACAGAGACGAAGTGCGAAGCGTAGCGTAAAAATTTCTACACGTAGATACTTTGTGTTTTAATCGCACAACCAATAACACACACACATTACTACTACTACTACTACTACTACTACTACTTTCGCGCCAAAACAAAGCTCACATCATTCCTCCTCCTCCTAATAATCCAGCTTCGTGCAACTCTCTTTGCAACCCCTCGTTCCCGTGCAAAAGTTCTCGCAAGTTCCTCTCCAGTTCCTCGATTTTCCCCTCTAAAAACGTCCTCTGGTTTTGACAATCGTCCATCATCTTCTCCGCTTTTTTCACCGTTTGCGCGAGCTCTCTCTCGATCTGTTCTCTCGATCGCAGCACGAACCCTCGTCCGATGGGTTTGTACAAATTCGTAGTCGTTTCGTCGTCTTCATTCGTCGAAACGGATAACTCTTTCGCGGTCAGTAACGCTCGCTGTTTCTCGACGGATTTTTGTTGAAATTGCGAGTGCGATTGCTTCAACTTTTGCGTGGTGTCGATGTATTTTTGTTGCAGTTCGGTGAACTGTTTCCGTTCGGCCGATGGTGGTTTTACCGACGCCGTATTTGCTGCTGCTGCTGCGCTCATTATTCGCAGAGAGAATTAGTATTCGTCCGCTGCTTTTTGTATCTTTTGTCTCGAGTAATATAGCGCGCAAAAGTGGAGAGATTTGCGTTGACTTTTTCCCTGAATTCCCCTAAACTTTTGCGCGGAAGAACGATGATACCTTTGTGCAAACCGTGCCATGGCAGCAGCCAAAACACGTTTCGAAGCGCTCCTGCGCCTACGCATCCTGCCACGTTTGGTGCTCGAAGAAGTTGTGTGGTTTCGCGAGTAAAACGACGGCGAAAAGAACGTTTGATGATGAAAATGAGATTCGTGTGCACAAACTCGTCGTCGGGGAAGTATTCGGACTATTCAGAAACGTCCTCGACGGTGAAAACGATCGTCTCCGGAATGACGTCCGTTGCCAACACTTTAAGGCAGAGGATGAAGAGAGAGGAGGATGTATCATCGTCTTTGTCTTCTCCTTCTTCGTTGAAACTCCGGAATGGGAATCCAGCGATGACGGTCAAAATGCTCGAAAATCGGATCGCGGACGAGTTTCGCCTGAAGGAATATCTCTGGACGGGGGATATCGACGTCGATTTGTTCTCGCTGAAATGTGTTTTTACGGATCCGACGTTATCGTTTACCGGGTTGGAGACTTTTAGAGATAACTTGGAGAGTTTACAGCCGAGTTTGAGACGCATCGCGCCCGAAGGAAAGAGAAGGGTCGAGTTGCGCGAGTGCGGGAAAGACGAAGACTCGGACGACGTCGTCGTCGCCAAATGGCGAATGGTCGGCAACCTGCAATTGCCGTGGCGACCGAAAATCGACATCCAAGGCGAAACTCGATTTCAGTTTCGGAGAGAGAGAGTGGACGATATAGAGGAAGAAGAAGAAGAGCGAGAGAGAAAAAGAGGAGAGGAGGAGGAGAACGAGACGTGTCTCCGCGTGGTGTCCTATCGAGAAACGTGGTCCGAAACTGCGTCCGAGGCGCTCTGGCAACTCGTCACGCCGTTCGCGCACGAGAAGGAGTAACTTTTTTGCGTTTCGCGCAAAAGCCGAGCATAATGAGAGGAGTAGTAGTAGCAGTAGTAGTACTCGTAATAGTACTGGTAGTAGTTCGTGTAGTCATTCATGTAAAGTAATAGTCGTCCGCGCCAATCTGCCAAATATTCTTCTCTCAGGCACCTCTGTACGTATGAGTCTCTTCATTTTTATTCCATTACAAAACACGCAAAACACGCTCACGCAACATGCAATCATCGGGAGAAAGACTCGACGACAATAACGATACTGTTACTCGTCGTCGTTTACGTCGTTGTCGTGTTGCTCCATGCGCGCGTTCCTTCTCGTCGGGGTTATTAATAAAAAACGTTCTCGTTACGATTGCGCTTTGGCTGCTCGTTTTCTTGAACGAAAAATCATCATTTTGCAACGGAGATGACGACGTGAAGTGTCCGACTTCAAACGAATTCCAAACGCTCTCACCCATCACCCAACCGTCGCCGATCGAGGAAATGGAATGGCTGGCTCGATACGATTACGCGAATAAAGATGATCACACGAAGAAAACGGAACGGGTGATTGCGAAATTATCGAATGGTCAAATATACCAATCGAAGGACAACGGGAAGACGTTTGCGGACGAGACGGCGGTTTTGAGAGGGTTCCAAGAGGATAAAGGATTCATAGTCGACCGGATCTTAGTTCCGAGCGATGATTTATACACGAAACGAGTGATTTTGCAAGGGAATAAAGATCGGCATTGGGCGTCGAAAGATCTCGGCGACAGTTGGATACAACCGTGCGGGTTTGAAAGCGCCAACGATGACGATGCGAACAATTGCTTCAAGAGTCCGACCGGTGGGAAGTACGAACAAGGGTATAGGATTGTAGGAAGCATGGTGATGCATCCCGACGAGCACAGGGATGGGTACATTTTGGCATTGGTGAGCCGACCGGAGTGCGAGAAGACGTATTACGACGACACGGTGACGTGCGCGAAGGATTTGATGTTGACTACGGATTTCGGGAGAACAGAATGGAGGAATTTAACGGATTCGAGCGATAACGATATCGTTAGTTTTGTGGATTTCGACTGGGGACCAGATCCAGATCCTACGCACAGCGAAGCGAGCATTTTGGCGACCGTGTATACGAGTAAAGAGGACTTGTGGAAATCGAGACATCATCCTGGGTTTAGTTTCGCGGTGACTTTTATACGCTCGTCGTCGTTTTTTGTGGGAAAAGATTGGTACGCGCATAAAACTCCGTGCGGGAACGTGTTCGAGGTGTTGAATAAGGACGTCTACGTCGCTGCTTTGAAGGATTGCGACAAGTATTTGAAAATGTTGGAAGATTCGAAAGACATCTCGGACGAAGAGGAAAAAGAGTTGAGGTACGACCACGTGCAGTTGGAAGTGTCCACAGATAGCGGTGAGACGTTTAATCCGATATGCTTCCCAGAAAATGTTCGCGCGAAATCGTTCACGATATTCGATTTCGATGCGGTTCAGAAAGGGCCGGATTTCATCAGCATCGACCACGCGGAGGAAGAAACGTCGGCGGTTGAAGGCGCCGCGCCGATGGGGAACTTGTACGCCGCGGATGATTCGTTGCGACTGTTTTCCCTATCGCTTCGTAGAAACGTGCGCGAACGAGGCGTGGCGGATTTCAGCGGCGTTGCAGGCATGAATGGCGTATTCATTGCAAACCAAATAAGCAGAGATGCGTTTAAAAGTACGTATAATTATGAGGATGTTGACTATAGTAGTTATTACCAAACCTTGCAATCGTTCAACGGAGGAGGCGTGTGGCGATACATTCCCGCTCCGAAGAAAGATGCGAACGGAAACGATATTCAAGGGTGCACGGTTACGGACGACTCGAAAACAGTGTGTAGCTTACACTTGCACGGCGAAAGCGCGTGGTCTGGAGGCGAAAATTGGGAAACGCGGTTCGGCGCGGTGTATTCGCACCAATCCACGCCGGGTGTCATCATATCGACAGGAAATGTCGGGAACGTGTTATCGAAAGAAGCGAGCGAAGTGAACACGTACATCTCTCGCGATGGTGGGTACACGTGGGAAGAGACGTTACAAGGACCGCACATTTACGAGTTTGGTAACTTTGGCGCTTTAATCGTCGCGGCGAAAGAATCAAGCGTGGGGCAAACCGACGAGGTTTGGTTCTCGCGAGACGTCGGGAAGTGCTGGGAAGGCCCAATCAAGTTGAGTAAACCGGTCAACGTCCACAACATTCGCACGGATGTCGTTCAGCAAGGATCGGTGTTTGTTATCCACGGCGAAGATGCGACGAAATCGGAATCGTACCAAGCCTCCGGCATCGCGTACGTCATCGATTTCGATAACTTATTGCTAAGCAACTCGACGTTTCGAGTCGATAAGTGCGACGAGAAGAACGATTACGAGACGTGGTTTTTGAATATTCCAAACCAAAAGGAGTGCAACATGGGCGAGAAAGTTGAAAGACGACGCCGGAAACGGTACGCGAGGTGTTTGAACCTTGAAGACGGCGTCGTGTCGGAACTCCAAGATACCGTCTCGCAATCTCACGTGTGCGAGTGCGAGCACATGTTTGACACGTCGTGTGAATACGGGTATCACAGAGTTCACTCGTCGCCCTCGGCTATTTCAGGGTGCGATCCGATGCCGAATGTGAACATCGAAGAGTGCGCGTACTTGATAGATAAAGGATCGATTCCGAAATCTCACGAACGCATCGTTCACGGAGACGTGTGTAACAACCCGTTAAACGCGCTCGGCGCAGAATACGACGATTTAGGCCACAAGAAAGGGAAAAAGCACAACACGAAGCATCCTCTGTTTGGATTTCTCATCTTTTCTCTCTTTGGCGGAGCTTTTTATGTGGTGTATAAATACTTTGATTTAGGCCGCTACGTACCGCACGGGTTCCGAGACGCGGTGAATGAATTCTTTGAAAACGTCATGGATTGGTTGAGAAGAGTGCGGAGTAACATGGGATCATCATCAGGCGGTGGTGGTGGTGGCTTTAGACGGTTTGGTGGCGGCGGCGGTTCGAGACCAGATGGATACTTTGAACCGTTAGCGGATTTTGATGAAGACGAGATTTGAATAAAATTAAACGCGCGCGAGGGCTCGCGGGCGACGATGACGAAGAAGAAAACTTATAGGAATAATTGATTAGATGTACAGATAAATGAATGCGCTTTGACCAAAATCTACTTTAATAAATGTAACACGACGCATCTTCCTTCCTCTCTCTCTATCGTCCACTATACCTAACATCGTACGCCGAAGCCGCCTGCTCTTTTGAGACGCAGGAGTTACAAATTTGCCAACTCGCCATCATCGTCGATTGCGACAACGTCTCCGTCAGAGTCGAACACACCGAACACTTCTTCCTCTCATCTTCTACCACTCCATCGTCTCCTTCTTCGCTAACCACCTCTAAAAGTTTCACGTACGGCATTTCCCTCGGCACTTTCTCCATCATCACAATCTTGCAACATTTTCTCCGCCTCGCTTGCTCCTCGCTCTTGGCGAACAAATGCTCTTCCACCTCCATCATCGTCCCTCGCAAACTCGGCAACACGTACGTCTCTAAAACCTCTAAAACTGGACGACATTCGAGCGCACTGAAACTCACGAAGCAATTTTGAACCCCCACGCACGCGCCGGATTGATTTTGAATGGCCAGTATCGAGAACATATGCTCGTTCGAGGCATGCAATTGTAACTGTTTTTGGAGTTTGCTTTTGGATAACGGCAACGCATGGGAAGTAGATGTTGATGATGGCGACGTAAACGTCGACGACGTTTCTTTCGCGTGCAAATCGAGTAAATGAATGATTTCATTCACGTCGAAAGGGACGGCGTAGTTTGCCAGACGATACGCGATCGATGATGATGATGACATTCTTTTACGTGCGTACTTTTTTCTCATGACATCACGTTGAAAATTTTCTTCGCTATCGTTCTATAAATCTCTCCTTCTAATGTCACATTCTCCCGTTGTTCTTGATCGTCATCTTCCGTCGTCGTCGTCATGGTTAAACTCGCCGCCACTGGCCTCCCGATATCACCACCTCGACTGACGCCTTCCAAAATCGGCACCTCGGCTAAAACGTCCACGCCCAACTGTTTCGCAAACTCGCTTCCGCCGCGTTCGCCGAACGGAAAATGTTTCGTTTTCCCGCCGTCCGCGCTAAAATAACTCATATTCTCCACCACGCCTAAGATTTTCGCGTCTACTTTCGCGTACATATCCACCGCTCGTCTCGCGTCGATTAAACTCAACTCGTTCGGAGTGGACACGACGATAACCCCGGATATCGGTACTTTCTGCGCCACCGTGATGTGCGCGTCTCCCGTCCCCGGCGGCATGTCTATGAACAAAACGTCCAAGTCGTTCCCCCACTTTGTCTCTTGAATCAGCTTACTCAGCGCCCCCATGACCATGGGACCTCTCCACACCGCCGCTTGGTCTTGTGGGAGTAAAAACCCCATCGATTGGCACTTGACGTTGAAATTTTCCAAGGGGAGCATCCGTTTCGAACCGTCTCGTTCCGTCACCACTTTCGGTTGCAAATTGCGCAAATTCATCAACAACGGAATCGACGGCCCGAAAATATCCGCGTCGAGCAGGGCGACTTTTAACCCACACTTCGCGGACGCGATCGCGAGATTCACCGCGGTCGTCGATTTCCCCACACCTCCTTTCCCCGAGGCCACGGCGATGATGTGTTTGCAGTTCAGAAGGGATGGAGGGAGAGGAGGTTTCTCGAACACCTTTTTCTTCGCGTTGTTGGCATCCACGAAGGAGGAGGAGGAGGAGGACGAAAAGGAGGACGAAAAGGAGGAATACCGTCGAAGGAAACAAAAACAAAGACTACTCGATGCAACGGTGTAAGAAGAGGACGCAAAAGCGGCGCTCTGCGTTCGATCTCGCAACAGTAAACTCTTCATCATATCTCTCTAATGTGCAACCAACTGTCTCGTTTTTCTCCCGAAATTTGGTTCAAAATGTCTCACAAAAAAGGTACGAATTTAGAGATAAAAGCACACTACTCTTTTCTGCGCAAAACAGATTCTCTCTCTCTCTCTCTCCTTTACGTCGCGCGTTTCTCTCTCTCTGTTCCCGTTTTGATCTTTCGCAAAGTTTCTACTTTCTGCGAGAAGTAAGTGTCCATCATTCTCATCTTTTCTATCAACACATTTTGAAAATTTGGGTGCCGAAAATCTCCCCTTAAATGTGATCTTTTTTTTTTCTCTCTCTCTCTGTTGCGCTTAGTAAAAGCGGAGAGAGAGAGAAAAGCGCCTTCCTTTTGCGAGAGGAAGCGCGCAGATGAGGCGATCTGAAGGAACGACGACCTGACTGACGATCGAGAGAAAGAAGAAGGCTCTTTGATTTTTACTCATTTTTTAAAAATTTCTCTCTCTTTTCTCTCACATCAGACCACAGAAAAAGCAACTAACTGAAATATGACGACGACGAACATTGACATCTCGGCTCCAAAACCGAAAGTCAACGGCGAACAGATGGGTTTATTTTCCGGGAAGACCGTGCAACTAGTGTTGGAAACGACGAGCAGTGAAGGTGGTTCTGTGCTGAAAGGGAAAGCCGCGGACGGGATGGAAGTGACCGTGGCGTTGGACCAGTCTTTGGGCGCGGCGCCGCAGAGTCGATTTATCGAAGTCGAAGGCGTGGTGACTGGTCCGGCGGAGATTAAAGCGACGAACGTGGCGAGTTTTGGCGAGAGCGTGGATTTGTTCGCGTATAACGAGATGTGCAAGATGTTGCACGCGAAAGGGAGAGAGATGATTTTGTAATCTCTTCTTCTTCTACGCGCATAAATACGACGAGTACATTTTTAATCACAAAACACATACAAAAGTATAATATATAAATAACAAGTTATCATCAGTCCGTTATGTATGCATTTAAGCGACTAAAAGCTCGACCGCATCTTTACTCAGCGCGCTTTTCACGGTCTCTCTCACGTATTCTTTGAACTTTTCCCCGCCTTTCATTCCGGAAATGATCTCAGTGCCGAACCCGCTGACTAAGAGAGACCTCGCGATTTCTTTCGTCAAACCTCGGCTTTGGATGTAAAACAACTCCTCCTCTTCCAAATCGGAAACGGTGCATCCATGAGTGCACTTGACGTCGTCCGCGATGATCTGTAAATTCGGTCTGGCGTTCACCGTCGCTTTCGGCACTAACAATAAGTTTCTCGTGATTTGTTTCGCGTCGGTTCGTTGCGCGAGTTTGTTCACTCTCACGTTGCCGTCGAAAACGCCTTTACCCGAGGACGAGGAGACGATGCATCTGTGTCGTTGATCCGTCGTGCCTTCCTCGAAATCGAGAATAATCGCCGAATGTAAATCTTGCGTTTGTTTCGAGCCAGCTAAGTTGAAGCAGTTCAGTTTCGTGTCTGTTTTCTTCCCGAGTTGTTTCACTCTTAAATCGTGTCGGTGTAACTTCGCCCCGACGTTGACTTCGTTAATCTCGTACACCGAAGACTCGTTTTGTCGGACGTACGTCGCGCGAGTGTGTACGGCTTCTCGACCGTGGTCTTGCGAGAGTGAGTGAAACACGCGCGCGTTTTCTGCCAAATGTATCTCGACGACGTCGTTCGCCCAGTACCGAGAATCGTGTTTTTTCCCCGAGCCGCCGACGGTGGCGTACTTCTCAACCACGCTCACCGAACTCTTCGCGAGCGCGTCGATGAACACTCTCGCGTTCGCACCCGTCGCCAATTCCCCATCTTTTCTATCTTTCGAACTCCTCCTCGCGTGGATAATATACACGATATTCTCCACGTTCTCAGTCTTCACCGTGATGCACGCGACGTTATCGCTCCTCGCGCAGCTCTTGTTGATTCTCGCGAAAATCGCGCCTTGTCCCTCAACCTCCTCGTCTTCGTCGTACGTCCCAATCGCGCTCGCGATGTCACCGCTTATCGTCCTCGAAATTGAAACCCCGTTTTTGTCGTCCTCGTCGATTGAAGACCACTTCTCGGAAAACCGGCCGTTGACGAACGCGACGACTTTCGCTCCTTCCGGAACATCCGCCAAGAACGCTTTCATGTCCTCCTCTACATCCGCCTCGCTACTATCTTCTCTCACCAACTTCGCATTCGTAATCTCCGAAACGTCAAAAAAACGCCACGACTCGTCCCTGTTCGTCGGCGTTTTCGATTCCGAGAGTTGTTTAGACGCACTCGAGCGCATGCGTTCGACCCACGATTCAGACGACGATT